>JAEEGL010969694.1_pt1 | contig 38923 bp, 16 predicted proteins | sample 9134231 | NCBI WGS metagenome assembly JAEEGL01 (sample SAMN16246548, study PRJNA631951) | gut metagenome | biome: gut microbiome; feature: rumen; material: fiber-attached | host: Bos | place: Iran: Karaj | collected 2018-10 | reverse complement strand
GTAGCAAGTCAGAATATCCGACAATTGGAGCTATTTCCCACATAGGAGGGGTTACTTTTTGAGATGAGAATTAAATCTGCCTGTTTAAAGGCGGTTTCAAACGAATATTAAACAATTCCGATTTTTATCGGACAGCAATAATTATAAAAATACTTTTCCCTGAAAGTGTAGCTCGAAAAAGCTAAAATAGGAAAATAGGAAAATAGGAAAATAGGAAACACGGGCTTTTCCGCGGATTTATCGGCATTTCAGAAGATTTCCGTAAAAAAAGACACCTTAGGTATACCTCGTTCGGGAAAAAAGAAAAGTGGGGAAGTGGTTTCTGCCAACTTCGATTTTTTTCCCCTATGATATGTGCGTAATCTCAGAAAAAATTTGTATCTTTGTAGCCGTAAAACGCTAATGACTAAATAATCATTTAAAACATTATAAAAACCATTATGAACTTCAAAAAAACAATCAGACAGCTGCTCTGCATGCTGTTGATGTTTGCAGCATCAACCTCGTTGCTTGCTGCCGACTATGTACCTAAAATCATTGCAGGCGTGGTGAAGGCCGACTCCTGGACGCTGAACAACAACCTGGAGGGCATCTACCAGCTGGAAGTCAGGGAGGGCGGACAGCTCACCCCGCTGAAAGAAGGACGCGACGTGCTGCTGGCTCCGTTGGGCGGAGCAGTCTATCAGGACGGCACCATGTATGGCATTCACTTCAAGCAGGAGTACGACCCCTATGAGCAGGCCAATACCTACACCATCTACAGCGTGGCCTACGACATGCAGACATGGGAGCGCACCAAGGGCCTGCCACTGAACAGCCTGTACGGCAACCTGATCTCGTCGTGCGGCATCACCCGCGACCCCGTGACGAATCTGAACTTCGGCATCTTCTATAACTTCGACCTGAGTTATCATGTCATCAACCGCAAGCTGGCCACCATCGACTTCGTGAATACCGAGAAGTCCGGCGCTCCGACGAAAAATGTCATCGGCATTGTAGAGACACCCTTCGCCGCCATTGCTGCCTCCGAGAATGGACTGCTCTACGGCGTGGGACAGGACGGCTGGCTCTATGTGATTGATAAAGTGTTGGAGGAAGAGGCTACGACGGTGGCCGTCTATCCCATTGGCGACCTGGGCATTGGCGACATCTCGACCAACCCCAGCTCAATGACCTTCGACCCCCGCACGAAGAAGCTCTACTGGAGCTATGTGACAACAAAGCAGAAGAGCTTCCTCTACGAGATTGACTACTCCATTGGCAGCGTGAAGGCCACGAAGGTGATGCAGCTGCCCGACAATGCCTATCTGGTGAACATGTACATTGCCCCGATGGAGGCTGCCGACGATGCGCCTGCTGCCGTGACCGGGCTGGCTGCTGCCTTCGAGGGTGAGCAGACCACCGGCACCGTGACGTTCACCATGCCCACGAAGACCTACAGCGGCGACGCAATTGCCAGCACCCTTGACTACACCGTCTATGCCGACGGCAAGCAGGTGGCCACGGGCAAGGCGCAGACTGGTGCCGTGGTGGAGAAGCAGGTGACTGTAGACACCGACGGCGGCGAGGTGGAACTGAAGGTGGTGGCCAGGAACGCCGCTGGCGAGGGTGCCCCCATGACGACCCGCCTCTACATAGGCCGCGACACACCGCTGCCGGTGCAGAACCTGAAACTGGCCTACAACATGGAAACAGAGTTCATGCGACTCACCTGGGACGCTCCCGTCGAGGGCACCCACGGCAAGGAGCTGACGCAGTATAATATCTCTTATAACGTCATCCGTCAGCCCGACAATGTGGTGGTGGCCGAAGGGCTGAAGCTCATAGGCTTCAACGAGAAGATTGAGAAGACCAGCGACCTGAAGAGCTATTATTACGAAGTGGTGGCCGTCAACGGCAAGCACCAGAGCGACACGGCCGCATCGAACAAGGTCGTGGTGGGACAGGCACTGGTGCCCCCCTTCGACGAGAACTTCACAACACAGCAGGGCTTTGACCGCTTCACCGTGGTCGATGCCAACAACGACGGGGTGAAGCCCCAGTACAGCGACTGGCGAAACACGTGGGTGCGCTTCCACAAGGTCTACACTTACAGTGGCACCGTGGCCGACCACGCCATGATCTATTCACAGAACGCCGCCAACGACTATCTGCTCACCCCGCCGCTGCAGTTGGAGAAGGGTGGCAGCTACGAGCTGAAGCTGACGGCCAAGAAGGGCTACAGCGACAAGCGCTACGACCAGCGCATGCGCATCCTGGTGGGCCCCGCAGGTGAAGACCTGGCCGACTACCGGGTGCTGAAGGACACTTTCGACATCGACGACGTGAACCTGATGGAGTTCATGACCAACGTCAACATCACAACCGACGGCATCTACCAGATAGCCCTTCATGCCGTGAGCAAGGCCGAGTCGGGCGAACTCTATGTCGACGAGATACATCTGGCAGCCTCGCTGCTGGCCACGGCTCCCGACACCGTGACCAACCTCAGGGCTGCGGCCAACAGTGAGGGCTATCTGAAGGCTACCGTGCGCTTCAATGCCCCGGCGAAGACGCTTCATGGCGACGACCTGACAGCCATCAGCCACATCGACGTGACCAATGTCGACGGACAGGTGCTGGGCACTGCGCTCAATCCTGTGCCCGGTGCTGAATGCACCATTGAGGCCGAGAACCTGACCAACGGCATCAATACCTACTATGTGGTGGCCTACGCCGGTGAAGCCCCTGGTGCAAAGGCTCAGTTCACGCTCTTTGCCGGACAGGACTATCCGCTGGAGCCTACAAGCGTGCTGCTGGCCGAAGCCGACGGTGAGGCCGTGCTGTCATGGAAGGCTCCCACGGAGGGCTTCAACGGTCTGCCGCTGAATGCCGACCTGCTCAAGTACAACCTCTATGCCATCTCGGCCGACGGCTATCCCACCTTGCTGAAGAGCGACATCAAGTCGCCTTACCACACGGGAGTGAAGACCGCCGAGGGCGACCAGCAGCTGCTCTACTATGCCATCGATGCTGAGAACACGGCCGGCATGAGCGAACTGGTGGCCACCAACAGCCTGGTGGCTGGTGCCCCCTACGGGCTGCCCTACGTGGATCACTTCGACAAGACCAACCAGCAGTTCGTCTGGATTGAGGGCGACTATGCCGACTGGAACATCGGACTGGCCGTCATCTCAGACGATGATGCCGCAGAGCGCAACTATGGCCTGGCCTTTGAACCCAACCGTGCTGACTACGGCTTCTACAACCTGGGCAAGCTCTCGCTGGCAGGTGCCCAGAAGCCTGTACTCTCGTTCATCTATCTGGCCCAGCCCGCAGCCGACCTCTGCACCATGGGCGTCTATGCCGACACCGACCAGCAGGGACACGAGAAGCTGCTCAGGCAGATAGACTTCCAGAAGGAGAAAACCACCGGGTGGAAGAAGGTGGAGATAGACCTGAGCGACTATGTCACAGCCGACTACCTCATCGTGAAGTTTGCCTTCGTGAGCCGTCAGGATGCTGCCAACCCCATGGCCATCGTGATTGACGACCTCCTGATTGAGGATGCCACCGATGCAGCCATCCAGACGGTTAGCCAGACTGCCAACGCCCGGCAACAAGCCGTCTACCGGCTTGACGGCACCCGCATGAATGCCGACCAGCAGCTGCGCCCCGGTATCTATGTCATTGGTGGAAGAAAGACAGTAATTAAGTAATAAATAATGTAGTATGAAGAAAATTGTTCTTGCCTGTGTGATGGCCATGATGGCCGTCCTGGCGCTGAATGCACAGGGTGTGAAGCCGCTGCCCTCGCTGCATGTAGACGGAAGGTGGCTCGTCGACACTCACGGCAACCACGTTGTGCTGCATGGTGTGATGGACACACCCAACATGTATTTCAACGGTAACCGCTGGACTGGTGGCTACAATGACACGGGCAAGGACGCCTGCCTGGTCTATTTCGAGAAGCTCTTCACCGGCATGGAGAAGGCCAAGTGTAACATCTTCCGCCTGCACCTCGACCCGGCATGGAGCAATGAGAATGCCCCGTGGGACGTGTCGGAGAACAACATCAGCTACTTCAATAAGAGCCGGCTGGAGAAATACCTGACGTCGCTCTTCATCCCACTCATGAAGATGGCCATGAACCATGGCATGTATGTGGTGGTGCGCCCGCCGGGTGTCTGTCCCGACGGCCTGAAGGTGGGCGACTACTACCAGGACTATCTGCTCACGGTGTGGGACATCGTTTCGAAGAACGCCGACATCAAGAGCTATTCCGGACAGATCAGCCTGGAGCTGGCCAACGAGCCCATCTCCATCAGGAATGCCGATAACCAGGACGACACGAAGGCCCTGCACGACTATTTCCAGCCCATTGTTGACAAGATTCGCAGCAACGGCTTCACGGGCATCATCTGGATTCCCGGAACAGGATGGCAGGCCAACTACACCAGCTATGCCACATATCCCATCGAGGGCTACAACATAGGCTATGCCGTGCATGACTATCCCGGCTGGTATGGCGGCAGCGATGACCACGCTGTGCCCACGGAGTACATCAAGCAGTTCCATGAGCAGGTGCCCGTCATCGACACCAACCCCATCTTCATCAGCGAGGTGGACTGGAGTCCCGAAGACCCCAACGGAGAGGGACACTACGACGAGCATCACAACTGGGTGAAGCCCAATCTGGGCACCTGGGGCACGGGCAGCACGTCGAAGTGGGGCAGATGCTTCAGGGCCCTGCTCGACTATTATGGTAACATCTCGATGACCCTTACCCATCCGCATGACTTCTTCGACATCGACCGTCTGCTCAAGGACGGTACGGTGGTGGCCGCCTTCAACGAGAATCCCGAAGCCTGCGGCAAGACTTGCATGGACTGGTATGCCGACTTCTACTATAAGGACTGGCCCCGTGCCGACTTCAAGAACATCTCGCTGAGCGACCAGGGCAACGGTAAGTACAAGAACCCGGTGATCTTCGCCGACTTCCCCGACCCCGATGTCATCCGTGTGGGCGATACCTACTACATGGTGACGACCACCATGCACCACTTCCCCGGTGCCACTATCGTGAAGTCGAAAGACCTGGTGAACTGGGAGTATTGCGCCAAGCCGCTTGAACAGCTGTCCAGCTCAGACCGCTACTCACTGTTGAATGGTGAGAACGCCTACGCTGCCGGTATGTGGGCCTGCTCGATGAAGTATCACGACGGCAAGTTCTATATCCTCATCAACGGCAACGACGCAGGTGGCTGGCTGCTCACCGCCACTGACCCCGAAGGCAAGTGGGAGAAGAAAAAGCTGTCGCGCATCTACTACGACCCCGGCATGCTCTTCGACAACGGCAAGGTCTATGTGGCCTGCGGCATCGGCAACATCCAGATGTGCGAGCTCGACGAGGACTTCAACTACATTCAGGAGAAGAACGTCATCAGCAACAAGGACGGACTTGAGGGCTGCCACCTCTATAAAATAGGCGACTACTACTACATCTATGCCACCTACGGCGGCTGGCCTTCAGGTCAGGCTGTCTTCCGCTCGAAGGACATCTTCGGCCCCTATGAGGAGAAGATGCTGGTAGAGAAAGTCATCGACGGAAAGGCCAACACCGTCCATCAGGGTGCCCTCTTCGACACTCCGGGAGGACAGTGGTGGACCATCCTACAGGAAGACCTGGGCGCACTGGGCCGCATGCCCAACCTGCAGCCCGTGAGATGGGTGAGCGACTGGCCCGTGGTGGGCAACAACGGTAAGCCCTGGTCGCTCTACGTCAAGCCTAAGACGGGCGAAGCACTGCCCCGGGTGCCGCTGCCCACCAACGATAACTTCCGCTCTTATCCCATCGGTCAGCAGTGGGAGTGGAACCATAATCCCGACGACGGAGCCTGGACGCTCTTCGAACGTCCGGGGTGGCTGCGCCTGAAGACCTCTGGCACTGCCCAGCGTCTCACTCAGGCCCGTAACATGCTCACACAGCGCATCTTCGGCTTCATCGGCAAAACCTCTTTGGGAACCGTTCGCCTCGATGCCAGTGGCATGCAGGAAGGCGACCGTGCAGGCATCTGCATCTTCCAGGACCCCTATGCCCTGATAGCCGTGCAGGTGAAGGATGGCAAGAAGCAGCTGGTGTGGCGGCAGGACACGCTGCGCACCAACAGCAGCTTCACTCCCTCTGAGCAGGTGAAGGAAGTGGCCATTGACAGCGTGGTCTATCTGCGGGCCACCATCAGCTATGCCACCAGCAAGACCCAGTTCTACTATTCGCTCGACAACAAGACCTATACAGCCCTGGGCGGTGAGACCGAACTCGGTTTCAACCTCACCGTCTTTGTGGGAGCTCGCTTCGGCCTGTTCTGCTACGCTACACAGCCTGAGAGCCAGGGCTATGCCGACTTCGACTGGTTCTCGACCGAGAACGACTATGATGAGGCCATGTTCTATCCGGCCACCTTCGAGGGCTACAGCGAGGACATGCTGACCTTGGAGAAGATGGAACTGCCCAGTGAAACCGTTGAGGTTATGGCGGGCAACAACACGGTGCTGCTGCTGGAGGCTACGTTCCGCGACGGCCACAAAGAGGACGTGGCTGCGAAGGCCCGTTATGAAGTAGACAACGAGGAAGTCGTCCAGATCCGTAATGGACGCCTCTATGGCATTGCCGAGGGTACCGCTCACGTAACGGTCTATTATACTGACCCCATGGGTCACGAGCAGCAGGACTCGTTCAGCGTGCGCAGCACCTTCTTCCCCTTCGGTAGCCAATACATCAGCACTTCCCTCTTCGGCAACGGCACCTACAATGAGAAGACCCGTACCTTCCATCCCAGTCAGTGGGGCCAGATGGGCTGGGTCTATCCCAGCGGGGCCGACATGTCGGGCTATAAGTATCTGGTCGTGAAGCTGGCAAAACAGCAGAACTGCCAGACCCATCTGAACATCTTCCAGGAGAACAACATCTGGACCAGTGGCTATGAGAGTCCTGAGTTTGGTTCGAACAAGAGGATTGTGGTCAACCTGCAGACCGCCAAGATCAAGAACGGCAGTGCCCTCAACACGAAGCACATCAGCATCGTGGCCTTCTGGTCGAACGGAAGTGGCGACATTGTGGTCGACGATGTCTATCTGACCAACAACAGCGACTATTCGCCCGCCTCGGTGGAAGGCATAACCACCGTGAAGAGCGACCGCACCAATGTCTACAGCCTCTCCGGCCAGCTCTTGCGCCGAAATGTCCTGAGCCGTCAGGCTGCCGACGGACTGCCCGCTGGCATCTATGTGGTCGAGGGAAAGAAAATCATTAAGAAGTGAAGAGTGATATGAAGAGATTACTTATAATTGTGGTAGCAGCTGTTTGGGCTGCTACCACTTTTGCCCAGACAGGCAATGAGTGGGACGACCCGAAGATTACGAGCGTGAACCGTGAGGTGGCTCATGCCCTGGCCCTGCCTATGGCTACTGAGGCCGACGCAGTGAAGAACGACATGACGCTTTCGCCCTACTACCAGTCGCTCGACGGCAAGTGGAAGTTCAATTGGGTCAGTACCCCCTCGAAGGCCACAACAGCCGTTTGCGCCAAGGACTACAACGATGCCTCATGGACTGATATCGACGTGCCCTCCAGCTGGCAGGTGTGGGGACTGAACCACGGAAAGTCCTGGGACAAGCCCCTCTACTGCAATGTGCAATATCCTTTCTCCTTCAACGAGTCCACCTACAGCATCATGGCCGAGCGTCCGGGATGGTTCACATACAACAGCTCGATGCCCAATCCCGTGGGCACCTACCGCAAGAAGTTCTCGGTGACGGCAGAGATGCTCAACAACGATGTCTTCGTGCGCTTCAACAGCGTGGGTCACGGCTACTATCTGTGGATCAACGGCCAGCGTGTGGGCTACAGCGAAGACTCCTACCTGCCTTCGGAGTTCAACATCACCAAATACTTGGAGGTGGGCGAGAACACCATCGCCCTGCAGGTCTACCGCTTCACCAGCGGCTCTTTCCTTGAGTGTCAGGACTACTGGCGTCTCACTGGCATTCACCGCCACTGCTTCATCTATGCAGCACCCAAGGTTCAGATACAGGACTATTTCTTCACTACCGACCTTGATGCGAGCTATAAGAATGCCAAGGCTAATGTGAAGGTTGTGACCTCCCCTGGTTCCTCCAACGAAGGTGGGGCTTATACTGTGGAGGCCAAGATTCTGGATGGCGCTACCGTTATTGCCAGCCAGACTGCAACCATCACTCCTCCTTCTGAGGGGCAGGGCGAGGCGTCCCTTGATATGTCCGTCACCGCTCCCCGCCTCTGGAGTGCCGAGACACCGAATCTCTACGACCTGGTGCTCACCTTGAAGGACACTAACGGCAAGACCGTCGACGTGCGCGGCTCGAAGGTGGGCTTCCGTGAAGTGACCATCCGCACCGACGGTGCTCTGCTCATCAACGGCAAGCGCATGGTGTTCCACGGCGTGAACCGCCACGACTTCTCACCCGTCAATGGCCGTGCCATCACACCGGAGGAGATTGAGGAGGACATCAAGACCATGAAGCGTCTGAACATCAATGCCGTTCGCACCTCTCACTATCCCAACGATCCCGTGTTCTATGACCTCTGCGACAAGTACGGACTCTATGTGCTGGCCGAGGCCGATGTGGAATGTCATGCTTACCAGAAACTGTCTTCTGTTGCCTTGTTCCGTCCGGCTATGGTCGAGCGTTCCGAGAACCATGTGCGCTGGATGCGCAACCATGTCTGCATTTTCATGTGGTCGTTTGGCAACGAGAGCGGCAATGGCGAGAACTTCCGCTATGTAGGCCCTGCCATCAAGGCCCTCGACAAGACCCGTCCCACCCACTATGAGGGCGGCAGTGACTATGCCGATGTCTCGTCGACCATGTATGCCAGTTATGATAACATTCAGTGGATAGGCTCTTCGCGTCAGGGCAAGACCGGACAGAAGCCTCACATTCAGTGTGAGAACTCTCACTCGATGGGCAACTCGATGGGCAATGTCCGCGAAATGTTCGACCTCTACGAGAAATATCCCTGTCTTACGGGCGAGTTCATCTGGGACTTCAAAGACCAGGGCCTGCTCACCAAGAACGGCAGCGGTCAGCAGTACTGGGCCTACGGTGGTGACTTTGGTGACAACCCCAACGACGGCAACTTCTGCATCAATGGCCTGGTGCGCCCCGACTGGAGTTATACCGCCAAGACCTACAATACGAAGAAAATCTATCAGCCCCTGGAGTTCAAGGCCGTTAGTGCAGCGCAGGGTCGCTTCCGCATTAAAAACAAGATGGCTTTCCTGCCCAGCAGTGCATACGACGTGAAGTATGAGCTGGTCGACGAAGACGGCAACGTGCTTTCCTCCGGCATGATTGACAAGGAGGTAAATGCCGGTGACAGTGCCGTTGTCACGCTTGACCTCTCGGCTCTTAGTTCTCAGATTCCCGTTGACCAGGAAGCCTTCATCAAGTTTACCGCTACCCAGAAAGAAAACACCCTCTGGGCCGATGCTGGTTACGTGGTAGCCGAGGAGAAGCTGCCCGTGAAGGCGGCACAGAAGCCCATGTACGACCTGAGCGGACTGCAGTCCTGCGAGGATCTCAGCTTTCAGGAAGCGTCGAATGCCATTGTCGTGATGAACTCCAAGTTCAGGGCCGTCTTCAGCAAGACACAGGGCACCCTCACTGGCTACACCTACAACGGCGTCAAGATGCTCAGTGCGCCCCTGCTGCTCAACACCTTCCGTCTGCCCACCGACAACGACGGCCGTCAGACCTCCACCTGGGATGCTATGGGCCTGAGAAAACTCACGGTGAAGGGCACCGCTTCCAAGGTGAAGACAGCCGACGACAAGAAGACCGTTACCGTTAATCTTACCAGTACCCATACGGGCAAGAACGGAGCCTCGTTCGGGGTCAGCCTTTCCTTCATTGTCTGTGCCGACGGTACGCTTATGGTCAGCTCTTTCATCCGTCCGTTATCCACTGGTACTATCCTTCCTAAGCTGGGATTCCGCTTCGAGATGCCCGCCACGATGGAACAGCTTCGGTGGTTCGGACGCGGCCCCTGGGACAGCTATCGCGACCGCAAGGAAGCCTGTCTGCCCGCTATCTACAGCAGCACTGTGACCGCCCAGCGTGAGGACTACATCATGCCTCAGGAGCACGGCACCAAACAGGAGGTGCGCTGGATTTCGCTTGCCAATACCGAAGGTCAGGGCCTGCTCATCGTGGCTCCCGACCAGATGGCAGCCTCGGCCGTTCATTTCCGTCCTGAGGACAACTACGCCGACCGTAATACCCGTTCGCGCCACACCTACGAGTTCAAGTCCTGCGAGCCCACCGTTGTGTCGCTCGATGCCGCCACCCGTGGCCTGGGCAACGCTTCCTGCGGCCCCGACGTGATGGAGAAGTACGAGCTGCATGCCCACGACACCTCTTTCCGCTTCATGATCCTGCCGCTCAGGAGTCAGGAGCCAACAGCCAATAGCCAGCAGGCAAGAGTCGATATGCCTGTGAGTCAGCCCGTCAGCTGTGAGCGGCTCAGCAACGGCCGCATCCAGATGACCACGCCCACCAGCGGTGCCACCATCTACTACAGCATTGACGGCGGTGAGTATCAGGCTTATTCAGCTCCGCTGCTTTACAACAACGCCTGCACCATCACTGCCTACAGCCAGGCCGACGGCATGATTGCCAGTCCCGTGACCACCTTTACCTTCCCCCTCTTCATCAACCGCACGGACTGGAAGATTGTCAGTGCCGACAGTCAGCAGGGTGGCAACGAGGCCCGCTATGCCATCGACAACAACACCTCTACCTTCTGGCACACCCAGTGGGGATCTGTTGAACCGCGCTGTCCCCATACGCTCATCGTCGACATGGTGCGTACCTACCGTGTCACTGCCTTCACCTACCTGTCCCGTCAGGATGGCAACGAGAACGGCATGGTCAAAGCCTACGAGGTCTATCTGAGCAACGACGGCAAGACGTGGGGCCAGCCTGTGGCCACTGGCGAGTTCCAGAAGACCAAAGCCCTGCAGGTGGCTACGCTGAAGACACCCACCACAGGCCGCTACCTGAAGTTCGTGGCCAAGAGCGAGATCAACGGAAATGCCTGGACTTCCGCTGCCGAAGTGAGCATTGAGGCCAGTGCCGACCTTACCGGCATCTCCCATCCCCTGGCACCCACCGCCCAGCAAGCTACAGCCGTCTACACCCTCAGTGGTCAGCAGGTGCGTCCTGTCCTTCCTGCCGGTGAGGCCACGCAGGGACTTCACACTGGCATCTATGTGGTTGGTGGCCAGAAGGTTATGGTGAAGTAAGCGATGAAGTCCGATTACATGACAATTCCCTCAATACAACAAACAATATGAAAACTAAAACGCTATTATCTAAAACGCAGTATGGCCTCTATGTTGAGTGTATCAACCATGCAGGAGAGGCATGTTATAATATCCCTTATCTTTACACCCTGGATGGGGGACTTGACGGTGAGCGGCTACGCCGTGCTGTTGAGGCGGCGGTGAAGGCACATCCCACGCTCTTCACCCGCATTACCCAGAACGACGAGGGGGAACCCGTGCAGAGCATCGGCGACGACGAGGAGTTCTCTCTCGCCATAGAGGAAACTGCCGACATCGAAGCTGAGAAGGCCCGTTTCGTTCAGCCCTTCAACCTCCTGGGCGACCGCCTTTTCCGCATCCGGCTGCTGAAGGACAGTGCCCATTACTATATCCTGCAGGACATTCACCACATCATCAGCGACGGGGCATCGAGAAAGGTGCTGCTGGCCGACATTGAGCGGGCTTACACGGAGGGTGAAGTCCTTGAGCCTGAGACGATGACACAGGCGGAAGTGGCCTCGGCAGAAGCTGCGGTGAGGGAAACGTCGGCCTTCGATGATGACAGGAAATGGTATGCTGCGCATTTCGATTGTAGCGACTGCGACAGTCCGTTGCTCCCCGACCTTGAAAGTCTGCGGGCAGACAACGGCACCCCGGGAACCAACGAAGGCCTGCTGACGCGCACCATGCCTGTAGACATCGATGCCGTCGATGCTTTCTGCACGGAACACGGCATCTACAAAAGCACATTCTTCACGGCAGCCTACGGCTTTCTGCTGGCCAAGTTCAACAATGAGCAGGAGGCCCTGTTCAGCACGATTCACAACGGACGTGCCGACAAGCGTCTGGCCCACTCGGTGGCTATGCTGGTAAGGACGCTGCCCGTCTATGCCAAGTTTGACAAAGATACTACGGTACTGGACTTCCTCAAAGCCAGTCAGGAGCAGATGAGTGGCTGTCGTCAGCATGAGGCCTACGCCTACAGCGACGTAGTGACCGACTTGGGACTTCAGCCTGCAACCACCTTTGCCTGGCATGGTAACCTGTTCGACAGCCTGACCTTTGGCGGAAAGCCGATGACGGCCACACGACTTAACAACAACACCATCGGGACAGCCATCTACACAAAAGCCTACATCCGCGACGGTCGTTTCTGCGTAGAAGCGGAGTATGACGCCAGCCTGTATTCAGAGTCTCTGGTCGCCCAGTTCCTGGAAAGCTATGAAACGGTAGTGGCAGGATTCCTGACAACCGAGAAGCTAACAGCCATTGATATTTCCACCACCGCCCAGAAAGCCCTGCTCGACAGCTTCAATCAGGTTGATACCGACTATGATGCCACGCAGACCATCGTGTCGCTGTTCCGCAGTCAGGCTAAGGCAACGCCTGAGAATATCGCAGTGGTATTCAAGGACATACGGTATACTTATAAAGAGGTGGATGAGCTGAGCGACCGCATTGCGTGCCATATTGCCGGAATGGGCTTGGGAGCCGAAAACGTGGTGTCGGTGCTCATTCCTCGTTGTGAGTGGATGGTCATTGCCTCTTTAGGTGTTCTGAAGGCAGGGTGTGCCTATCAGCCCCTTGACCCTACTTATCCCAGGGAACGTTTGAATTTCATGGTGAAAGATGCTGGTTCACGACTGCTGATTGCCGATGAAGAACTGCGTGATTTGCTTGACGAGTATGAGGGCGACGTGCTTCTGACCAAAGACCTGCTGCATCTTCCTGCTGCCACCACTCTGCCAGAAGCCCCCCAGCCATCGAACCTGTTCATCCTCCTTTACACCTCCGGCTCTACGGGTGTTCCCAAGGGTTGTCAGCTGATGCATTCAAATCTTGTGGCATTTGTCAACTGGTATCACCGTTACTACGACCTGCAGCCCAATGACAGGGTCTGTGCCTACGCCAGCTATGGCTTCGATGCCTGCATGCTTGATATGTACCCCACGCTGACCTGTGGTGCCTCGGTCTACATCATCCCCGAGGAAATGCGCTTAGACCTGATGGCCATGAACGACTACTTTGAGCGTGAGCAGATTACCAATGCCTTCATGACGACCCAGGTGGCCTATCAGTTTGCCACAAGCATTGAAAACCACAGTCTGAAGCACCTCAGTACCGGCGGTGAGAAACTGGCTACGCTCATTCCACCAAAGGACTATATCCTGCACAATATCTATGGCCCCACGGAAACGACCATCTGTGTGACCTGCTACCCCGTCAGGGAGAAACTGAAGAACATCCCCATTGGCAAGCCCCTTGACAACGTCCGTCTTTACATAGTCGACCCCCAGGGTCACCGCCTGCCCGTAGGTGCTGCCGGTGAACTGTGGATTAGCGGACCGCAGGTGAGCCGCGGCTATCTGAACCGACCCGAGAAGACAGCCGAGGTGTATATTGGCAATCCCTTTAGCGACGACCCAAAGTTTGCACCCATTTACCGTTCCGGCGACATTGTCCGCTATCTGCCCACTGGCGACATCCAGTTCGTGGGACGTCGTGACGGACAGGTGAAGATTCGTGGCTTCCGCATCGAGTTGAAAGAGGTTGAGGCCGTCATCCGCGAATTTCCCGGCATCAAGGATGCAACGGTGCAGTCCTTCGATGTGGAAGGCGAGGGTGGTGGTAAGTTTATTGCCGCCTACATCGTTGGCGACCAGCCGATAGACATTGAGGCACTGAACAACTTCATCCTTGACCAGAAGCCTCCCTACATGGTGCCCGCCGTGACGATGCAGATTGACGCCATCCCGCTCAATCAGAATCAGAAGGTGAACAAGAAGGCACTGCCCAAGCCTGAGATGAAGCAGGCAGTGGTCGAGGAGAGCCATGTGCCGATGAACGTCTTGGAGCAGGAACTGCACGAGATGATTGCCGCTATCGTGAACAACACCGACTTTGGCGTCACCACGTTGCTGGGCTATGCCGGACTGACCTCCATCTCGGCCATCAAGCTGGCCGTGCAGGTGCAGAAGCGCTACGGTGTGACGCTCGATGCCAAGACCCTGGTGAAGAGTGCCACTCTGCAGACCATTGAGAACGAAATCCTTCGTTCTTATTTAAGTGGAGAGCTTGCTACCGCTGTAGATTCTGGCTCGGTAGCAAACTCTCAACTCCAGAGTGTTCCGCTGTCATACGCCCAGACGGGTGTCTATTTCGAATGCCTGAAGAATCCCGGCTCCACCATCTACAACATTCCCTACCTGCTGTCGTGGCCGGAGAGCGTCAAGCCCCAGCAGCTGGCCGATGCGGTGAAGACCGTTGTCGGGAGCCATCCCGAACTGAGCGTATGCTTTGCCACCGAGGGCGACAAGGTGGTTCAGACCGCCATCGACGGCCTGACAGCTGAGATTGCCGTCAGCGAGAAAAGCGATGAGGAATTAGCTACCTACAAGAACGACTTCGTGCAGCCGTTCAACCTCAGCCGTGCGCCCCTTTACCGCTTCGAGGTAGTCAAGACCCCCAGTGGCGTCCACCTGCTGATGGATGTCCACCACCTTGTCTTCGACGGCGGCTCTGCCGATCTCTTCATCCATCAGCTCTGTAGTGTCCTCGAAGGTTCTGCCGTCGAGAAGGAGCGCTACACCTATCTTGACTTCGCCCACGACCAGCAGCAGGCCGAGGACTCCGAGCCCTTCCGCCGTGCGCAGCAGTTCTTTGCTGAGCGGCTGGCCAATTGCGAGGGAGCCAGCGAGATTCCCGCCGACCTGCCCAAGACCGACCGCCAGGGTCTCATTGGCGAGGCCGTCTGCAAGCCCGATTTCGACAAGGCCACTGCCTTCTGCCGCAGTCGTCAGATCACGCCAGCCCATCTGTTCCTGGCCGCCACCAGCTATGTCGTGTCGCGCTATACCAACAACCGCGAGGTCTATCTCTGCACCATCAGCAGCGGTCGTTCTAACCTGAAGATAGCCGACACCGTGGGCATGTTTGTCAACACCCTTGCCCTGGGCATCAGCATCGACGATGTCAGCGTAGGCGACTATCTGCAGCAGACGGGCGATACCTTCGACGAGACCTTGCGCCATGAGGACTATCCCTTTGCCCGCATTGCCAGCGACTACGGCTTCCGTCCCGCCATTGCCTTTGCCTATCAGGTGGGGGTCTTGTCGGCCTATACCGTGGGTGGGGAGCCCGTAGGCCAGGAGCTGCTGGAACTCAATGTGCCTAAATTCAAGATCAACATCAAGATTGAGCCGCGTGGTGTGGTGGTGCAGTACGACGATTCGCTCTATTCCTTCGACCTGGCCCTGTCGCTGGCCGAGAGCATCGTGACGGTCGTTGACAACATGATGGCCGCTCCCGATGCCAGGGTTCGCAAGCTCTCCATGGTCAGTGCTAATCAGGAGAAGGCACTGGCAGCCCTTCGCCAGAGGGCCGAGGGCGAAGCCCCGTTCCGGCTCTTCCACGAGTGCATTGCCCACTACGCCCAGTTGCAGCCCGACCATGAGGCCCTGATAGCCTGCGACGCCACGTTTACCTACAAGGAAATGGACGAGGCCACCAACCGCATAGCCCATGCCCTGCGCCGTAAGGGCGTTGTCGAGCATGACCGTGTGGCCCTGTTGCTGCCGCGCACCAGCAGGCTCATCCTCTCCATGTTCGGAGTGATGAAGGCTGGAGCCGCCTATATTCCCTGCGACCCCGAGTACCCTGCCGACCGCATCAAGCTCATTCTTGAAGACAGCGAGGCGAAATATATTATTGGACCCACCCCCCAGCCTGCGAAGGAGGGGAGTGGCTACTCCATACCCACTGAGAAATGGCTTTATGTCGAGGAACTGCTCGCTACAGACGTATCTACTCCCATCCCTCTCAGGGAGGGGCAGGAGGAGGGTCTTTTGGCCTACCTTATCTATACCAGCGGCTCCACGGGCCGCCCCAAGGGTGTGATGTTGCGCCATGAAGGCATCTGCAACTACCTCTACGGCCATCCCGCCAACGTGTTTGCCAACGCCGTGCTGACCGATGCCAAGCGCATCCTGAGCGTCACCACCATCTCGTTCGACGCAGCCCTGCAGGACATTGGCATGGCCTACTTCAACGGCAAGACGCTTGTGCTCGCCACCGAGGAACAGGCCAACAACCCGCTTTCGCTGGCCGAACTCATCACCCGGCAAGACATCAACATGGTGAGCGGCACACCGTCGCGCTGGCAGGCCTGGCTCACCAGTCCCGACTTCTGCAAGGCCATCAGCCACCTGGCCATCTGCCGTGCCGGTGGCGAGAAGTTCAGCGACGCCCTGCTCTCTCAGATGCGCTCCGTCACTCAAGCCCGCATCTTCAACTGCTACGGCCCCACGGAGATTACCGTAGCCTGCAACAATGCCGAGCTGACCCATGCTCCGTTCGTCACCGTGGGCATGCCGCAGCTGAACGTCAGGGAGTTCATCGTCGACAGCGACGGCAACGAGTTGCCCGTCGGCGTGGTGGGCGAACTGTATATCGGTGGCCGTGGCGTGGCCCTGGGCTACAACAACCTCGACGACATGACCCGTGAGCGGTTCGTTGACTACCACGGCATCCGTGTCTACAAGTCGGGCGACTATGCCCGCTGGCTGCCCAGCGGCGAGGTCATCATCCTCGGCCGCACCGACCATCAGATCAAGCTGCGTGGCCTGCGCATCGAGCTGGGCGAGATAGAAAACGTGATGCTCCGCGTAGAGGGCATGAAGAAGGTGGTCATCATGATTCGCAAGATCAACGACCGTGAGCACCTCTGTGCCTACTACACTGCCGACCGTGCCATCGCTGCCGATGACCTGAAGGCCGAGATTTCCCGCAGCCTGACCCAGTACATGGTGCCCACGGCCTACCTGCAGCTGCCCGAAATGCCCATGACCCCCAACGGCAAGACCGACGTCAAGGCCCTGCCCGAACCGCAGCTGGCTGTCAGCGGAGAGTATGTAGCCCCCGCCAGCGACACCGAGCGCACCTTCTGCGACATCTTTGCCGCCATCCTGAAGATGGACCAGGTGGGAGCCACCGACAACTTCTTCGAGCTGGGCGGCACGTCGCTGGCCGTCATGCAGATTGTGGTGGCCGCCGACAAGCAGGGCCATCATGTGGCCTATAGCGACGTGTTCGACCATCCCACACCGCGCCAGCTGGCCGCCTTCATCACGGGCGACAGTGCTGGCAGCACCAGCATGGCCGACGATGAGATTGCCAGCTACGACTATACCGCCATCGACAATCTGCTGAGCCGCAACACGCTCGACAACTTCCGGCGCGGTGAGCTTCGGCAGCTGGGCAACGTGCTGCTGACGGGCTCCACCGGCTATCTTGGCATCCATGTGCTGCGCGAGCTCATCCAGTCCGATGCCTCTCAGATTTTCTGCCTGGTTCGCGGCAAGAGCCAGGAGAAAGCCGAGAGCCGCCTCCGTTCGCTGCTGTTCTACTATTTCTCCCAGTCGTTCAAGGAGCTTTTCGGCCATCGGCTCATCGTCATTCTTGGCGACGTGACGCAGGACCTGACCGAGATAGCAAAGGGTCTGCCCGTCTCAACCGTCATCAACTGTGCCGCCGTAGTGAAGCACTTCTCCGAGGGCACAGAGATTGAGGACGTGAACATTGGCGGTGCCAGGCGGTGCGTGGACTACTGCCTGCATACAGGTGCGCGCATGGTGCATGTCTCGACAGCCAGCACGCGCGGCCTGTGGACGGGCGCTCCGCGCAACGAGGTGTTCACCGAGCAGCGGCTCTACATGGGGCAGTATGTCAGCGGCAACAAGTACATCTACTCCAAGTTCCTTGCCGAGCGGCTCATCCTCGATGCCGTGGCCCTTCACGGTCTCGATGCCAAGATAGTGCGCGTGGGCAACCTCTCCGGCCGTTCGTCCGACGGCGAGTTCCAGGCCAACTTCACCACCAACTCGTTCATGGGCCGCATCCGCATGTTCAACATGCTGGGCTGCTGCCCCTACAGCATGCGCAACAAGCGTGTGGAGTTCTCGCCCATCGACGAGGTGGCACGAGCCCTTGTGCTGCTGGCCACCACGCCCCGCGAGTGTGTGGTGTTCCACCCCTACAACATCCACAGCCAGTTCCTCGGCGACGTGCTCACCGGGCTTACCGCCGTGGGCGAGGGCATCCGTTTCGTGGAGCAGGAAGACTTCGATGCCGCCCTGCAGCAGGCCAAGGACGATGCCCAGAAGAGCACCCGCCTGGCCTCCTTCCTGGCCTATTCCGATGCTGCCCACGGGCAGAAGACCTTCGACGTGGCACGCGACAACGACTACACCACCCAGGTGCTCTATCGCCTCGGCTTCTCGTTCTCGCCCACCTCGTGGGACTACGTCGAGCGCATGCTCACCACCATCGGCGGCTTCGGTTTCTTCGAACTCGACGGTCAGGAATCCGACGGCAAACAATGACCCCAAAACGCATCAACCCCCTTATGACAATAGACAAAAACACCTTCAACACTGAGTTCAACCGCTTCCTGTGGTCATCCATACTCGTGGCCCTCTCGGCCTGTCTTGGCAATGTGGTCGACTCCATCATCGTGGGCAACCTCATTGGCGAGGACGGCGTCAGTGCCATCAACCTCAGCAAGCCCGTCATTCAGTTCATGTTCACCGTCAGCATGCTGCTCTCCACGGGAGCAGGCATGCTCGTGGGCATGGAGCTTGGCAGGAAGGACCAAGCCCGTGCGGCCTACATCTTCACCCTTTCCACCGCAGGCTGCCTTGTCTTCGGACTGCTCGAGACCCTCTGCGCCTTCGGGCTTACCGACACCATCACCCGCTGGCTCTGCACCAGCGGGCCGCTCTTCGAGGGCACGCGCGACTACATGCAGCCCCTGCTGCTCGGCGCACCCACCTACATGATGAGCTGGGCGCTGGCCACCATGATTGGCGTCGACGGCAGTCCGCGCCTGGCCTCCTTCGCCATCCTCGTCGACAATGCCGTCAACCTGCTGTGCGACGTCATCTTCATCCAGTGGTTCGGGTGGGGCATCGAAGGCTCGTCTACGGCCACCGTCGTGGGCCACGTCGTGGGCATTGCCATCATGTGCCTGCATTTCCGCAGTCAGGACAATCACCTCAGGCTTGTGTGGAGCGTGGCGGGCGAAGTCCCAGCCACCCCCCTGTCGGCACTCTGCTCCCAGCTCAGGAATATTGTTTCCCAGGGAGCCCCGCTGGCCCTGGCCTCCATCAGCCTCACGGCCCTGCTCTACAGTGCCAACACCATTGTCCTCACCACTCTGGGGCGCACCGGCATCTTTGCCTTCTCCGTCTGCATGAACCTTCTCTACATCTACAACCTCTTTCTCTCCGGCACCTGCCGCACCGTGCAGTCGCTGGGTGCCATCCAGGTGGGCAAGGGCGACAACGCCACCTTCCAGCGCGTCATCAGCAAGTCCTTCCATTTCATCACCGTGGCCATGGCCGTCACCTGCGTGGTCATCTGGCTCTTCCCCGAGGCCGTCACCCGCTTCTTCGGAGCCGCTGAGCCATCCCTTGTCAGCGAGGGCAGCAGGGCTTTGCGCATCTTCTCCCTGAGCTTCATCCCCTTCTGCTACATCTATCTGCTGATGGTTGTCTATAAGCTCTATGGCCATCACCGCATGGCCCTCTTCATCTCGCTGGCCCTCTCGCTCACGGTCATCCCCGTGCTCTGGCTCATGGCCCGTTTCGCCCCCTCCAGCCTCTGGTACAGCTACCTCATAGCCTATGCCGTCGAGACCCTGCTCATCATCATCTTCCACCGCATGGGCCGTCTCACGTTTGAGCTGGAAACGACGGGGAAATAACGCTTTCTCACGAGGGCATCGAATTGAAACCTAAAATAGGAAAATAGGAAAATAGGAAAATAGGAAAATAGGAAATCTTCGCCTTTACGTCTAAGGCGTTACCAGCGCGCGAATCAATAATTCCACTTGCTGCTGACTCATGCCGTGTGAAACCAGATAGCTGGCAAAAGCTTTTGCATAGTCAACGTTTGGCAACGCAGCTTCATCGCTCACACCAGCATAGTGCATCAGGCAGGTGTTGAGCCTGAGCGATACCAACGTATTGCACAGGTCGGGGTCTTTTTCGTCACATTCTTTTTGACTTACCAATATTTTGTACCATCTGCCACGAATCTACGTGTCAACAATTTCTTTCTTCATTTTGTCAAAATAATTCATAGAAAAAAGCACTCTCCCGACAGGTACTTCTAGACGAAAGAAAGCGCAGAAAGCAGCTCTTTCATGGTCAGATGCCTGCTGCCAAGGAGGCAGATAGCCTCTGCCTGCAAGGAAGTAAGGCTCTGCCTCATCGGAAACTAGGCTTAGACGCATCGGAAACAAGCTACTTTTGCATCGAAACCAAGCCTCTTTTAGGGCATAAAACGGCTGTTTTCGGGGGACGAAAAAGCCTCTAAAATCCCAATCGTTTGACTGTCAGTTACTTACAAAAATGCTTATAATTTGCTCATTTGCAACCGAATGACCACCTGCTGAATTCTGAGCGAATCTCAGAAGGGTCATTGTAAAGATTTTTCATAATAGCGTGGATTGTTTTTCCACCGCCCAAATTGACACACAGAATAAGTAACATTATTACTGTCAATGTTTAGCGGACAGTAATAAAATCAAAATGTAAATCTGAGAAAAATGATGGAGGAATATGGGATCTAAAGGCGTATAGAATAAGAGTGGTATGCCGTTACAAAAACGGTAAAAATACACATTTTTGTAGAAATCTCAAAATGTTTTCACGGAAATCATGTAGAAATCTCAAAATGTTGTGCTTCTGCCGCATCGTCCATCAGCCAGCCGCTAACTACGAAAAAAGAGAAGTGAGGCGTCTCTCCCCACTTCTCTTTTTCTTTTTCCTGTTTCCAATTCCTTACAGCTGGTATTCGAGCATGACCATTGTGTAGGGCTGGAGGTCGAGGGCGAACTTCTTCTGGGCCTTCACCTGCTCGGTCTGCGGGGCGATGGGCTGGGCGTCGAAGTTGTTCTCCTGGTCAGGCTTGCCGGTGAGCACGGTCTTGGTGGCCGTCTTCTTCAGAGAGAAGCGGGAGAGGTCGATGTTGGCCTTCTTGGCTTCGGCTCCGGCGTTGACGAGCTTGACAAAGAGCTTGCGGGTCTTGGCGTTGAGGATGACGCTCTGGCCATAGTGAACGTCGACCTGGGGCTGGCAGACTCCGGCGGCATCGCCCTGGAAGGTGACGCAGTCGCCGTAGTAGTACTGGCCGCTGGACTTGCCGAAGAGCTGCTGCACGTAGTAGCTGCAGGTGAGGAACGGGCGCTCGTTGTCGTAGTAGATGAGGTCGGGGTTCCACTGGGTGCCGTCCTTGCGGGCAAAGAGGGGGGCGTAGGAGGTCATGGTGACCACGTCGGCATTGCGCTCCACGTGGAGCAGGTAGAGGCCCTCGGCCAGGGCGTCGATGAGCTTCTTGTCCTTGGCGGCATACTCACCCAGGTAGACCTTGGTCTTGCGGTCGCGGGGATAGTTGTCGTACTGGCGGATTTTCATGAACGTGTCGCGCGGCTCGTAGTAGTGCTCGTCGATGATGGGCATGCCCAGCTCGTCGGCCAGCTTCCAGCCTGCCTCATAGTCGGGGTTGCCGGGGTGGGAGCCGGGGCCTGCGGTGCCCACGATGACGATTTCGGGATGGGCCTTTGTCACCTTGTTGTACAGGTACTTGAAGCGTTCGATGAATTCGGGTGAGATCTTCTCTTCGTTGCCAATGCCCAGATACTTCAGGTTGAAGGGTGCGGGGTGGCCTGCGTCGGCACGCATCTTGGCCCACTTGTTGGTGGCGGGATCGCCGTTGGCCCACTCAATGAGGTCGATGGCTTCGCTGACCCATTCGTCCATCTCGCTCATGGGCACTACGTCCTGAGCCTGTGTGGGCCACATGTTCCAGCCGCCGTTGGTGCCTTGGCAGCTCACGCCGCAGGGCAGGATGGGCACGGGCTGCATGCCGAGGTCTTCGCAGAACTGGAAATACTCGAAGTAGCCCAGCGACATGGACTGGTGGTAGCCCCAGGTGTTCTTCAGCGGGCGGCGTGTCTCCTTGGGGCCGATGGTGGTCTTCCAGCGGTAGGTGTCCCAGAAGCCGTCGCCGCCACCGTGGACTACGCAGCCGCCGGGGAAGCGCATGAACTTGGGCTGGAGGTCGGCAAGGGCCTGGGCCAGGTCTTTGCGCAGGCCGTGGCCCTTATAGGTGTCTTGTGGCATGAGCGAGACAACGTCGAGGTCGATGTCGCCCGTGGTCAGGACGAGCAGCTGCAGGGCTGCCTTCTTGCAGTCGGCATTGGGGGTGAGGGTGGCCTCGTATTTCTGCCACACACCGGCTCCGGCACTGATGATGGCCTCGGCCAGCAGCTTGGGGTCTTTGCCCCAGCCCTGCGGCTCGACGAGTGCCACGCGCACCTGCTTGGCATCGCCCTTGATGTTGCGCATGAAGGCGGAGAAGTCGTAGTTGGCACCGGCTTTCACCGAGATGCCGTCGAAGCCATCGTTTTCGAGGCCGAAGCCGCGCCAGCCCTTGTAGTCATAGAACTCCCTGGTGCGCTCCACATGCAGGCGCATGTAGGTGGGGTTGTTGGGGTGGATGCTTTCGCTCATGCGGGCTTCGGCATAGCCCAGCGAGTGGCCTGGGCGTATGCTCTTCCAGGCAGTGCCGGGGCCCCAGCCGTCGCGCTCGGAGGGGTTGAACTCGAACGAGCCGTTCTGCAGGAGCTCGGCATAGAGGCCGCCGTCGGCAGAGTTGTTGATGTCCTCGAAGAAGATGCCGACGAGTTCATCGCTGATGGCCTTGCCGCCCTTGGGGGCGGTCATGGGCTTCTGGGCACTGACACCCAGCGTGGCTGCCGCAAGGAGGGCAGCGAGGGTTGTACGTTTGTTCATTTCCTTTCGTTTAGGTTTTTGTTGTTTGTTTATGTTGGGAGTTTTCTACTCTTTTGGCTGCCGGGGCTATTCAGTGGCGAAGAGCTTCTTCCCCGTTGCCTTGTCAATGTACAGGCCACGTGAGGGCTTGCCCGTGATGCGGCGGCCGGTGAGGTCGTAGTAGGCGGGGAGTGCTGAGTGCTGGCCGCTGGTTGAGAGGTGCTGGATGCCAGCATACTGGTCGGGGGTGGGGCCGTGCCAGGGAATGTAGTCGAAGGCGACTTCGCTCTCGGCTCCGCAAGCCTGCCAGAAGGCGGTGACCATAGCGGGCGTGAGAGTGAGGTAGAGGCGGTTGCCGTCGGTGAAGTCGGCCACGTTGTAGCCGCCGTCGGCAGCCTGGGGCACGCGCTGGAAGCCTACGCCGGAGGGCTGGTTCTGGAACTTGTAGATGCTGCGGTTCTTCTGGCCGCCGGTGAGCTCCTTGGTGTCGTCATCGCTCCAGGTGAGCATGTTGCTGGGCACCTTCTGCATGGGCTGGGCTTCGCTGAGGCGCACGGTGTAGGTGCCGGGCACGCCGATGGCAATGTAGTTGGTCTCGGCCAGCAGCAGCGAGTCGCCGGGGAAGTTGTTGTAGGTCAGGTCGCTGTTCTTCTGGTTGCCGGTGAGGTAGGTGAAGGTGAGATTACGGGGACCGAAGAAGGTCTTCTCGGGACGGAACACAAGGTAGCCGGTCTCGGGAATGACGATGGTAGCTTCGCTCAGCCCGGCAACTTCGGTGTCGTAGGCACGGGGCTGGATGGTGGCCGACGAGGCGAAGTCGGTGCTGGAGTTGTTGGTGTCGAAGAGGAAGGTGCGGCCACTGGCAAAGGCGGTCTTGCGGTAGACGGTCTCGCCGGTGTAGGTGCCTGCGGTCACGGTGGCGGCGAAGCCAGCGTCGTAGGTGCTGTTGAGGCGCTTGGTGGTGGGGTCTACGCCCTTGTTTTTCACGTTGTTCAGGATGTCGACAGCATCGACGCAGTAGTAGAGGTTGCCCAGCACGTACTGGTTGCCCTTGTCCTTGCCCAGGGCGAAGACGGGGTTGGTCAGGTCAATGGCCTTGGCGTTGTTCTTCAGCAGCACGATGCTGCAGGGGCCGCTGTAGCTGAGGTTCATGAAGTCGGTGGAGGCGTTGAACGTGAACACCAGGTCGAGGGCGGGCACGGCATCGTTGTGCTGGTACTTGGTGTTGATGGTCTTCACCTCGTAGTCGGCCTTAGACAGGTCGTGGCCCACCTGGGCCAGGGCGGTGTGGTCGATGGCGCTGTTGCACAGGATGAGGCTCTCGCCCGATGCCAGCAGGCGGGGCTCGGCGGCAGGAATCTGGAACACCTGCTTCAGCACCACCTTGCCGTTGAACTGGGCCTTCAGGGCATCGTCCTGGGCAATGGTGTCGGCGGTGTAGGCGTTCTTTCCGCTCTCCGACTCGATGAGTCCCACATAGAGTCCGGCCACGTTGACGGTGTCGGCAGAGTTGTTGAACAGCTCGATGTACTGCCCGTAGGGGTAGTTGCCGCTCTCGGCACCCTTCGATGCGCTGTAGAACACTTTGCTGATGATGATGTTGCCGCCGTCGGGGGTGGCTACCTTGGCATTGGCACTACCGGCGGTGAGCAAGAGACCGGCTGTGACGGCCAGCCATTTCGCTGAGGTAAATTTCTTCATGTGCTTTTGTTTTTTGAGTTTTATTTGTTTAAGATTTCGAGTATTTCCTTCTGAAGCTTGTCGGCTGTGGTCTCGTCGTTGAAGAAGGTCACGGCCAGGGTCTTCTTCTGCCGGTTCATGTTCACGTCTTCCACACCGTCGAGGGCCAGTGCCTCGTCGAGGGTGTCCTGGGTGACCGCTGCTTCGGGCACGTTGAAGAAGGCGTAGGACACCTTGGCTCCACTGTAGTAGTTCACAGGGGTGAAGCCCAGGGAGATTATGGCCTGGCGGATGACATCCTTGCAGGTCTTGTTGGCATCGTAGCGAATGAACATATAGTGCTTGTCAAGGTGGGGCCCCATGCTGTCAACGCCTTCAATCTGGCTCACCCGGTCCATGATGGCCTGGGCGTCGGCCTCGGTGAGCATGTCGTCCATGCGCTGGCCGAAGCCCCGTCGGATGACATCGGAGGGGTCGTAGGGCGAGGGTGCAAAGCGGCCCGTGGCCTTGAGGCGCGACTGGATGGAGTCGGCACTGGTCAGGGCTGGGTCGAACACAATGGTGGTGGTGCGGCGCTCCAGATTGCTCCTTACGCTCTCAATGCCTTTCTCCTGTCGGACGGCCACCATCACCTTATGGGCACACTCGTCGCACTTCATGCCCTTGATGCGCACGGTAATGGAGTCGCTGGCCATGGCTGCCGTGCAGCCCAGGAGCAGGAGGGAAAGAATCATTTGTCGTTTCATATCTCGTTTGTTTTAAATATCACTTGTTGCTTCAATTGAAAATGCCCAGGGTCACGCCCACCGTCTTGCGGTCAAGATGGTTGTGGGTGCGAAGGTAGTCGCCGTAGGCTTTCACATACCAGTTGGACTTCACCTGCTTGATGGTCAGGGGGAAAAGATATTTCACTTCAAGATGTCCTTGCAGGTAGTTGGCCTGGTAGTAGTCCATGTCGGGCAGCAGCACCTGCTGGGCGTAGGGGGTGGTGTCATCGGCCAGAGACAGCTCGGTGTTCTGGGCAAAGTGGTAGTTCAGGGCGGCATCAATCCACAGGCGGCTGCCCAGCAGCGACTTGCCACCCTCGGCGGTGATATTGAAGTGACCGTACTTCAGCGACGACTGGGGCATCAGACGGCGGTTCTCAGCCGTGTTCAGCGAAAAACGGGCACCGGCATAGGCAGTTGTCTTCTGCTGGTCGGTGAAGTGGGCGCGGTAGTGGAACGAGCCTTCGAGCAGTTTCACCTGGTAGCGCTTGCGGTATTCAATGAGCGTCTCGTAATGGTAGGACGTAAGGCCGGTCTCGGCATCCTTGGTCTGCATGCGCTGCTGCTTGTACTCGTCGGCGTAGGCTTGTTCGTAGCCGATGGTCAGGTCGAGCTGGTGCAGGATGCTGGCAGACTGTATGCGGTTCTTGCTGCTGAAACGGTATTTGTAGTCGGTAAAATGGCCGGGCTCGTGCTTCTCGTCTTCAAGCACGTCTTCAGACCCACGCTCAATGCCAATGCTGTTGAGGCTGTTGAGGGCATCGTGGCGGTAGTTGTAGGTGAGGTTGGCGCCGAAGCGGTGGTCCACCCACTCACGGCCAAAGCCCTTGTAGCCTCCAGTGCTGCCCGTAGCGGCCTCCATGCCCAGAAGCAGGTAGTAGACAATGTTGGGGTCGTTCTGCACGGTCTGAATGTTGGGAATCTTCTCCTTACGGCGGTGATAGTTGCCGTCGAGGCCGAAGGTGTGGCTGCCCGAGGTGTAGGTCAGCGACGGGGTGAGCTGATAGTCGAGCAGCTCGGAGCGGGTGCGGGGGTCGCGCAGTCGGCTCAGATCGGCCACCTTGTAGTCGAGGCGCAGACCAGCCGTAACACCCCATAGGGGGCGTGTGCCAATGGCGGCGGTGAGGTCGAAGGCCTGCGTGTCGTACTTACCGGCAATGCTGCTGGCAGGGATGAAGGGGTCGCTGTTGTAGGGGCGCATCACGTCGCACCAGGCGCGGTTCTTCACACGGTCCATGTCGAACAGCATGCGGCCATAGCCTGTCAGGAAATGGCCTATGCGCTGATAGCGTTCGGTCAGGAAGTTCAGCTGGTTCTGCTGGCTCTCCTCCTGCACACGGCGGTAGTCGCCGTCGCGGTGGATGAGGTCGAACTGGGCAAAGCCTCGGTTGCTGGTAGAGTCGTACCACAGTCCGGCTGCATTGTCGGTGGTGCGCCACAGCTGGGTGGCGTCGGCATAGCGGTACTCGCCCTCCTGGGCTACTGCCGCTGCCAGGATGAAACTAAGAAATGAAAACAATATAATAGTCCTTCGCATCTCTATTCACTTTTCGTAATTCATTAATCACTTGTCACTTATCTCATCGTATTGGCGCGGCTTGATGGTGGTCGATACCTGGAAGTCGTTGCCGGAGTTGTTGGTGTCGATGAGCAGGCGGTGGCCGTCGGTGCCCGTGCGCTCCGAGGTCTTACGGTAAACCACCTCGCCAGAGCGTCCGCTGGCGGCAGTGATGTTGATGTAGCTGGCATCAATGTCGGGGAAAAGGCGCTTGGCACTCACGTCGGGGCCTGTGCCCGACTTGTTGGGCAGGCACTCCACACCGTCGAGGATGACACGCTTGGGGCACAGCAGGAACTCGAAGCCCTTGGTGTCGGTGTTGGGATAGCTGTAGGTCTTCTTCCACGTGTTGATGTCCTCGTCGGTTTTGATGATCACAACGCCGCACAGGCCGTTGGTCACAATGTTCATCCACGAAATGTTCTTATAGATGGAGAACAACTGCTGCAGGGCAGGAACATCGGGGTTGTTGGTAAACTTCTTGCCGCTGGCGTCCTTGGCCTCGAAGTCGGCACCGCTCAGGTCTGACTCCATCGAGGTGTTGTTCTGGGTGTGGTCGATGGCACTGTTGGCAATCACCACGGTCCCGCCAGGAGCCACCCTGAATGCTGTGTCGGCAGGAATGCGGAACAGCTGCTTCAACAGTATCACCGAGTCGGCATGCTGCTCGTGCAGGTTTTCAAGCGTATAGGGCTGTGTGCTCTCCGATTCGGTCAGACCAATGTAGAGGCCAGCCACGTCAACCGTGTCGTTGGCCTGGTTGTAAAGCTCCAGATAGGTTCCGGCATCATAGTTGCGGTTGTTGTTGTCCTTTGAGGTGGCATAATAGATCTTGCCGATGATGATGTCCTGATTCTCGGAGGCCAGCATTGGGAGGACGATGTCCTGCCCCTCGGTAATCTTCTGGTTGGCAAGGCTTCCCGAAACGGTTATCTTGTGGACATCGTCGAGGGTGGTGACTGCACCGCCTGTCATAGCTACGAAATCGTCGTGGCTGAGCTCCCAGGCTGCGGAGATGTTGTAGATGTTGGGCGTGAGCTGGCTGAAGGTGGCCTTGCCCATGGCATCGGTGAGAACCGTGATGGTCTGGCCTTCGGTCTTCAGGGTGACGCTCCTTCCGGCCATGCTGCTGGCGTCAACGAACTTGTCGGGCCGCTGCAGGGTAATGGTAACAGGGCTGCCGATGGGGGTTGTGGCGTCGTCGAAGTCGGCACAGGATGCCAGTGCCAGAAGTGCTGTCAATAGGAATGCTGTCTTTCTCATTGCGCTTATAGGTTCAGGTAAAGTTCGGCTCCGAAAGAGAAGGTGCCGGTGTTGCGTTGTGTCAGTGTAGAGGTCTTGTTGCCTGTAAGGAACGGCTCATAGAAGAGCGCATTGTTCACATAGAGAGACAAGCCGCCCATGCGTCCCAGTTCCTTGGTCAGGCGGACTGACGTGTTCCAGGTCACAGGACTCTTGGTGGGGGCGTTGTCGTTGGTGACGCGAGCCATCTTGCTGATAGACATCGACTCCTGGTCGGAGGGGGCTGTGGCATAGTACATGGCATCCATGCCCAGATAGCCGTTGAGCATGTCGGGGGTAATCTCATGGTAGACCACGTCGCGGTCATACCAGCCAATGGGATCCTTGTCGGCTGTGTACGTCCAGATGGAGTTGTGCCAGATGGCCTGTGCTGTGAGCGAAGCCACCATGTTCAGGGCTGGGATGTGGGTCACGGCACGCAGCGTGGTGACAAAGCGGCGGTAGCGGCTGAAGTCGCCGCCTGTGGGATAGACAACCTTGAAGGGGGTCAGGTTCAGACCTTTGGCATAGCTGGTAGGCACGTTGCTGGGAGTGCGTGAGTCCATGTCGGTGCTCCAGGTCTTGGTCTCGCTCCATGCTCCGCTGAGGTAGAAGTTGGTGCGAAGCGGCTTCACCTCACCTAAGTCGATGTCGAACTCAATGCCCTTGTTCACAGTGGTGTTGGTATTGCCAATGCGGCCCGTGGTGATGAAGTATGTGTCCTGACGAATGGGACTGCTGGGGTTGACGGCGGTAGGCTGGCCGGGTGTGAAGATGAGTCCGCTCAGGTTGTCCTTGTCCAGTTGCGAATAGTACACGTCGGTGGTGTAGGTCAGGTATTCGGTCACGCTGCCGAAGCCGTTGGGGGTCTTGTCCCGGTAGGCCAGCAGGCTGATGGTGCGATTGCCGGGCAGCTTGAAGTCCAGGCCCACTTCAACCTTGGTGGTCGTGGCGTTCTTCAGGTCTTTGGAATATTCCACCTCATAGACATGGGTGTGATAGTTCACGATGTTGGATTCAGGTGCCGTCTGCGAGAGATAGGCAGCCGTCACGTGGTCGTCGTATTTCTTGTCGGGATAGAGGTAGCCCAATGTGGGGGTCTTGGCGTTCATGCCGATGCCAGCCCGCACGTCGAGCCATTTGGTCACCGAGAAAGCTACGTTCACTCGGGGCGACAGGGCTGTGGTGGCCACATCGGCAAAGGGCTGCATGGCTGTCAGGCGCAGACCGGCTCCGATGCGCAGGCGGTTCACCTTATTTATATTATAGGTGAACTGGTCTTCGGCAAAGGCTGCTATCTGATGCAGTCCGGGAATGTCGTGGAAGGGACGGGGGCGGGTGCCGTCGTTCGGGTGGTAGGGGTGACTCTCGTCGGCGTTGTAGTAACCGTCGGCATTGTTCCAGTCGTAGTGATAGTCGGCACCAACCTTGAAGTGCTGGATGGTCTTGCCATAGCGCAGGAAGAAGTCGTCGGTAATCTTGGCAAAGACATTGCCAGGACGGCTTTCAGTGATGCCAGTGGCCAGGTAGGAGCCGTTGATGTAAGCCACATTGTTGTAGCCCGTCTGCATGGCAGTGACGATGTCGGTGCGCCCGCTGGTGTTGCCCACAAACGAGGTGTTGCGGTTGTCGGTCTGGGTTAGGTTCAGGCCGATGGTGTATTTCAGGGAGCGTGCCAGCGGCTTGTCTAACTGGATGCGACCGTTGTGGGTCAGACCGATGAGGGTTGTCTTGTTCTTGCTCTCAGTACCGTCTTGCTGGGCATCGGGGTCTTGGCCGCTCCAGTCCTTTGACTGCATGAAGCGCACCTTGGTGTCGGTGTGCCAGCGGCGACTGATGTCGTAGCCGTAGCCCAGGTTCACGCTGTAACGGTCGAAAGAGCGTGTCTTCATACGGGGGTCGCCCCATGCCTTAGCGTAGTCGGCACTTACGTTGAACACACCGGCTTTGCCCAGATTAAAGCCTTTTCCTAACGACACGTTCTGCAAACCGGGATTCACCTTGGCCTTGAACTGATAGGGGGTGACACCAACCTTTGAATGAACGACGACCAGTCCTGATGTCAGGTCGCCATATTCGGCCGATGGAATGCCGCGAATCACCTCCACGTTGTCAATGTCGTCGGCAGGAATCTGGCGAAGGTCGGTACCAGCGAAGGTGGTGGCTGAGAAACTACCTGCACTCAATGCTCCGTTGTTTGAGAGGGGCATGCCGTCGACAACGACACTTGAACCCAATGCTGAGGTGTTGTTGTTTACCAGGGTGCGCAGTTGCAGGTTGGCGGCTTGTGTCAGGTCGTGGTTGCCCATGAGCATTCCGGGAAGGAGCTGCATCACGTCGGCCAGTGACGTGGCCTGCAGGTGGTCAATGGCCTGACGACCTATATAGTTGCTGGTCGAGGCACCGCTCTCTTTCTGGCGTGCCACGACCCGCACCTCTTTCAGTGCCAGCGACGAGGGCTGCATGGCAAAGGTCAGTTGCAGGTCTTTACTTACCTTCAGCTTGGTCTGTATGGGTTCGAATCCCACATAGCTGACAAGAAGTGTGTATTCACCGTCGGGCACGTTCTTGATGACGGCCTTGCCGTCGGCATTGCTCACTGCCATAGCACCAGCAGGTTGTAGCTGAATGGTTGCCATGACAATAGCTTCGCGGGTGGTCTTGTCTGTGATGCTGATGCTGATGCTGTGGACTCCACCTTGTGCAAACACGGGTGGAATGTTCAGCCAGAGCAGCAGCGCAATCAGGAGGCTAATATAGTGTTTTTTTTTCATTCTTAATCAGTGCTTATTTGGCTGTAACCCTTTTGTCGCGAATCAGTTTGATGCGGTCTTTTAGGTCTTGGTAGTGCAGCGCGTTGAGCGTGGTACTGCCGTCGGCCTGCTGCTTCACATAGTCCTCAATCTTGCCAAGGTGCTGCAACAGGTAGAGAACGGCATCGCTGTTTGTGGCACGCTGGTTGGATGGGGTCTTTTCAGGCGCATTGATGAGATTGCCCAGTTCGTCAAGATAGATGCGCTGCAGGTTGCGGCGCATGGCGTTCTTCCAGTCGCTGGCATCGGCTATGGGCTTCCACACCTGTTGGAACAGGTCATCAAGATATTCATCGGCAGGGTAGGGCTGACTGCTGATGGATGACTGGTTGCAGAGTGTGTTGAGCAGGTAGCCGGTGAGCAGGCGTCCCACTGTGTTCTCTAGCAGTGATGTATGACTGCTTGACGGGTTCATGCCCACCTTATTTATAATATGGCTGGGATAAAGCCATTCAGGGGCATCGAAGATGTTGCGGCCAATGTAGGCTACGGCTTCCTTCTGGCGGCTCTTGGGCACGGTGACCACAGGCTCCTGTCCGGGCACGTTGTTGCGGTAGGTGCCGCCAATGTTGCGCATCACGTGGTTGCGATAGCGGTTGAACTGACTGATGATCTCATTGTACATCATACCCAGATCCTCATACTGGTCGTTGTCCTGCTTTGTCCACTGGGGCAGGTTCTCCATGACACGCTTCAGGTTCTTGATGCCATACTCTGAGGCGGCCACGCTGTTGTCACCCAGGTCTTCGGTCTGGGCACGCGGGTCTTCGGCATTGCCTTCACCTCCTATCCACCACAGGCGGCGGTTCTGGCGCAGCACTTCGCTCGTTTCCTTCATGAGCTGTTCCTTCTCAGCAAACTCGTCCTTGAACTCAGGGCGCCACTGGTAGCCCCACTTGATGGCCCACTTGTCGTAGTCATTGATGCGGGGGAACAGGCCTTTCTCCGAGATTTTGTCCTCGGGCTGTGCCACATAGTTGAAGCGGGCATAGTCCATGATGCTGGCCGTATGGCCGTGGGCTTCGACCCACGCCTTGTCGCGCAATTTCTCAACGGGAGTGGCATTCGAGGCACACATGTTGTGGCGCAGACCCAAGGTGTGGCCTACCTCATGCGACGATACGAAGCGGATGAGCTGTCCCATGAGTTTGTCGTCGAACTTCATCTGCTGTGCATGCTTGTCCAGCGGGCCGCACTGCACCATGTACCATTTTGTGAGCAGGTTCATCACGTTGTGGAACCAGCAGATATGTGCCTCGATAATCTCTCCGGAACGTGGGTCTACAATACGTGGCCCGTAGGCATTCTCAGTTTCTGAGGGCAGATAGCGCAGAACCGAGAAACGGGCATCGTCGAGACTCATGTTGGGGTCGTCCTCAGGCCAGTCCTTGGCCACGATGGCATTCTTGAACCCCGCAGCCTCGAAGGCCACGTTCCAGTCGTCGATGCCTTGTTTCAGGTAGGGAATCCATTTCTTCGGCGTAGCAGGGTCGATGTAATAGACAATCTGTTTCTCAGGTTCAGAGAGTTTTCCTGCTTTGTAAGCCTTCTTGTCCTTGGGCACCAGACGGTAGCGTGAGATAAACGACTCATGCTGGGCTTTGGTCTGGTCATCGCTGAACTGCCGGAAGGTGTTCACGAAGTAGCCCACACGCTCGTCCCAGATGCGCTTGCGCATGGGGTCACGGGGCAGCAGCACCATTGAGGTGTTGAAGCCCATGGTCACACTGCCGGTCTTCGATGCTGCCGAGGCTGCAGGTGTACTGCCGTAGGTGCGCGTAGTTACAATTTCAATATTGGTGGGAAACACCTTCATCGTATCAATAAAGGTGCGGTCGGCCTGCAGTCCACCCACTTTCAGTGTGGACCTGTCACTTGACTGGAAGCTGAACAGGTTGTTGTCCTGCTTGAACAAGTTGGTCACCTCAATGAGCCAGGCATCCTTCTCCTTGTTTTGTCCGATGATTCTAAACGACATGACCATGGGGTCGATGGTTGACTTCTCCAATGTGCGGGCAATGTTGTCCTTCTCGTCGGCCAGGTAGCTCAGTACATACTGGCGCATGAGCATGGTCTTGTCATCACGTTTCTCGAAGTACACGGTGCTGTTGGTCACCTCTTCACCGGCATATTTGCCAAAGCCCTGTGGTACGGAAGTAAAGCGGGTGACGCAGAGCAACAGGCGTCCCAGCATGTCGTCGGGCACTTCGAAATAGTACTTGTCCTCAATGTGGCGCATCGTGAACAGACCCTTCAGTTCGGTACCCCCTTTCTTGATCAGTTTTTCATATTCCGATTCCGGCTCCTTCTTCTCCGCTTTCTTCGCCTTCAGCGTGTCGGCTTTCAAAGTGTCTGCCTTCAAAGAGTCAACCTTCAAGGTGTCTGTCTTCAACGTGTCGGCCTTCAACGTGTCGGCCTTCAGTATGTTGGCCTGTGCTGCGGCACTCATGGACACCGCCAGCATCATCATCAGTATCTTTTTCATATAATAGGATTCTTCTACTTATCACTTCTATGAGCCAATGCGGCTCCAATGGCCGTACAGAACTCGGAGTATTTTGGAATATGGAAACGCACACCGTAGAGCTTTTCCAGCGAAGGGAATATCTCCTTGCACTGGGGAAGCAGCGTAAGGTTGCCTATGAGAACCATGTCGCGGCAGTCAGTACCCTGTGCGGCCAGCACGGCTGCCGAGCCGATGGTCTGTAGTACCATGGCAATGATGCCTGCAGCAATGTCTTCTTTGGGCGCATCACTCTTCGCACGGGCAAAGATGCTGGCTGTAGCCTCCATAGGCAGTCCGGGCAGCGGTTGGGCCGAAATGTCGCCTATTTGCAGGTTGATGTGCTTGATGTCGCCCTGCATGGCTAAGGCTGACACCTGCTTGATGTCGCTGGTTCCCAGACAGATGCGCGAAAGACCTAGAAGTGTTCCTCCACCGATGCCGATGCCGCCAATATGTTGCATGTTGTCACCATGACACATGACAAACGAGGTGCCTGTGCCCATTGAGACCACGATGGCGTGATCCAGGTGCGACTCGTAGCGGGCACCCAGTGCGTTGGCAATAAACTCGTCGGTCTTGGTGGTGGGTACTCCGTAGACGTCGTTCTTCACGTAGGCGGCACCCACACCCGTGAGCATCACATGATCCACATCGTCAAGCGCAATGTCCCCTTCATGCAGATATTTACCAAACGCTCCATAGAGTGAGGTGATGGGGTCTGCAGCCGTAATACGGATAGGGGCGACAACCTTGCCTCCGCGCAGACCTACAATCTTTGTGGTCGAGATGCCCACGTCGATTCCGATAATCATTCCCATGTTTTTTCTATAGTTTTGTTTTTAGGCCGCAAATATAATGAAAAAAAATGATATAAGTGTGTAATTTGGGAGAATTAACGTAATACGGCCTTAATAATTGAAAACTATTTCGTATTTTTGCACCATGTTTTAAGTCCGTTAGGAATATGCACATTGTGATTGCAGGAAATATTGGCAGTGGAAAGACCACGCTCACGAAAATGCTGGCCCGCCACTACGGCTGGGAAGCACGGCTGGAGGCGGTAGACCACAACCCTTATCTTGAAGACTACTACCGCGACCTGCACCGATGGTCGTTCAATCTTGAGGTCTATTTCCTGAAAGAGCGTTTCCGCGACCTTATTGCCATAGCACAGGCCGACCACACCATTGTGCAGGATCGCAGCATCTTTGAGGGTGTCTATGTGTTCATGCAGAATAACAAGGAAATGGGTCATCTGAGCGACCGTGACTATCAGACCTACATGGAGTTGTTCGAGCAGATGATGCAGTTGGCCAAGCTGCCCGACCTGATGATCTACCTGCGTGCCTCGGTGCCCCATCTGGTGGGGAACATCCAGCAGCGTGGGCGCGACTATGAGCAGACCATGCAGCTGGAATATCTGGAGAACCTGAATCGCCGTTACGACGACTTCATATATAATAAGTACAAGGGACGTGTCATTGTCTTCGACAAGGATACGCTCGACTTCAAGAACAATCCGAAGGACTTTGCACAGATTGTTGACCGCATCGACCAAACGCTCTTCGGACTTTTTAGCCCCATTTGATTATGCACATCGCAGTAGCAGGAAACATTGGCAGTGGCAAGACCACGCTGACCAAGATGCTGGCCCATCGGTATGGATGGACTCCCAGGTTTGAACCCGTTGACAACAATCCCTATCTGTCGGACTTCTATGCCGACATGAAGCGGTGGTCGTTTAACCTTCAGGTATATTTCCTCAACAAACGCTTCAAGGAGGTGGTGGAGATATCGAAGTCGACCGACACAATCATCCAGGACCGCACCATCTTTGAGGATGCCTGCATCTTTGCTCCCAACCTGCATGGGCAGGGCATGATGAGCGATCGTGACTTCAACAACTATAAGGATTTGTTCGACCTGATGATGTCGCTGGTGAAGCTGCCCGACCTGATGATCTACATCCGCAGCAGCATTCCCACGCTGGTGGCTCAGATTCAGAAACGTGGCCGTGAGTATGAGCAGACCATGAGGTTGGATTATCTGGAGGGACTGAGCCGTCGCTATGAGGAGTGGATTGCCGGTTACAAGGGACAACTCATCGTGATTGACGGTGATAAATGCAAGTTTGGCGACAATCCCGAGCACTTCAAGCAAGTGACCGACATGATTGACGCCAAACTATATGGTCTGTTCCCGATGGAATAATCTTTCGCTTTATTCGCTCTTTTCGTAGGCTGCCAGCTTGTCTGTGTAGTATTTGCGCAAGTCCTGCCACTTGTAGTAGGGCCACTGGTCAGTGGTTATGGGCAGTGTGGTCTCACGCTCATTCAGCATGGCTTTGACCAGTATGTCGCCCTGCTTTCCCTTCTTGGGACGGTAGAAGATGAGTTGGATGTTGCAGCCCATGGGGAAGATACGGTAGTTGCGCCACGTGTCGTCCAGATGGTCAAGATCGCTGACGGGCTTTCCGCAGTTGTCAAGTTCCAGCAGGCAGGCCAGTGGCATGACACACACCTCATGGCCAAAGCGGAGCGTGGCCTGTACTTGAGTAATGGTATCGGTTGTCTCAATAATATTTTTCAGCAGGTTCACCTGGCTGTAGGGCATGATGCCGTCGGTAAGGGGTGAGGGGCCGTAGTCCAGATACCATCCCACGTTGCGGATGCGCCACTGGTCGTAGAGTTCATCGGTGGTGAAGAGCGACAGCAACTCAATGTCGGTGTCGTGGCTCTGCATGTTGGTGGCCACGTCGAACAGGCGTCGCATGAAGTGTCCCGCGTTGATGCTGTCCTTGGCCCACTGCGCGTCGTTGAACAACACAGAACACAGCCGTTCGGGGTGCGTCAGTTTCTGGTTGTATTCGTCTTTCGCCTTCCTGCCTTTCCGGCTGGCATCTTTCAGTCGGTCACTCCATTTCTGGTTTAGGTAGTTCTGTAGCGATTCGCTCACGTCGTTATGGATGCGAACGGTGGGGTTGGCTCCCTGTAGTTCCTCGCATTCGGCCATCATCGACAGGATGCAGCGCGGTACCACTGTGGAGCGGGCATCGACGGGTACACCTTTCTTCATGAAAATCTCCGGGAAGTTCTGCGTCATTCGTCGGCCGATGCCGTGATGCTGGCGTTCGCCAACGGTGGTCAGGTCGCCCAAGCGCTTTAATGTGGTGGGGTAGAAGCGTTCCATCTTGGCCAGTACGTCAGCTCCTTTTGCGGTCAGCTTGCCCTGCTGGCTGGCCTTGAGCAGTGCGTCGATCACGTCGGTATAGTCGTGGGTGCTCAGCAGCCAGCGTGAGCCGTGCCGCCCGTAGTGCGACAGGTAGTAGGGTTCATAGCCTTTGGGTGCAGGCGTCAGCTTCTTGGTACTCAGCTGGCGGTCATAGTCCAGGTAGTTACTTCCCGAAAGATAGGGGTTGGCTGCAATCTCATCGCGAGCGGTCTGTGCCTGAATAGTGAGGCACAGACCGGCTGCGAACAATAGGGTGACGATTCGTTTCATATCTGTTGCATAAAGGTTTTTAATCCGTGCAAAGATACGAAAAAAGGCTAAGACGGCCAAAATATTACGCGACTTTTTAGTTTCTGAAGATCAGACCATCGCCAAACTCGTCGACAATGATGGGCTTTTCGCGTGCTACTTCATCGGCCAGCAGCTTCTTCGACAGGTCGTTGAGTACGTACTGCTGGATGGCCCTCTTCACTGGGCGGGCACCAAAGTCGGGGTCGTAGCCTTCCTGGGCCAGCCATTTCACGGCGTGGTCGGTGACTTCGAGACGGAAGCCCTGCGGCTCCAGCATCTGCTGCACCCGGCGCAGCTGCAGACGAACCACCTGTGCAATCTCGTCCTGCGACAGCTGCTGGAAGGTGATGATCTCGTCGATACGGTTCAGGAACTCCGGTCGCATGGTGGCACGAAGTTGTTCGCGGGTGGCGTTCGACGTCATGATGATGATGGTGTTCTTGAAGTCGGCTGTACGTCCCTTGTTGTCGGTCAGACGACCGTCGTCCAACACTTGCAGCAGGATGTTGAATACGTCGGGATGTGCCTTCTCTATCTCATCGAACAGCACCACGGAGTAGGGCTTACGCCGCACGGCCTCGGTCAGTTGTCCGCCTTCGTCGTAGCCCACGTAGCCCGGAGGAGCACCGATGAGGCGGCTCACGGTGTGTTTCTCCTGATACTCCGACATGTCAATGCGGGTCATCATCGTCTCGTCGTTGAACAGGTATTCGGCCAGAGCCTTGGCCAGTTCGGTCTTTCCTACACCCGTCGTTCCCATGAAGATGAACGAGGCGATAGGGCGCTTCGGGTCTTGCAGCCCGGCACGCGAACGGCGCACGGCGTCGCTGACGGCTGTGATGGCCTCGTTCTGGCCAATCACGCGCTTGTGGAGTTCTTCCTCTAAGTGCAGCAGTTTCTCGCGTTCGCTCTGCATCATGCGGGTCACGGGAATGCCCGTCCAGCGGCTGACCACCTCAGCAATGTCGTCGGCAGTTACCTCTTCGCGTACCAGTTTCTCGCTGTTGCCGTTGTTCAGCTGAGCTTGTACGTGGGCGATGTGCTCCTCCAGCTCCTTCATCTTGCCATAGCGTATCTCGGCTACGCGTCCATAGTTGCCTTCACGCTCAGCCCGCTCGGCCTCATACTTCAGCTGTTCCATTTGCTGCTTGTCCTGCTGAATCTGGTTCACCAGTTGGCGTTCGCCTTCCCACTTGGCGCGGAAATGTGATTCCTGTTCTTTCAGCTCGGCAATTTCCTTGTCGAGTTGGGCAAGTTTGGGTTGGTCGTTCTCGCGCTTGATGGCCTCTCGCTCTATTTCGAGCTGAGCCAGGCGGCGGCTAATCTCGTCGAGCTCTTCGGGCACCGAGTCGCGCTCCATTCTGAGCTTGGCGGCAGCCTCGTCCATCAGGTCAATGGCCTTGTCGGGCAGGAATCGCTCCGTGATGTAACGCTCCGACAACTTCACGGCGGCTATGCAGGCATCGTCCTGTATACGCACCTTGTGGTGGTTCTCGTAGCGTTCCTTCAAACCTCTTAATATAGAGATGGCACTGAGCTCGTCGGGTTCGTCGACCATGACCGTCTGGAAACGTCGCTCCAGAGCCTTGTCCTTCTCGAAGTATTTCTGGTATTCAT
>JAEEGL010593086.1_pt1 | contig 38924 bp, 35 predicted proteins | sample 9134231 | NCBI WGS metagenome assembly JAEEGL01 (sample SAMN16246548, study PRJNA631951) | gut metagenome | biome: gut microbiome; feature: rumen; material: fiber-attached | host: Bos | place: Iran: Karaj | collected 2018-10 | reverse complement strand
CCTAAATCCTTAGTTAAAAAAGCATCAATATCTAAAGAATCTTTACAATAACAAATAGACATAGTACTTTTATCAACATATGTACTTTGTAAAGAGTTAAACCCAACTGATTCTCCAGTATATAAATCAGTTATTTGATCTAAATAATCATTATCACTCTTAATATAACCAGCTTTAATTAAATCACTAATATTAACAGTCTTACACCAATCATATTTAGTAGAATCCGTCTTATAAGACATATTCTTAATAGAATCTTTAATATAAGTATTTGAACCATAATCTAAAGCAGCTACTTTAATAGTCTTAATAGTATTTAAATAAGTAGTAGATTTAACAGAATTATAAACACTACTATAAAGAGGTAGTGCAACTATCATAATTAATCCTAAAATAACTACTGTAGCTAACATTTCAACTAATGTAAAACCTTTATTATTCTTAAATTTCATAATCATCACTCTAACCTAAATATAGCATACTATGCAAAAAAAAAGTAGTTATCAAACTACTTTTTATTTAATTTTATCTCTACTTCTTGAGTAACTGCATTAAGAGTAACTCTAGTATCAGAACAACTAACTTGAACTGTAACCTTTTGTACTCCTTGTCCTAATCCTGAAAGATCAACATATACTTTAACATCTTCAGCAGTAATAGCATTTACAACGTTTTCAGTACCTTTAACAATAATATCAATCTTTTGGTTTTCTTCATTAACTGCTAATGCATTTAACTCACTACTTAAGTTTTCAATTCTAATTGGAACTTTTTCTAATACTTTTTGAGTTTCAGCACCAACTTTAATACTTACTTGAGTAGTTGAACTAGACATATATCTAATTCCATTAGGAACAACTAAATCATAAGCTTTATTATTAACATTACTATTTAACTTATCAACATTAACAACAGCCTCAATATAATCTAGAGAATCAACAACACTTTGACTACCATAAACTGTAACATTAGATACAGAAGATGTAATAGAATCAATTGCATATCCAGATTGCATTTGACCAGTTGTAACAACCTTAACAGGTTTAACTGCTGAATAAGAATTCAATGTAATTGTAGCTGTAACTGAATCAGGAACAAACTCTACATTGTTAACTTTATCACCTTTTGAATCATAAGCAACAAGTTTAACACCTTCGATTTGATATTCACCAGCATCAGTAGATCCTAAATTCTTAATATCTACTAAAGCTTTAACTACAGATACTTTATCTAGAATTTCTTTAGAAGATTTTAATACTATTGATGAAGTATTTAATTCTACTTTAGAAATACTTAATTTTTGATTTAATGAATTTTCATTTAATAAATCATAAGTAAGTGATCTTTCTTCACTAATCTTAGAACTAATCTTAACAGTTACACTACTAGGATCTAGTTTATATTTAATAGATGAAGAAGAACCTTTATATTTAAGTTTAACTTTATGAGTTCCAGCACCATATCCACGTAAATCTAAATAAACTTTATTATTACCTGAACGATTAGCTATAAATAAGTTCCCTTTATTACCAATTAAAGTAATATCAACTTTCTCAGGAACTCCTTCGATAATATAAGATTCATTATTTAAACCTTCAACACTAACAGGTTGATCTGTTAATATATTAGCTTCTTGATCGTTAAAACTAATAACTTCTCTATCAACAAGCACTACTAAACTAAATGCACAGATAAGTGAAAAGAAGAAAAGTACATTAGGCATAGCAAGTATTTTTTCTATCTTACCACTATTATTTTTTAATATATCTCTGACATTATATATAATCTTACTCAATGGAGTAATTAATATTTTATCTAATACATAATAAAGTCCAGTAAAAAGTGCTATTATTGGAGCAAATATAATCTTAAAGATTTTCATCGTCAGCACCTCCTACTCCTTCAGCATCATAGAACATTGTATTTTTAGGTTTTAATTCATCTAATAACATAGTTCTAAACTCTTCAACTGTTAAGTTATAATGTAAGTAATTATCGCAAGCTATAGAAATTCTTCCTGTTTCTTCACTTACTACTAAAGCAATTGCATCAGTTTCTTCAGCTACTCCAAGAGCTGCTCTATGACGAGTTCCTAACTTCTTATTAACATTAGGATTCATACTAGTTTTAAATACTGCACCAGCACAAGTTACTTTATTACCTTGAATAATAACACCACCATCATGTAATGGATTTGGAGGTAAGAAAATAGCCTCTAATAATTGACTAGTAATATCAGCATATAACTTAGTAGTTGGAGCTATATATTCTTGTAATGACATATTTCTTTCAATTACAATTAATGCACCAATCTTCTCATCTTTAAGATGTTCAACAGCAGTCATAAGTTCAAATACAACTTTTTCTCTTTCATCTACTGTTAAAACTTTATGTTTTCCTAAAAGTTGAGTTCTACCAACTTGCTCTAAGATATTTCTAATCTCTGGTTGGAAAATAATTATAATAGCAATTGGTCCCCAAGAAATAACATATTCAAGTAAAACACCAACTGTATTTAAATTTAATAAATTACTTAATACTTTAATAACTAAAAGAATAAAAATTCCTTTAAAAATTAGTACCATCTTTACATTGTTTTTGATGGATTTTAATAATGTATATAAAATATACCAAACTATACCACAATCGATAATTTTGGTAATTGCACCCCATACTGTAGCAACAGTCATTTTATCACTTCCCGTTTCGTTATTATAATAAATATTTATTCTATAGTAAATCAAATAAGAATATTGTTTACACTAAACAATAAATTACCCTATCCCCTTATATAATTTAAGTTTAACATGAGTATAAAAGTTATTCAATTCACTATACAATCTTTATTGAAAAAAAATAACACAACATGGTATAATTTTTACAGGAAGAAGGAACAAACATGAGCGATCAATTAAAAAAGATCATGATTGGTGTATCCGCAGGTTTTGTTTTAATAATTGTTATTTTATTTATAGCATCTAGTTGTCAACAACAAATAAAAGATTTCAACTCATATGAAAAAGAAATGATTAAGGTTGCAAAACTACATTTCAAATCACATGAAGATGAATTACCTACTGAAGATAAACAAACAAGCGAATATACTTTAAAAGAAATGATTGAAAACAAAGAAATAACTGATTATGTTAAAGCTTTCAAAGACGAATCACTTAAATGTGAAGGAAGCGTAACAGTAACAAATAATAATGGTTACCAATTATATACTACAAAATTAGACTGTGGAGAAAAATATGCATCTCAAACATTAAGAGAAAAAATTATTGAAGATAACTTAGTAGAATCTGGTCAAGGATTATACGAAGTTGGTAATGAATATGTATTCAAAGGTAATAGAATTAATAACTATGTAACATTTAATGGAGAAACTTATAGAATTATAAGTATCGCAGAAAATGGAAACCTTAACTTATTACAAGAAAAAACAGAAAACAACTGTACTTGGGATAATCACTATAATACAGAATTAAATCAATATGGTTTAAATATTTATTACCAAGAACCTGAAAAACCTTCAACAATTAATGAATGTATTAAAAAGATTTATAAAAAAGATATTACAGATGAAAGTAAAGCTTACATAACAACACAAACAAGTTGCTTTGGAGCAAGAAGTAAAGATGATATAACTAAAGATGGTTCATCTGAATGTAGTGCATACAAAGAAAATGAACCAGTAAGTTTATTAGCAGCTTATGAATATATAAGAGCATCAATTGATGATAATTGTATTAATATAGCAAGTAAATCTTGTGCAAACTATAACTGGATTAAAGATAACAAAAACATTACATTCTTAATAACTCCAGATAATTCAAGATCTGATTTCGTATATTATAAGAGTAGTAATGGTTTATCAACTACTACAGTAACTAATACAATGTATACTTTAATAAAAGTACAAATTGATAGAAAAGTTAATTATACTAAAGGATCAGGAACTCAAGAAGATCCATATGTAATTACTACAGAAGCTATGAAAAAGAAATAGCTTCTTTTTTTATGCGATAAAAAAAAGAATTAGTTAATACTAATTCTTTGTCCATTTAGCTACTAATATAATATTATCATTAAATTCACTATTATTAGTATATTGTTGATAATTCTTAAACCATCCAACGAATGTATAACCTGCTCTTACAGGAGTTGGAAGATTTACTTTACTTCCTTTATTAACTGTTATAGAACTTAATTGTTCTCCACCGTTAGTATTAAATCCAATTGTAACTTTATTTTCTACTGCTTTAGTTGTTGCTTTCTTTTTAGTTGTTGTAGTAGTTCTTACATTCTTAGTTGTAGTTTCTACTGGTTTAGTAGTTTCTTCTTGTTTAGTTGTTATAGGTTCATCTTCTTTAGGTTTACTCATTTCAGTTGTTTCAACAACTGTAGTTGTAGTTGTTTCTTCACTTTCTTTACTTTCATCTAAAGAAACATATTTATTAATTGAATCTTCATAGTTATCACACTTAATATAAGCTCTTACTTGATATTCACTTTCAAATCTAGTTGCTCTAATATAAGAGATATCTAAATTACAACTATCATTCTTTCTTACTTTTAATTCATAATCAATTCCTTTATCTTTAAATTCTTTAAGATAAATAATAGAACTTTCTCCAACTTCAGTTGGAATATTATCTTTATTATAATGTTTTAAAGCAACATTATTTAGTGTTTCTAGTTGTTTACCATAATACTTCGAAGGATTATTATTAAATCTTACTAAACTAATAACCTTTAAAGCTAATAAAAGTAATAAAAAGACAATAATGCAAACTAGAAATAGCCTAATCCAATTTATTCTTTTTTTTCTTTCCTCATACATTTTATATATCCCCCCAGATACTATTATTTCTAAGATAATTATACTATAAAAAAATGCGCATGCAATAAAAAAATACCTCAGCTAAGCTAAGGTATCATAATCAACAAAAATTTTAGATTCGTTTAAATCTCCATTAAAGGAAGAATCTATCCAAAGATAACTATCAAAAGGTTCTGAAGATTTAGCATCAATAGTTCCTTCTTGGATAAAATAATAATATTTATTATTTATTTCTAAATAATTTATCTTTGATAAATCATAAGTTTTATTATTAAAATTCAATCTTATATATTTAGTATCAATAGTACTAGTCTTATCTACAGTAAAATATAACTTATAGTTAATTACTGATTCACTATTATTATCAAGAGAAATAATCGTAGATTCATTAGTTAAAGCACTTTCTTCATTTGAAACTTTTAACTTTGGATACTTACCTACAGTTATATCTACATTTCCATATGTAATAGTTTCATGTTTTAATACAGTAACTATTAAAAACATAACAACTATAAATAAAAGTAGAAAAGTAAATAAGAACTTTAAAAATATATATGTCTTCTTATTTATCTTTTTCATTATTTCACCTGTTTATAATCGATTGTTAAATTAAGATTTCTTACAGTTACAGTATCACTTAATCTATTTTCTTCACTAACAAAGTAATAATAATCAGCATAACTAAGTTTTAAATAATAAGTAACTTTTTCTTTAGCTTTAAGAATAGTTCCTTTTAAAACTTTATTATTATCTTTATCATATAAATTATATTCTAAGTTACCACATACATGGCCAGCATCAATAACTGCTTCATTTTTATCTGTAGCATTTCCTTTACAATCATAAGAACCAAATAATATATTATTAATTTCGGCATCCACAGATCCATCATTAACTATATCAATTTCATAAATAGCTTTTTCACCAGGTTCATCAAATGTAACACTATAATCTCCAGTTGAAGTAGAATTAGTATAAATCGTAGGTGTAACGCATTCAGCCTCTGGAGTACATTCAGTATTAACTATCCTAGTAAAATGAACATCCCATAGTTTTTCATGGTTTTCTGCTTTATAAACTAAGTAATATAAAACTACAACTATAAATGCTATTAATAAAATACATAAAAATATATTAATAAGTAATTTATCAACATTTAATTCCTTTTTATTCTTTTTCTTCATATAATCACCTATTCTAAATATGCATCATAGCTTAATTTATAATCAAATGTACTAATATCATCATTAGAATCAATATCAAATATTCTTAAATGAATTTTTTTAAAATCATTTATCTTCATACTATTAGTATAGATTAAATATTTATTCAAAACAATACTTCGGTCTTTTAAGTTATATACATAATCATTATCATCAATGCTAATTACATATTTAAGATTATCTTTATTTCCAGTAAAATTTAATACCTCAAGATAGATATTATAAACAATATTATAGTTATTATTACTTACTGGATTAAGTTCAATAATAATAGGATCTAAATCTTTAAAATTAGAAATATCACTATACTTTAATTCAAACTCTTTATCACTACTCATAACATTTAGATCTACTTCACTATTAGCTTTCTCTATAACCACATTAACTTTATCACTACGATTAAATATAGTTATAGTTGTATAACTAATAAGAATAATGATAACAATAATAACCATGATTAAAGTAATCAAGAAAGATACAAAGTTTTCTTTTTCTTCAATAAATATACATAATTTATTTATTTGTTTACCATAAAGTTTAATTGTAACTAAATCAACATCATCTAAAGACTTAAACTCATTATAAGTTTTCTTTAGTTCTTCATAGTACTTTGAAGTGGAATTAGAATACTTGATTAAATATTTTTGAGCCTTAGCTAATATCTTATCTCTTTTCATTATTATCCTCTTCAATTTTCTTAAGACTATTAGATTTTTCAATTAACTTTCTAATATTCTTATTTGAATCTATTTCTCTCTTATAGTTAATATCACCAACTGGTTTTATTTCTATAATTTCATTCTTAATTTTAAATAATTCAATTAACTTAAAGATATCAGCAATTAAAATACCTAATGAAGGAATAACTACAATTAAAAGCCATCCCCATTTAGAAGATAAGAAACTTTGAACTAACCCTACCTTAGGAATAATTAAAAATACTTTACCAACAATTCTATCTATCGTAGTAAAACCTACATCTACAGAACTATTATTATCTCCCTTAGTAATATATCTATATTCATCATCATATACATTAATAGAATTAATTCTATGTGTAATAGTATAACCACCAGTATTTATAACATTTGAATAAAATGTAACTATATCATTTTCTTTTACATCTTCGTCTTTATTAACACCAAAATCTACAATCATATCATTAACATTAATAGTAGGAACCATTGATGGAGATACAATTACATATAAACTAACTAATGGTTTAGTATTAGTTACTTTAGCATAAACATTTTCTACGATATAAAAAGCAAAAAATGAAGATAAAAAAATTAATATACTTAATATTAAAAATGAGAAAAAATTAACAATTGTCTTTAAAATAATCTCTTTATTCTTCATATTAATCTCCTATTATATTATATAAATAATACATATCATTTTCAATAATATAAATTGTTTCAAACTATTTATTAACAAAAAATAATTTGATAAAATAATAATGAGAATAGAGGGGATATCATGTTCGGAAAAATCTTAGGATTTGAAAGTAGTAAAATATTTTTAGAGAATACAAAAGGAATCGCAGATACTAACTATGTTGGTTACCATGTCGTATTTCCAGAAGTAGATCATAAAATCGTAGGAGAAATAGTATCTATTAATCCTCAAGAAATTACTATTTATTTAATTGGAGAAATAATAAATGGAGTATTTACAAATGGTGTACTTAAAAAACCATCTACTAATACTCAAGCAAGAATAATATTTAAAAGTGAACTAGAATGTATCCTAGGAGATCAAAACTATATAGATAAATCAAATATTCTATTCGGTACTTCTCCTATTTATAAGGATTACGTAATAACTGCTAAACTTAATGATTTCTTTGCAAACCATTTTGCTATCATTGGTAATACTGGTTCAGGTAAATCTTGTGGTTTAGCTCGTATAATGCAAAATATATTCTACTCATCAAATAGTACATTACCAAAGAATGCACACTTTGTATTATTTGATGCATATGGTGAATACTATAATACATTTAATGATATGGAAAAATTCCAAGGACTTCACTTTAAGAAGATTACAACTGAATTAAACTTCGGAAGTGCAGAAACACTTAAATATCCTGCATACTTCTTAGATGTAGATGATTTAGCAATCTTACTTGGTGCTAATGATCCAGAACAATTACCAGTTCTTAAAAAAGCAATTGAGCTTGTTAAAATATTTAAAAGTACAGATCCAAATGTTGAAGATTATAAAAATGATATTATTGCTAGAACTTGTTTAGATATTCTATCAAGTGGTAAAACTAGTACACAAATCAGAGATCAACTTATTTCTCTATTAACATCATATAATACTCCAAGTTTAAATTTGGATTCTACAATACATCAACCTGGTTATGACAGAAACATAAGACAATGTCTTAATATCGATGACCAAGGTAAAATTAATGCCATTACATTCGTAGTAGATTTCTTTAATAGATATGTAAAAGTAGATATTGATTCATCAGAAATTGATAAGAATACTACATACTCATTAACAGATCTATATTATGCACTTGAATTTGCACTAATTAATGAAGGTGTATTTACTAATGAAAAATCACATGATTTAAATAATACATTAAAAGCAAGATTACAAACAATTATTAACTCAGAACAAAATAACTACTTCACTTCAGGTGATGATGAGTATATTACAAAGAATCAATACATTGAAAGATTCTTCTCTACTACTGATGGTATTGAACCAGTTCAACTAGTAGATGTTAACCTTTCATATATAGATGATAAATTTGCTAAATGTTTAACTAAAATATATTCAAAATTATTCTTTGAATATACTGCTAATGTAGAAGCAAGAGGTAAATTCTCAGTACACATAATACTAGAAGAAGCACATAGATATGTTCAACAAGATACAGATACTGATGTAATTGGATATAACATATTCGATAGAATTACTAAGGAAGGTCGTAAATACGGAACTATCCTTGGATTCATTACACAAAGACCATCAGAATTATCTGTCACTTCATTATCTCAATGTTCAAACTTCGTAGTATTCAGATTATTCTATCCTGAAGACTTAAAGATAGTTCAAGGTATTTCATCAAATGTTACAACTGAAACAATCGAAAGAATAAAAACATTACATCCAGGTGTTGGATTAGTATTTGGTAGTGCATTTAAAGTACCATTACTTGTTACTTTCCCACTTCCAAATCCATTACCAGTTTCAACATCATTAGATGTAACAAACTTATGGTATCAATAAAACAATCTTATGATTGTTTTTTTGTGCTATAATTATTAAGGTGATAATATGAAAAACATAATAAAAGAAAATAGTTTATATTTGGTAGGACTTGCAATCGCAGAATCAATATTAAGTGTAATAGCTACATTATCATTTGTTTACACAGATTCACTTACTTATAGTAAAAGTTTAGTAATTCAAATGTTAGGAATTGAAAAATTATTAGAAACTATGTATACCTCTACTTGGTGGGCTTTAGTACTTCTACTTATTTTCTTTGTAGCATTATTCTCAATAATGACTTTAATATATAAAGATTTAAAATATATGGTTATATCTATTGGATGTACTATAGAATTATTTTTACTTTCAATAAATCTAACAAGATCAATTGGAGAGATATTATTAAATATACTTATATTTATACCAATATTCATATTAAACATAATAGCTTATAGGAATGAATCTAAAAAAATAAATGAAACAAATAAACATAAGAAGAAAAAGACAAGTAAATAAAAAATTACTTGTCTTTTTTGCTTACAAAATCAATAATTAATTTTGCACTATCAATAACACCTAAAACATCAGAATTAATACATAAGTCATAATTACTGAAATCATTCCAATTCATATCAGTATAAGTTTTATAGTGTTTAGCTCTTTGTCTATTAATCTTTTTAATTTCTTTTAAAGCAGTTTTCTTATTTAAACCATAGTATTTAACTGCTCTATCTACTTTTCCTTCATCACTATTATAGATAAATACATTGACTACATCTTTATTATCTTTAAGAACTGCATTTGCACATCTACCAACGATAACACAAGATTCATTCTTAGCAATGTTTCTAATAAGTTCAGATTCTTTAATAAATAATTCATCTGAGTTAGTAGTAAATCCATTACTATGTTCGTCAATACTAGATTGTTCATTCTTTTCGATATATTCTTTAGAATATCCAGTTTCATAAGATAACTCTTCAATTAAATTTTTATCATAGAAATTAATATTTAATCCACTAGCAACTAATTCACCAATGAATCTACCACCAGATCCATATTCTCTACCAATTGTGATAACAACATGTTTACCTTTATATTGGCTCTTTTTCTTAATAACTGAAGTATTAACATCTTCACTATTCTTATTTAAATGTTTAAATTCGAATATTAATAGAATAATTGAAATAATAAATGCAATTAAATCAGCAAATGGTCCAGCATATAAAACACCATTAATACCAAATACTTTACCAAAGATAATCATTGCAGGTATTAATATTAATACTTGTCTTGAAAGTGAAAGTATAGCACTCTTCTTACTCTTACCAATAGCTTGGAAGAAGATTGAACTTGGAATTTGAACACCATTTAAAATTGTTAATAAAAGGTAAGTTCTAAACGCCATACAAGCAAATTCAATATATAAAGCATCACCTTTACCAAAAGCACTGATTAATACTTCTGGGATAGTTTGGAATAATATTAATGCAAGTGTAGAAATAACAACAGAGAATCCTAATACATATTTAAATGTAGATTTAACTCTATCATATTTACCAGCACCATAGTTGAATCCAATGATTGGTTGAGAACCAGCAGCTAAACCAATAATAATACTATTTAAGATTTGAGATATCTTCATAACAATACCTAAAGCAATCATAGGAATGTTAGGACCAAACTTAGAAGCAGCTCCTAAAGCACCTAAAGTATTATTTTCAACAGCCATGATTGCTACGATACTTAATTGAGTAATTAAACTTGAGATACCAAGCATAGCAATCTTAAGTGTTTTTTTGAAATTATAATTACATTTCTTAAATCCGAAATCAATAGATTTGAATTTTCTTAAATATAAAATATTAATAGTAAATGATATAACTTGAGCTATAACAGTAGCTAAAGCAGCACCTACTACTCCAAGTTTTAATCCAAAAATGAAAATTGGGTCTAATATACAGTTAATAACTGCACCACTAATCATAGAGATCATTGAATACTTAGGAGAACCATCAGCTCTAATTATAGAATTTAATACTGTACTAATAATAGTAAAAGGTAAACCTACAGTAATCCATCTACCATATGATAATGCATAAGGTCTAATATCAGGAGTACATCCAAATACTACGATAATCTTATCTAAGAAACAAAATACTAGAATAAAGATTAAAATAGATATGAATAAACTTGAAATAAAAGCACTAAATACACCATTAGAAGCTTCATCTTTCTTATTCTCTCCTAATTTTAAACTTAAATATGAGGCAGCTCCATCACCTATCATACAAGCAATCGCAGAACATACCATTGTAATTGGGAAAATAATTGTAGTAGCTCCATTACCTAAATAACCAACACCATTCCCAATAAATAGTTGGTCTACGATATTATAAAGCGAGTTTACTAACATACTTATAATCGCTGGTAAAGAGAACTTAATTAATAGTTTTTGTACTTTTTCAGTACCTAAAATGTTTTCTTTCATAACAAACTCCTTTCATGTCTTTTTTTAAGCGAACTTTTAGATTATAACACAAAAAAAATTTTTGTGTAAGCAAAAATATAAAAATAAAAAAACATTGGAAAATCCAATGTCTAAAAGAAATCTTTTACTTTATTAACAATATTATATATAAATATAATTATTCCTAACACAATGATAGGTATATAGAAAATAAATGCTCTTGTTAATAACATACCAAGACTTGCAAATGCTGTTGAAAATACAATCGAGAATATGTAGAAGAACATTTTCTCAGATACATAAGATCCTCCAGGAATTGGTACCATTTCAATTGCAAGTTGAACACTTATTTGAATAGCTAGTAAATCTAAATAACTATATCCACTTAATCCTAAACCTTTATATACTACATATGCTATTGAGAAATTAATAACTCTTAAAATAAATACTAGTATTAAAGAATTGTTCATTTTCCATTTGTTATCAACAAGTTTATTTATATCTTCTTGATAATCACCTAGAATATCATCAATATTTTTCTCAGTATACTTTTTAAATACATTAAGTTTTCTAAATAACTTAAATATCCATTCAAGACACTTCTTAATAAGTTTTCTATTAAATAAAAACAATAATAGTAATATACAGAATAAGAAATCACATATAAGTCCAAAATATAAGAAACCAATATGTACAGGTTTAAAACTTGTAATAATATTATTTTTAAATATAAGAACTAATATTCCTAAAATAATAATAGCTATCTTAAAATATAAAGTATTAACAATCAAAGCAATATAACTATTCTTAATAGGAATCTTATCTTTAGTCATATAATACATTTGAACAGGTTGTCCACCAGTCGCAGATGGTGTAATACCACTGAAGTAAAACTCAACCATTGCATAAAAAATACCTTTAGGTAATTTAACATCTACATTAAATATCTTAAAAGTATATGTATAATAATAGCCATATATAATAAAACATATAACCATTAATAATGTAGCTATACCTATATAATATATATTAAGATCTTTAAACCCATGGATCATAGTATTAAAAGTATCCTTATCATATATACTATTTAAAGTTAAATAAATAATAAGAAATAAAACTAATAACATACAAACTGTTTTCTTAAAACTTTTAATAGTAATCACCTCCATGAATAAGACACCAAAATAAATATAATATAAACGAGTACAATAATCAACTTTAAATAACGTCAAACTCATACGAATAAACTATATTTATTTACTTAAACTTTAAATTTTGCTATACTTTATTTAATGATAGAGGTGAATATAATGGATAAAGAATCATTAGTTCAATTAATTGAAAAAACAAGAAATAATATAAAAGAATTTGAAACAAAAATATTCAATGAAAATAAAAGTGATTATGCTATTTATAGAGCAGAAACTTCAATCTATTTAGATAATCTTAAATTTATTGAAAAATTATTAGATTATAGTTTAAATGCTGAAGAAATCGAAGCAATTACTCAAAACTTAAATGAAATGAATGAAATCATCGCTAAAGATTCAGCAAAAACAAGCGAAGATACTAATACATATAATTCAGTAAATGATTTCAATTCAATTAATTTTGATACAATTGCTCAAGAAGTAAATAATACTACTGATAGCTTTCCTTCAGTTGAAGAATTTCTAGCAAATTAAAAACACTCAATTGAGTGTTTTTTTTATTTTTTAAATACAAATAATTTTGAAATAACATAATTAAATACTATTTGCATAACTTGGCATACTAGTGACCAAAATACTACCCAAGCATTACTATCAAGTTTTAATCTAGTAACAAATCCCCACATAATTAACATTTGTAGGATTTGAGTAAATACTCTACCACTAGTAAAAGATAAGAATTCTTTAATTATATTACTACCCTTAACTTTAAATACAAATAACTTATTACAAACATAAGCAAATACTAAAGCAGCAAACCATGAAATAATTTCAGCAATTTGAAGTTGTAATCCATTCTTTGCATCTAAACAAGTGAATAATAATCCAAATTTAGTTCCTAAGGCTACTACTGTAGTTAAAGCACCAACGATAACATAGTTCCATAATTCAGTATTAGAATAATAAATACCCCAACCCCAATTCCAGAACTTAACTAGTGGATTCTTATCATGACCTTTAATAATTAATTTACCTGTTCCAGGTTTAAACTTCTTAGTTTTCATGCTTTATACTTGTAAATGCATTAATACCTAAATATTTAGCATTATCTCCTAATTCTTCTTCAATTCTCATGAGTTCATTATACTTACAAATTCTATCAGTTCTACTCATTGAACCAGTTTTAATTTGACCATTATTAAATGCAACAGCTACATGTGCAATTGTAGTATCTTCAGTTTCACCTGATCTATGAGATACAACAGCAGTATATCCATTACTACTTGCCATATTAATAGCATCAATAGTTTCACTTAATGTACCAATTTGATTTAATTTAATTAAAATTGAATTAGCAATTCCTTTTTCAATTCCTTCTTTAAAGATTGATGGATTAGTAACGAATAAATCATCACCAACAATTTGAATTTTAGAAGAAAGTCTATCGGTTAGTTTTTTCCATCCATCCCAATCTCTTTCACCTAAACCATCTTCGATAGAAATAATTGGATATTTATTAACTAAACTTTCTAACCAATCAATCATTTCATCTGTAGTTTTAGAACCTTCACCTGATTTAACTAAATCATACATCTTAGTTTCAGGATTATAGAATTCTGAAGCAGCAACATCCATTGCTATATAAACATCTTTACCTGGTACATAACCAGCTTTTTCAATCGCTGCTACTATATATTTAAGTGGTTCTTCATTATTACTTAAGTTAGGTGCAAATCCACCTTCATCACCAACTGAAGTAACATGACCATCTTTTTTAAGTAAACTTTTTAAATTATGGAATATTTCACTACCCATACGAATAGCATCATGAATATTTTTAGCACCTGCAGGCATAATCATATATTCTTGAAAATCAACTGATGAATCGGCATGAGCTCCACCATTTAAAACATTCATCATAGGAACAGGTAAAGTATTACCTTCACTATTTAAATATTTATATAAAGGGATACCTTTATTATTAGCTTCAGCATGAGCAACAGCTAATGAAACACCTAAGATAGCATTAGCACCAAATTTAGATTTATCTTTAGTACCATCTGCTTCAATCATGGCATTATCAATTCCTCTTTGATCTTCTGAATCCATTCCAATAACAATCTTGCTTAATTCATTATTAACATTATTAACAGCTTTTAAAACACCTTTACCCATGAATCTAGATGAATCACCATCTCTTAATTCTAAAGCTTCTCTTTCTCCAGTTGAAGCACCACTAGGAACAGCTGCTCTTCCTTTAATACCATTTTCAAGTGTAACATCTACTTCTACTGTAGGGTTACCTCTAGAGTCTATAATTTCTCTAGCAAATACATTTTTAATCTTTGTCATTTAATCACTACCTTACCTAATAATTATAACATATATAAATAATCAAAATAAAAAAATACCATATAAAATGGTATCCTTTTACTTAAAATTATTTAGATTTTTTTTCAGTATGACTCTTTAGATATTCATCATATTGTTTTTTATAAGCATCATCATAGAATTTGATATGTTTATCATTTCTAGCATTGATGAAAACTTTGTAGTAAAGTTCAGAATCTTCAGTTTTCTTTTTATCTACTAAAACAGAAATAACATTTTCTTTAATAGTATCTAAAGCTGGAGCATCTTCACTTGAAACAACATAAACAAATACATTTCCTAAAGTATCATCAGTGAATATCTTAGAATATGAACTAGCATTAGTTTTCTTAATATATTCAGCAACTGAATCACTATAACTAGAAATAGAAGAATAATCTACTTCTACTTTAGAATTAATAGTTACAGCTGTATTCTTTTCATATTTAGAAGCTACTTTATCAACTGCAGTACCTTTCTTTAAAGAATTTCTAATCTTAGTTAAATTATCAGTAGAATCTTTTTCAGAGAAAATATAAACAGTCTTTTTACCAGTACCATATTTTTCATAATAAGAATTTACATCATCTTCAGTAATTGAAGATTTAACTTTTTCTTCAAAGAATTTATTTAAGATATAATCTTCAGTTAAATAATTAATAAATGCATCTTTAGTATCAAAACCATAATAAGTTAAGAATGAAGCTTCATCATATCCATAATTAACATATTGTTTAATATAAGTTTCAGCTTGTTCTTGAGCATTTTTTTTAGCTTCTTCATCTAAAGAATTATTGAAATAAGTTTTAGCAATATTTAAATCGATTTTTCTTAAAGCAGAATTTAATCCATTAGCAGTTCTAATATCATTATAAATAGCTTGTTCAGAAACAGAATATTTATCAATAGAAATAGCTATTTGGTTACCATCTTTAAGTCTTGGTGCTCTTTTAAAAATTAAAAGAGAAATAATCATACCAAAAATTAAGAATACTACAGCAATAACAATATCTTTTCTATTAACTTTAATTTTCTTTTCTTTCTTTTCAGTTATTTTTTTGATAATAATTTCTTCTTCAGGAACTTTAATTTCATCTTTAAGTTTTATATTTTTTACTTGTTTCTTAGATGCTTTAACATTACTAGTTTTCTTAGTCTTTTTATCTTTCTTTTCCATAATACCCTCCCTATATAAATTATAGGGTATTTACAATTTATTTGTCAATTTTAAATTACTTTGCTATAATACGTTTTTAAGAAAGTCAGGGGTATTATGGAAGTAAAATATAGTGAAAGATTCTATAAAAATTTAAAAGTACATTTTAAAAACTTCATGAATACTTTTTATAAAATCGATGTAAAAGGATTAGAAAATATTCCAGAAGATTCTAATTATATTTTAGCTGGTAATCATCTTAATATATTAGACTCATGGTTACTAATTACAATTACAGATGAAACGTTAAGATTCATGGTTGATAAAAAATTATATAACTTCAAACTTGGAGAATGGTTCTTCAAAAAACTTGGAACTGTTGCAGTAGATACAAATACAACTGATTCTGCAAAAAACTATAATTCAATCCGTACTGCAGTTAAACTATTAAAAGATGGAGAAAAAATGGTTATATTTCCTGAAGCAAGAACTCACAGTATGAAAGTTAATTATAAATTTAAAGAAGGTGCTACTGCAATTTCAAAACTATCAAATACAGTAATAGTACCATTTGGAATAAAAGGTACATATATACCATTCACAAAATTGGAAATAGTTATCGGAAAACCTATCAATTTTAAAGAACTTAAAATAAACAAAGAAGAGGAAAATGATTATTTAGAAAAAACAGTAAGAAATCTAGAACCATTTGATCATTCAAAAATAATACAAATTGAAGATACAAAACAACCAAAAAAATTATTCAAGAAAAAATGCAGTTAATCAACTGCATTTTCATTTTCTTCAACAACTTCACTTTCTTCCTTATTTTCAGAAGAGCAATCAACAGATTCTACATATAAAGAATTATCAGTTAGTAAACAAGCTTCATTCTTTAAAGATTCAAGTTCTAATAATCTATTATCAATTTTTTCTTTAATATGTGCAAAGTAATTAGTTGTAACAGATATTGTAGAAGCTTTTAATTTTAAGTTAACTTCATCATTAATACTCTTTAATTCTTCAAAAGTATATTCTTCATCTGTATAGTAATTTATAACACCAGTTGCAGCATTATAGAATCCTTTTTCAGTCTTCCATGAACCATCAGAGAATACTGCAATAGAATTATACTTAGGACTGAATAAATCTTCACCCATATATAATCTAGATTCATATTTTAAATTAAATAGATTTGCAACTGTAGGTAAAATATTAACATAAGTTGTGTAATCAGTATAAATATGAGGATCCTTTTCAGTTACTTCACTATTATAGATAATAAATGGAACTTGTTCTGCATTCATATCTACTTCAGTATCATATGGTAAAGCAGTATTTAATAACTTAGTATCAATACCATATGGATAATGATCACCATATAAAACTATAACTGTATCATCTAAGATACCTTTTTCTTCTAATCCTTGAAGTAATAAACCAATACCTTCATCAAGAACTTTTAATTTAGACATGTATCTTCTAATTTGGAAATCATAAGGAGTTCCTTCAGTCATTGAGAAGTATTCATTACCTTGATTTGAATCTACAAAATATGGTTGATGTCCAGAAACTGTTGTTAACCAAGTCATAAAGTTTCCATTAGTGTAATCAACACTTTCAAGAATATTTAGAACAGATGCCATAAAATCATCATCATCAGACCAGTTTTGATAATTAACATCATCATAATCAATACCTAACTCTTCTACTCCATAATATTTATTACTTCCCATATTAGTATGGATTTGATTTCTTGGATAATAATGCTCTGTATAATTATGAGCACTAAATGAATAATAATTAGAATCATTAAATATATTAAATATAGATTCAAAATATGTATTATCAATATATGTTTTAGCAGTACATGTATTACTAATAGAATATAGTGAAGTCATACCACTAAATTCATTATTTAATGTAGCACATGAGTTTCTTGGTGAATAATAGTTTTCCCAACTCCAACCACCATTAACAAGTTTAGCAATGTTAGGGAAATACTCAGGATATTCAGTAAATATATCATTTGCTGATTCCATCATAATAACAATTAAATTTTTATCTTTAAATAAACCAGTATGATCATTAACTGATGCTTTTTTTCTTGTATAGTAATAATTATTTAAGAAAGAATAGTTTTCATCTTCTTCAGTATTAATTAAATATTCCCACATATTGTCATCAATACCACTAATTAATTTTTCCCCATTAGCATAAGTATGAGAATTACTAATTTGTAAAGAGGTTTTTACCTCAACTGGGAATAACTTATTTCTTAAATCAGACATTCCAAATCCGAACATACCGAATTCCGAAACTGTTAAACTTGGATTAGATGCAGTTAAGAACAATTCTTCATTATCTATACTTTGAATAGGATTTTGAAATGATTTATCACTTAATAATTCATAATATACACATCCAAATAAAGCAACCATTACTAATGTAGAGAAAAGCATTCTAGTTTTATTATTTCTATAAAATCTTTTCTTAGTAATTACATAAATAGCAATTAAAACTATAAATGGGATATATGTAGCTAAGAAAACAGGTCTAAAACTTTTTAAAAAATCTTTAATATAATCTGTAACTGCTTCTGCTTGACTAGCACTTTGAAGTGATGCATATACTCCTAGGAATTTTAAGAATCCTAATTGTAAGCAGGCATAAGTAGAACCAAGAAATACAAGTATTGCAGTTATTATTTTTCTAGTAGCACTTTTAAAGTAATTTAATACATAACACATTACATAGCATACAATAATAAGTAAAACAATTATTCTAACAACAGCATAACTTGTTAAGTCATAACCATTAATCATTCTTACAATCATCTCTATAGAGAATAAACTCATAAAGAATAAAAGAAAATTAAATACATAAGTATTATTGTATAAATTATTTTTGAAAAAATCTTTTATATTATCAAGAAATTTCATGTACATCCTTCACTTTCTTTTATTTATTAGTATAACACAAATTATTAAAAATATATTAAAAAAAACAGAATCTTTTTAAGATTCTGTAGCTATTTCAAAATTTCCGTTTATAGAGAAATCTCCACTTTCTGTTGATACACTATCACTTCTATAAATAGTAATTGTATAAGTATGTTTCCCTTTAGTAATTGGACCAGAGAAACTTCCAGAACCAACTTCAATTATATTTGCACCAGTTGGAATTGAAACTGGAACAGTACTTGTTTGAATAGTAGTACCATTTGATGAAGTATTAGCAGAACTAACTGTATATAAAAGTGCTCCATCAGGATAACTATTATTATTAACGTTAAAATTAAATTTATAAATTAAATTATCAGCATTTGAAGTTGTACCTTTAACTGTAATAGTTTTAGTAGCAATAACTTCTCCAGGATTAACAGTTCCAGCTTGTACTTCTTCTTCATTGTATCCAACTACACCTTTAGAAAATTGAACAGTAGTTTCTCCTTTAACATTTCTACTAGTTGCTCCAAAGTAAGAGAAAGTAGTACCTACAACACTTATTAAAAGTGTAATTACTAATAATCCAGTTAAAAATATATAATTTCCTTTACGTTCCATAATAGCCTCCGACGAATAATATTCTATGTATACTTAATATAGTAACACAATTAATATAAACAATCAAAGACATTTTATGCATTTTAGAAAATAAAAAAAGATGTAAAAATACATCTTATGAAAAGGAATAACTTTTAGCGTGAGTTTAAGTTTATATGTTTATAGTTGTATAGGATCGTTTTGTATATTCTTATTCCTTCTCACAAAAAAGAATATACTACACAAATATGAAATTAATGTGAAAAAATCCTTATTTTTTAAAATTTATTTTATTTTTTTAATTCTAAAATAAAATCTAGTATATTCATTTAATTTAGATTCAATTCCAAAGTCAAAGTTATGACATTCTAAAATAGTTTTTACTATTGATAAACCTAAACCAGTACCAACTATATTTCTTTTATGATTTTTCTTTTTAGTATAATATCTATTCCATACTAAAGGAATTTCTTCTTTACTAATACCTTTACCAGTATTCTTAATAGAAATTGTATAATGATGTGGTCTTGTTCTAATACTAATATAAACTGTATTATCTTTACCAACATGTTCAATAGCATTATTTATTAAATTATAGAATACTTGATCCATTCTATTTCTGTCTGCTTTTATAATAACCGGTTCTTCTGGTAAATTAAGTTCTATATGATATTTCTTTTCTTCTTCAAGAATTTCATATCTTTTTAAGACATCATTAATTTGATCTAATAAATTATATTCCTCTAATTGCATTTTTGAAAAACCAGATTCCAATTTAGATAAATCTAATAAATCATTAACTAAACCATTTAATCTTTCCGATTCTTCAATAATAACATTTAAATCTTTATCTCTTTTTTCTTTATCTTTATAAGATAAATCTCTTACCTTTTCAGCGTAAGCTTTAATCATAGTTAAAGGTGTTTTAAGATCATGAGAAACATTTGCAATTAAATCTTTTCTTAATTCATCAATGTTTTTCATTTCTACAGCAGATACAGTTAAGATATCAGCAAGTTCACAAAGCTCTGCAACATTACCACCATCAAACTTAACATCAAAGTTTCCTTTTTCTAATTCTTTAGCAGAATTAATAATCTTTAATATTGGATTTGTAATAGTCTTAGATAAAAAAACACTAAATACTATACCAAAACTACAGAATAATAAAACTATATACACAATTTGATCTTTTAATAAATTAGTAGCAACATTTAAGTTTTCCAAATTAGAATTCAATAAAACATAATCATTATCATTTAATTCAACTAAATAAAGAATAGATTTAATATCATCTTTTCCAAGCAATTTAATATAATCCAAATCATTATCTTTAATATCTTTTATATAACCATCTATAAAATTATCATCAAAGTCTAAAACACAACCAATTTTTTTAGTGTTATAACTAAATTCATTTCCATCTATATAATATTTAATACAAATATTATTAGAATATGAGCTCTCTTCCAAGTATCTATCTACATCATCTATGTCTTTGTTTTTAACACCTCTACCAATCTTAGTAATAGTGTCTATTTGATGTTTTTCATAATAATAATCAAGGAATTGAATTTGAAAAAAATAAAGAAATAATAATGCTAATACAACAAATATTGAAATAGCAAGCAAAGTTCTAAAGAATAAACTATTTTTCTTCATAAACAAATTTATAACCTACTTTTCTGATAGTTTTAATAGAATCTCTATATTTACCCAACTTACTTCTTAATAATTTAATATGAGCATCTATAGTTCTATCATCTGCATCATAATCATAACCCCAAATGCATTCAATTATTTTATCTCTCGATAAAGCCAAACCTTGATTCTCTATAAATAACTTTAATAATTCAAATTGTGTAGAAGTAACATCAACTATTTCATTATCAATAAATACTTCATGAGTACTATTATTTATAGTAATATTACCTATACTAATAGAATCAAGTTTATTATATCTTTTCATTATTACTTTTATTCTTGCCATTAATTCTTTAGGACTAAAAGGTTTAGTTACATAATCTTCAATTCCTAAATCAAAACCATGTAATTTATCCTCTTCTTCTTTTCTAGCAGATAACATAATCGTAGGAATATCTTTAATTTCCTTTATTTCTTTAATTGCAGTTAATCCATCTACATTAGGCATCATTATATCCATAATAATAAGATCATAATCATTTCTTTCACATAGATCAATAGCAACACTACCATCATCTGCTAAATCGCAATCATATCCTTCGTTAACACAATAATCTCTAATTAACTCTCTAATTAATAACTCATCATCACATACAAGTATGCGCATATAAACACCTCACTTTAAACAAAAAGGAGATATTACTCTCCTAAATCTACATTATGATATACATTAGTTACATCATCGATATTCTCAAACTTATCAAGTGCCATTTTAAATTTTTCTAAGTCTTCACCTTCAAGTGTAACTTTTTCTTTAGGATACCAACCAGTTTCATCAACAGTATATTGAATACCAGGTTTAAGTTTTTCTAAACAATCTTTAATTGCACTTACATCACTAGGTTTAGCTGTTATTAAAACTTCTCCATCTTCATTTTCTAAATCAATAATTTCAATACCTTCATCTAATAGAGCAAGCATAACTTCATCTCCATCATTACCTTCATATCCGATTAATGATTCAAAATCATAATTATAAGATACTGAATTAGTTACACCTAAACTTTTATGTATTTTATTAAATACTTCTCTAACATATGCAACAGTTCTGTTAACATTGTCAGTTAATGTAGTAATAATAAATGTAGATTGTCCAGGACCAAATCCTTCATAAGTCATTTCCATATAATCAGTACCATCATTACCTTTAGCTTTATCAATAGCCCTATTAATAATATCCATAGGAACTGCTTGATGTTTATACTTATCAACAACTCTTCTTAAAACAACATTAGTTTCAAGCTCAGGATTTCCTTTAGCAGCTAAATAAACTTCCTTTGCAGCAGTACTATATAACTTAGCTTTTATAGCACCATTCTTTTGAATACTTGCTTTTCTTACTTCGTAAGCTCTACCCATTAAAATCACTCTTTCTATATCGGGTTTTCAACAAAGATATTTTATCATAAATTAAAAGAAAATGCTTTACATTTTCTTTTAATAAAGATCAAAATTTTTAGGATTTTCAACAGTTTTACCTGTTACTTTTAAAGTTAATTTCTTTTTTGGATTATTATAGTTTAATACATACATATCAAATTCACATTGACTGAACGCTAATTCACATACATTATCTAATGATCTACCACCACAATTTAATTTATATGCATCTTCAGTTAAAGCTTCAACAAAGGAATAATCAAATATAAGAATAGTATTATATAAACGTTCATATATTTTTACTTTTCTTAATAAAGGACTATTTAAACCTTCAACAAAAGCACGTCTAATTCCATCTCTATCCATAGGTTTAAATACATTACTAGAATGGAATCTAGCAAAAAATTCATCTTTAAAACCACAATCAATTAATTCTTGTCTAGAAACTTCATAAGGATTATATGATGCAATTTTATCTTCATATTCCTTTTTTAATAATTCTAATTGAGAATTAGAGTAAAAACCAGTAGGATATTTAAAACCTTCCATAGTTCTATTTTTAAAAATTGAAGAAAAAGCACCTAAACCTACGATTGTCATACCAGTTGTATCTAATTGTACCGAAGCACCACGACTTTTATCAATATCAACATTAAATACAGAACCTTCGATTACTTTTAATAATGCATCTTGAGCAGCTTCTTTCATTGATAGGTCACTTTTTTTTAATTTATCAATTTCATCTAAAACAAGTATTGATTTATTAGCAACATCAATTTTTTTATTAGCAGCAAAATATACTTTTTTTAAAAAATCAGTAACATCATCACCATAATAACCTGCAGCACTTAAAAGTGTCGAATCACAAAATACTACAGGAATAGATAAGTATTTTCCAATTTCTTTAAAAGTTTGAGATTTACCTGAACCAGTTGGTCCAATAGCTAATATATTTTTTACATCATTTGGTGAATCAGCATTTAAATTAAAACAAATTTGTTTACTAATCAGTTTTAAAATTTCATCATTTCCTAAAATTCTAGCTTTAAGATAATTATAAAAATCCAATAAATTAACTCTATCTTTCAAAGGGTCAAAATTAGGATCACGTTCTTGCATATAATAAGTTGCTTTAAACTTTTTGAATTCATCCACAGGAACCGGAGGATTATTATAATCATTTAAAATTTGAATAGGATCTCCAGTATTCTTATCAACAGATTCAATAGGAATAGAATGAATATGATAATATCCATATTTATCTTTTTTAATAACTTTATATAAATTATGAATATCAGACATATATCTATACATAAAATAACTTGTTGTATTATAAACTTCATAATTATCTTGACCATATAAACTTCTCAAATCATCAAGAGATTTATTAAAACAATAATATTTCTTTCCTTCTTCTAAATTATATATATTACTTTCTAAAGAATCATATATTGAATTATCATCTACACAAGTAAAAACATCATCATCAATACTTCCAATAGCAACATCATCAGTAGATATTAAGTAAGAACTACCCACACTTTTATTAACAGTACAAATAATAGTTACTACATCATTAGGATAAACATAAATACTATCATCTTTCATAAACATACCTCACAATCATACAATAAATTTGTTTTATAATAGTACAAAAAAAAAGGAAGTGCAACACTTTCTTTTTATTTATTCAATGTAGTATATAGATTATAGTAGGTATTATCTACTAAAAGATATAATGAATAATTATATTCAGGACTAACCTTTAATACTTTCGCATCATCAATATAATAAGACATGATCATACCATCATTTCTTACTAAAATTAGATACCCTGATTCTTGAATATTATATGTAACATAAGGACCATTATAAGAAACCGAGAAATCTTTAAAGTATAAAGGAGCCTTACTTAATTTATCTAAAACAACATCTAAATCTAATGTAGTATATTCAGTATATGATTCATCATTCTTAGTAAAACTAAAATCATATTCTTTAACTCCATCAGAATACATATTTAATAAAACTCCATTATCAGAAGAATAATCTTTATCTTTTTTATAAACTTTTAATATTCTACCAAAGTAATCTACATCAATAAGAATTTTATTTATATCTCTTTTACTATTATATTCTAGAGTTAAATAACCATCATTTAAATTAAATGTAGAAATATAATTTAAACCAGTAATCATGAAATTAATAGTATTGTAATTATTATATCCGTAAATAGCAGTCATAGTTCCTGTATCGAAATAAGATAGTAATAAGGAATCAGCATCTCTATTAGTTTTCTCTATTTTAACATTAGAATAAACTCCATCAGTTTTAATAAATTCTTCATGCATAGTACCATCTTCAAGAGTAAGAACTATTCTATTGTAACTATTTTCATCTAAACCATAAATAGGAATAAAATGAAGAGAAGTTGCTTCAGTAGTACCTACGACTCTATCATTAATTTCTAGAGTAACTTTTGTTACTTCAGAAGTAGAAAATACCATGATAGCAGAACAAGGATTAAAATTAAAAGGATTAACTAAAACATAAGGTTCATTAAAATTATAATTAGAATTTTTACTTACTTCTTTTAATTTTTTAATAGTAGCATCTTGAGTAGCAATTAAATCATTTAGTTCATTATCTACTTTAGCAGCATTTATATCAAATAAATCATTAACTCTATATTTTGAAACATCTGTACCTATTACAATTAGAATAAAAATAATTCCAAATAATACGTATAAAGTTAATAAAGTGGATATACTAATATTTTTATTTTTCAACCCTTTTTTCTTCATAGTATCACCTATAATAAATTATAAATAACTAAGTATATTTTGTAAATAAGGCCAACAAAAAACTTTGGACACACACGCCCCAAAGTTTTAAGGAGTATTAAACGAATAATCTTCATAGCTGATCAGGCTTTTAGAAAATCAATAACTTAGGTATACTCAACCATACGCGCATATACTTAGCAGGTGTTATTCTCCGATTCACCTTTACTCACAACTAACCAATCAGCACATCTCATACAGACACCGTCCATATAAGCATGCACCATCAATTACATTGTTGGGTCAATACCAAAACGATCTTCACCAATCGCGGGAAACTTATAGTCTCAACCTTATGATAGCCCACAGCTATCAAGTATAGTACAATCCATCGTAATGTACTTATAATTGTATCAACCCTATCTTACTAAGTTACCTTAAGTATATGGGTGATTATATATCTTGTCAATACATTTTGAAAAAGTTTTTTTATTTAATTAAAATCAAAAGAAACTCCCTTTTCATCAAGTTTAAGTTTAGCCTTAAAATTAGTTCCTTTTTTAGATATAAATCCATCTAATTCTCTAGATGTTTTATTCTCTAAAATTTCTTTAGCTTCAGAAAGTGTTATTACTCTTCCGCATAATGTGATAGGTATTCTAAAGTCACAATTTTTATAATCTTTACAACCATAGTAGTATTTACCTTTAATAATATCATTACCACATTTAGGACAAACACCAATCTTATCTCCATAGAAACCAGTAGTCTTTTGATCATCTTTCATATTAAATATTTCAGTAATTTCATTTTGAGCTATACCAACAGCATCATTTATACCAATTTCATCATGATAAACTTTCTTTAAAGCTTTACCCATTTCACTTGTCTTATATTTATCCATACTTATTTCCATTTGAATAAGTGAATTAATTAAATATTCACCATCAGGGAGAATATAATAAACATCTTTTTTAAGTTCAATATATTTAGATTTAATTGCATTATCAATAATACCAGTACGAGTAGCTTCAGTACCTAACTCTAATCCTTCGAATATAGCTTTATAATCTTCAGTATCATCAATCGATGATTCGTCTACTTCTTCTTCCTCTAAACGTTTCTTATCTTCCTTAAATGGATTCTTAAGATAATTATTTAAAGTTTCAATTGTGTAATGTTTTGGTGGTGTAGTTTCTTTTTCTTTAGGTTTAAAGTTAATAACTACTTCATCACCAACATTTAAATTAGGAAGTATTTTATCTTTTGTATTAGTATCATCATATTTAGTCCAACCAGGAACAACTATGATAGTACCTTTAAGATTAAATTCTTCATAATCTCCAACTTTAATTTTTATTTCAGTCTTTTCAATTTCACAATCAATTGAACAGAATACAGCTACAAATCTTTTAAATACAGTTTGGTAAACAGTAAATTCATCTGGAGTTAATTGTTCTTTCTTAGGAATTTTAAATGTTGGAGTCAAAGCTGAGTGAGATTCAATCTTAGAATCATCAAATATAGTTTTCTTATCTTTAAACTCAACAGGATATCCTAGTTTACTAATATTATTAATAATAGTCTTCATCTTATCTTTTTCAGCAGTAGCTAAATATTCACTATTAGTTCTTGGATATGTTAAGTATCCCTTTTCATATAATCCTTGAACTAAAGATAAAGACTTTTCCATATTCATTTTATATTTTTTACCTAAGACATTTTGTAACTTAGATAACGAATATAATTTAGATGGATTAAGTTTATCTTTCTTAACTTTTTTATCCACAACAAAAGCTTTAGCATCATTATATTTTTTACACATATCTAAAACTTTTGCATTTTGATTTTTATCAAACTTTTCTTTTGAATCTAAAGTGATTTCTTCACCATTAGTTTTTTCTTGAGATTGCATTCCATAATACATCTCAGGAACAAAGTTTCTTATAGCCATATCTCTATCATAAATAGCTTTTACAATAGGAATGATAACTCTACCTACCCTTAAAAGAGTACCAGTCTTTAAAGTTGCATATCTAGTTAGATTAACTCCATATAACCAATCTATATAGGTTCTTGCTAATCCTTCATTAGCAAGATTGTTATATTCAGTTTCTTCTTTTAAATCTTTAAGTGCAGCATTAATAGTTTCTTCAGTTTGATCTGGTAACCATAGTCTAGTTAATTTCTTGCCTTCAGTTTTAATATTATTAGTTATAAGTCTAACAATTACTTCACCTTCACGATCAGCATCTCCAGCATTTATTATTTCATCTACATCTGAGCGTTCACATAAAGTTTTAATTATATTAAATTGTTTATCGATACCTTTATCAATTTGTTTATTACTATCCTTTTTTAAACCAAATTTAAATTCATTTGGAAAACAAGGCAAATTATCCATAGTCCATCTACCTAAGTTATTTTCATGTCCTGGATAATCTTCGATATCAGCAAGTGTGAATAAATGACCAAATGCCCAAGTAACTATATATTCTTTACCAACATAAAAACCATCTTCACGTTTCATATCTTTGATAGCAGAAACTATATTACGTCCTAAGCTTGGTTTTTCCGCTATAATTACTTTCATTTATTCACATCCTTTCTAACAAAGCATATTTATTATAACATAAAGAATCTTATTTATTATTTAATTCTTGATAATACATTACAATCTCCGGATCATAATATCTAATTTGACCACTAGGAAGCATTAACATTCTTTCAACGCCTAAATTATCAACAAAATCTAAATTATGAGATACAACTAACATAGTTCCTTCATAATTCTTAAATGTATCAGCAATAATCTTTTGAGTTTCAGGATCTAAATGATTTGTTGGTTCATCTAATATTAAAAGATTAGCTCCAGTTAAAGCAAGTTTGGCTAAGGCAACCCTACTTCTTTCACCTGGTGATAAAACACTAACACTCTTAAATACATCATCACCACTAAATAAGAAATTACCTAGAAAACTTCTTAAATCTCTTAAACCTAAACCTGTATTTTTAAAATTATCAATAATATTTTTTTCATTATCTAATAATTCATGTTCTTGAGCATAATAACCAATCTCAGTTTTATCTCCAATGCTAATATTACCTGATAACGGATTTAAATAACCCATAATTAATTTTAATAATGTAGATTTACCAATACCATTTTCTCCAACAATTAAAAACTTTTCTCCCCTACTTAAATCAAAAGTTAAATCGTTAATTAAAATATTATCTTTATTATATCCAAAAGTTAAATTTTCAACTTTTACTGGAATAATTCCGCTCGAATGATTCATACTAATTTTAAAGTTAGTAAATTTCTTTTTCTTTTCTAATACAACTTTTTCTTTTTCTAGCTTTTCTAACTTCTTTATTCTATCTTTTGCAATATTAGCTTTCTTTTCATTACCATGCAAATATTTAGCAATTATCTTTTTTAACTTTTCTTCTTCAACTAATTGTTTTTCTAATATTCTCTCTTGAGTTTTTAACCTTTCATTTCTTATCTTCATATATTTCTCATAATTACCAGGATAAAGTTCCATCTTATGAGTAGTCTTATCAACATAAAGAATACAAGAAACAACTTCATTTAGAAATTCAACATCATGAGATATTACTAATACTGTACCTTTATAATTCTTTAAATAATTTATTATATAATCTTTAGTATCAACATCTAAATGATTAGTTGGTTCATCTAAAAGTAAAACTTCTGGATTCGAATATAAAAGTCTAGCAAATGCTATCTTACTTTTTTGTCCACCACTCAATTGATTTAAATTCATATCTAAAAGATTACTATCAATATTCATACCATCAATTATTTTTAATAATGAACTTTCAGCACCATATTGATCATAATAATCAAGTTTCAATTGAATCTTACTAATCTTATTAAGAATAACATTTAGTTTCTTTTCATCATTTTCATGAGAAGCTTCTAAATAAGCATTTTCTAAATCTTTTTCTAATTTTTTTATTGGTCTTCCATCCAATAAATAATCAAATACGCTAATTTCAATAGATGGTATTTCATCACTTATAACTTGTGGAAGAAAACCTATTCTTGTACCGGGTTTTATAATAATCTTACCCATATCAGGAGTAATTTTACCCATAATAAGTTTAAAAAAAGTAGATTTACCAGCACCATTAACTCCAATAATACCAACATGTTCATTATCTTTAATTTGAAGAGTAACATCTTCAAATATTTGTTGCATACCAAAATTCAATGTTAAATTCTTAACATTCATAATATTACTCTCCTTGCTTTAAGTATAATAACATAAATAAAAAAGAGAATACAATTAATATTGTATTCCCCAGATAACATGAAGCTTAGCTTCCTTACCACAACATACACATTTATCATCTATATGTTCACCATCAGGAACGATACATCTAGATTTACATCCTTTGATTTCTTTAATCTTAGCTTCACATTCAGGGTCTCCACACCACATAGCATGAATAAATCCAGGTTGAGAATTTAAGATTTTTTCCATATCTTCCATATTATGAGCTTCAAAAGTAAGTCTATCTCTTCTTTCTTTAGCTCTTTCATACATATCATGTTGAATAGTTTCAAGTAAATCCTTAGTGTAAGTAACAACATCTAAGCCATCTAAAGATACTTGAATCTTTTCACCAGTATCTCTTCTAGCAAAAGTGATTTTATTTTCAGCAAGGTCTCTTGCACCGACTTCAATTCTAACTGGAATTCCATTTACTTCAGCTTCTGCAAATTTAAATCCAGGAGACTTTTCACTATCATCAATATAAGCAGTAATATCATTATTAGCTAAAGCACCTTTAATATCATTAGCTAAATCAAATACTTTATCATCTTTACCAATAGGAATAATAGCAACTTGTCTTGGAGCAATTCTAGGAGGTAATACTAATCCTCTATCATCACTATGAACCATAATAAGTCCACCGATCATTCTAGTAGTAGTTCCCCAAGAAGTTTGATATACAAATTCTTGTTTATTTTCTTTATTTAAGAATTTAACATCATAAGCTTTAGCAAACTTTTGACCGAAATAATGAGAAGTACCTGATTGTAAAGCTACACCATTATACATAAGTGCTTCATTAGTTAATGTATATTCAGCACCTGCGAATTTTTCTTTTTCAGTCTTAACTCCAGTAACTGATGGAATAGCTAATATTTCATGATGGAACCATCTATAAACTTCCATCATTTGATCTGTTTCTTTTTTAGCTTCTTCTTCAGTAGCATGAATAGTATGTCCTTCTTGCCACCAGAATTCTCTAGATCTTAAAAATGGTCTAGTTTCTTTTTCCCATCTAATTACATTACACCATTGATTATATAATTTAGGTAAATCTCTATAAGAAGCAATATGATCTTTATAATAATCACAGAATAAAGTTTCAGAAGTTGGTCTAAAAGCTAATCTTTCTTCAAGATCTTTAGAACCACCTTGAGTAACCCATGCAACTTCAGGTGCAAAACCTTCAACTAATTCTCCTTCTTTCTTTAAAAGATTTTCAGGAATTAATACTGGCATTGCAACATTAACATGACCTAATTCTTTAAACTTCTTATCAAGTATTCTTTGCATATTTTCCCAGATAGCATAACCATTAGGTTCAATAACCATACATCCTTTAACAGATGAATAATCACATAACTTTGCAGCTCTAACTACATCTGTATACCATTTAGCAAAATCCTTATCTCTTTCAGTAATAGCATTATTAGCCATACATATACCTTCTTTCTTTAAAAATAAAAAGGAATAGTACACAAGGAGTGCTTAAAGCACGGTACCATCCCTTTAATTAACTTAATTATTTTTAACGGAATTACCCGAGAATGTTTTCATTCTACTCCGAGGTAGGAATAAATATATTATATAATCTAGTTCACACTATCCTAGACTCACTTTATATAGGGAATATAAATATTATGTCCTCTTCATTGATTTACATAAGTAATATAACATATTTTTATCATTTGTCAATAAAACTATCTCTTTTTACCTCTTAGTTTCTCAGTTAAATCAACAACAGAATCATTAATAATTAATACTGTCTTAGTTATACCATTTTCCATATAATCAATTTTACCTCTGATATCTAAATCAGGGAAACTCTTTTTAAGTCTTCGATAAACATAAGAGTTACCTTCAAGCCATTTAGATATTCTAGTTCTAATCTTATCAGTATTATCTTTCGCAGATGTTCTTATCTTCTTTTTAATCTTAAATAAAACTTTTAGAGTAATAATAAAATCTAAAAGAATAAAGAATACAAATATACCTGTAAAAACAACATTTAATACATAAGGACTATGATCAATTACAAAATTTAAAAATGGATTTAATAAATAAACTACAAACAAACCTAAGATACCAAAAGGAATCATAGTATTAACACATATTCTTCCATTTAAATTAAATCTTCTTTGTGAATAATCCCACCATCTTGTTTTAAAGAACACTTCCATTATCCATGAAGTGAAATACTCTAACACTGAACAAACTGCAATAGCTTTTAAGAATACTATAATAAAATTATCTGTTTGTTTAGTAACTAATAGAATAAGTAAAACACCAACTCCATAGATAGGAAGTATAGGTCCAATTAAGAAACCTCTATTAACAAACTTTCTATCATCTATTATCTTGGCAACTACTTCTATACACCAACCAACAAAAGCATAAATAAAGAATAATAATATATATTTAATTACCAATTCCATTTATCATCTTCCTCACTTTAATTATACAAAAAGAAAAAGTAATATTCAAATGATTTGAATATTACTCATTTATAATCATACTATTATCATCAAACTTAATTTCTATTAGTTTTCTTGAAGCTAAATAATCACATAAATGTACAAATATTTCTTCTTTAGTTTCTGGAATTGGAAGTACAGTCTTATCATACTTATTAGTATTCCAAGGACCCATATGTGAAGCAATAGCTTTAGCCATATATTCCGCATCCTCAAAACTAATATCCCAGTTTTCATAATTATCTAATACAAACTTTGCCATTAATATAGGATGTGCAAAATTAGTATATTCTTCTTTTTCAAAATTATATTTTAATCCATCATGAATTAATAAACTCATTAATAATAAATTTTTTTGATGGGTAGAAAAATTATCTCCAAATAATGGATTATTTAAAATATCTTTACCAATAAACATAGCAGCCTTAGAGTGTCTCATTAAACCACCTTTACCTGCAGCATAGTTTGGATGATATTTACCAGTTGAAGAAGCTCCAACTTCAAACCAATAATTAGGAAGATATTCATCTAATATTAGTTTTAAACTTTCTCTTAAATTTTCTTCAGTAATTAAAGATAAACAATCACTAAATCTTTCTTCAATTCTTCTATCGTTCATAAATTACCCCTTTCTATTTTTTCTTCTTTGTTGTAGTTGTTGTAGTAACTACTGGAGTAGTAGTTATTTCACCTTTTTCTAAACCTTCTTTATATTGTTTCATATAGTCAGTTCTTTCACTAGGTTTCTTATTAATTTCCATTTCTAACATTTCTTTTACTTTAGATGCATTATAATCAGCATATCCTATCATAGTAGATTTACCAATTACTAAATAAGGAACTCCAGTAACATCTTTTCTATTACCAACTAAATCAGCAATACTGAACATTAGATTTGAATTTTCTTTGTTATACCAAACTTCAAAACCATAAACATTAAATTTACCTTTTAAAGAACCACTATAGTAAGTCTTTAATAATTCTTTTAAATCAGCACAATGAGGACAACCATTACCCCAGAAAACATAAACATTAACTTTGTCATCACTAAATTCAATTTTATCTACTTCGGCATTTAAAGTATAAACACTTTCAGTAACACTATGAATAACATCACTACTATTATTAAAGTTAAACATAATCCATGCTGGTTTAAATAACATTAATACTCCAAGTAATGCCATAAATATTCCACCAATCAAATGACTATACTTAGTATATTTATTAGAAATACCGGTTACTTTTAAAGTAGTCATAGCAATAATAAATACAATAAAGTCATCAATCATAAAGAATATTAAATAAAGTATAATATAAATCATATATTGAACTACATTTAAGTTATTAAGAGCTAATACTTGAGTAAATACTACAGGAATACCTAAAGAACATAATAACTCAAGTAAGTTAACTCCAGCAGCTAATACAATAATTCCAATTAGTGCTAAACCAAATGATTTTTCACTAACAATCTTTTTAATAGATTCCATAATTTTATTACGTTTTTTAGCATCAGTTACATCACAACCAACATCATCATGTAATAATTTAAAGAATCTATAAATATTAACAATACCAAATACTAATGCAAATATACCAATTGCCATTCTAACTATTTTAATACCAGCAAGTACCATAGCAACATTTAACCAAGATACCATAAATATTAAATAAATAAGTGCACTTGTTAATAAGAAAGCAGATCCTAATATCCACATCTTCTTTCTATCTTTCATTTCAATTAACATTAGTATTAAGAATACTAATATCCACATAGCACATGGATTAAATCCATCTACTAAACCAAGTACAATCGAAAGAATCGGTAAACTTACAGTCTTAGCATTAAAATTACCTAAGATAGATACATTATAATTATTAGATGCATTTTTAGCAGCATCAACAGCCCCACCTTTCATAGAAAGTGCAGCAAGTATTATTAATGCAATTACACCGATTACTGTTAAAGTAATACCAATGATTAATCCTTTATTACTTTTCTTTTCTTCAATTGAATAAATTGAATCAATAGCATGTTTAGTTTCTTTCTTTGAAGTTTTACTCATTGATTAAACCTCCTTCAATAAAGAACTTTTCTAAATCCTTATTTCCTTTTTCTCCAATAAGTCTAGATACTTCTTTATCTCCATTAAAGATAATATAAATAGGAAGTTTTTCTCCAATATTATATTTACCTATTTCTTCTATATCATTATCTGCATCTAAATTAACTATCTCTACACCATCAACAAATCTAGATTCAAAAGATTCAATCTTAGATTTCATTAATATACAAGATAAACACCAAGAAGCAGTAATCTTAACAAATTTCATTTTTATCACCCAAGAGTATTATAAAATAAAATTATATGTTTTTGTTATAAAACTTAAGTTGAAGGGCTCAACTTGTGGTTTACATTTAAATTTCTTTAATTTTTTTAATTTATAATATATAATTTATATAGTAGAAGGTGTAAAAATGGAAACTACATATAATAATAAAACATATAATATTAATGCCCATCCCTATAAAGGATTATTTAGATTAAACGAAGAAGAAACTAAAAAAGCATTTTTCTTTGATGCTAGATTATTACCAACTAAACCATTAAGTGCATATATAATATACAGAGATGATGATAACTCTATACATATCTTAACTGGTTCAAGTAATCTCGAAGAAATTCAAAAAACTATTGAATACATCGATGATCCAACTGAAGAAGAAATTCAAAATGAATATGTACCATTATTAATGGATTACATAGAACAAAATCAATTAGATATTCCTGAGATAAACAATAACTCATATATTGAAGATATGATAGTTAATGCTATAGCAACAGGACAACATAAAAGACGTTAATTTAAACGTCTTTTATTTTCAACATCTTTTTCTATATTTAATTTATCTTTTAAATCTTTGCTACAAATAATATTATTAACAGCAGTAAACCAAAATTTGGTTTGAGTAATTCTCTTAAACTTATTACTACTTAAGTTATAAGTATAATAATCCTTAACATCATTATTATCTATTTCAAATACTAATTCATAAGAACCGTCACTCTTCATTCTATAAGTATAAGTTCTTATAACGTTAAATATCGGAGGATTGCTTCCTTTTTCATAAGTATTCTTTTCACTTATATCTCCGAATATGATAGGAATAAATAATCTTATAATAGCTATTTGTTCATTATAACTTAATCTATTAAAGTCAGTTACTTCATCATTACAACTAAAAGCATATTTAAATATAGTTTGTAATTTTTTAGAAATATAGTTTTGATTAACAACACCATTCTCATCATAATGAGGTAAATATTCATTATCTACAAATAATCTACTTAAGAATAATAACTTTTTATTAAACCTATTTCTATATTGAATAAGTCTTTCTTCAGTAATAGTATTATCCAAAATTGAAGTAGCTAAATCAGCAACAATATTAACAAAAGAATCATTTACTCTTAAGATATTTTCAAATGTTCTATCTCCATAATCATTTCCAACTACATCAAATTCTCTATTTTTAGCAAACTCAGTAATATCATTATGCCATTTTTTATAATCAAATCTTTCAGTATCATAAGGCTTAAAATCAAAATCAAAAAATCTACTAATATATTCACAAGATCTCTTTGTGATATTTTTTAATTTAATTACATTCTTGATGTTAGCTTTAAAAGCATGACTACCTAAGACATTTTGATAAAAATCTGTATCTTGAGCTAATAAATCTAAATACAATTTATTACCACCAAGTTTTTGTTTAATAGAATCAAAGAAATAATTACCATACACATATTTAGGTTCTTCATTATCTACAACTATATATGTATAACCTAACTCTTTATCTATTCTAAATAATTCATCTTTAGATACTTCAACTAAATCAGTTACTTCAGGTCCTTCATAAACTTGATGTTCATTACCTTGCTCATCAACATGTTTAAATCTAATTAAACTACCAAAACTATTAGTTCTAAAGTTATTTTGAATATAAGGAAGATCAGCCGCTAAAGTAAGAAATATAGATTTATCATCATCAATTTTAGCATTAACAAATACAAGTCTTATTTCAAAACTTTCATCATCCATCTCATCTAATGAAGTAGTTCCACTAGAGTAAATCATCTTATTTTCAATATTAAGTTTATTTAAACATTTACTTAAAAGAATCGCGGCACTTCTACAAATAACCTTATTCCAGTCTCTTCTTTCTCCATCATCTAAATCATCATTATATATGATTTCAATTACATCAGGTTTTAATTCATAATCATTATGTACTTTATGCATAACAGTCATAAAGAAGTCAGTATTCTTTTCTAAATACTTACCTAATTCAATATAAACATATCTTATCTTCTTTAAAGTATCCCAGGATGGTTCAACAGAAGAAGTAATTTGATCAATAAGTTCATTCAAAGTAATACAATTGTTATACTTCAAAATAACCATCCCTTTCTTAATTAATTATACAATTTAAACAATAAAAAAACTACACATATGTGTAGTTAATTTATATTCTAGGCTTGATCTGCAACTAAAATCATAGATGGTATAGAAACTGCTATATCTCTATTTACAACATCAGGATTTGAACCGCCACCAACATTTATAAATTCAACAGTTAATTTGAATTCTAAAATATCAGCATTAGAAGTATTTCCGTCATCAGCTATAATGTTTTTAGTAGTACCATCATAGAATTTAGCAGGATTAGCATTTTGATAACTATCAACAGTTAATGTAGCTTTAACATGTGCAGAAGCAGCAGGCGAAGTAGTACCATTACACCAATCGTCTTCATTTGTAGCTCCACTATTAGAAGTACAAGTAACAGCAATATTAGCACCACCAGTTGTTAAATCAGTAGATTGTAAACCACCTTTACTATCAGATTTAACTGTTATATCAGCATCAAAAGTACCAAAATTTCTTACATACCATGTATAAGTAATCTTATCGCCACCAGAATTTAATTCGCCTAATACTCCTCCAACAGTATGAGCATCTGTAATAGCAAATGTAGCATTAGTAGTATCTGCATTTTCAGTTGCAACTCCTGTTAAAGGAATAGAAGATCCACCACCAGCTGTAGCGAAATCTTTAGTAATATCATTAGTAAAGTCGATTTTCCAGCTTTGTTCTTTAATAGTTGCAGAACCACTAATAGTTAAATTCGTACTAAAAGCAGCCCATGCAATTGTAATAAATGCAAAAACGGCACACATGATTACTATTCCTAATAATATTCCTTGGAAACTCTCTCTTTTCATATAAACTCTCCTCCTATTTTTCTTAATATAATTATTACATATAATATTTAAAAAGAAAATAATTTTTTTACTATATTTATAAACAAAAAAAGAAGGATTATTATCCTTCAAATTCTGCATCTACATAATAAATAGGTCTACCAATATCAAAATAGTTCTTTTCAAAGTCAGTCATAATATTAGGTATATGTCTTTCATCATGATGTAAGTCTAAAGAAACTTTCTTAAATGTATACCAATATTGACTTAAAGTTTCTAAAGAATAAGCAAATAAACCTTTATTATCAGTTTTTAATATAATATGTTTTTTCTTTCTAAAAACTTTATCATAAAGTTTTAAGTAACCATAATGAGTAAATCTTTTTTGTTCATCATGTTTTTTTGGCCAAGGTTCAGAGAAAGTTAAATAAATAGTATCAATTTCTCTTCCAAACATTTTATCTAGATCTTGAGCATTTCCATGAATAAGTCTTAAGTTTGGTAAACTTTTTCCGATTAATCTTTTAGCAGCAGTAGCTATTTGATTATCATCTAATTCTAATCCAATATAATTAACTTTAGGGTTTTGTTGAGCCATCTTAATAATCATGTCTCCTCTACCCATTCCAAGTTCAACCATGATAGGATTATTATTATCAAATTCTTCTTTCCAGTTATTCTTTAAGTTCTCAGGTCTTTGTACAATATATGTGCTTTTAGAAAGTATTTTATCTGCACCTTTAACAGCTACGTATTTCATAATTTCACTCCTCGAACGTATTATATCATAGATATTAAATTTTTACTTGATTTATTAATAAATTATGTTATAATTAATCATGTAATTCAAAAGCGCGCTCATAGCGCAATTGGATAGAGCGTTAGACTACGGATCTAAAGGTTAGGGGTTCGACTCCCTTTGGGCGCACCATTTAATCGAGAAGTAGCACAGCTTGGTAGTGCACCTGGTTTGGGACCAGGGGGTCGCAGGTTCGAATCCTGTCTTCTCGACCATTT
>JAEEGL012816645.1_pt1 | contig 38931 bp, 34 predicted proteins | sample 9134231 | NCBI WGS metagenome assembly JAEEGL01 (sample SAMN16246548, study PRJNA631951) | gut metagenome | biome: gut microbiome; feature: rumen; material: fiber-attached | host: Bos | place: Iran: Karaj | collected 2018-10 | reverse complement strand
GATGATGCAACAAAGAGAGTGTACAGCTGCTTTATATGAGATTTGGAATCAAACAGATACTATAAAGAAAGACTACATGAAAAGTTTAGAAGAACAAGACCATCCATTAAAGGATAAATTTAAACAATATACTAAAGGTTATAGATGTACATTCCCTAATTTTAGATGTACAGAACCTTGTAAAAGAAATAAGGAAGAGAGGATTGTATAATGAAAGGAAAAATTATTGCAATTGAAGGTACAGATGGAAGCGGTAAAGGGCTTCAATCAAATTTATTAGTTAGTTCATTACAAGAAATGGGTATTCCTGCTAGAAGACTTAGTTTTCCCGATTATGCTACTCCAACTGGTCAAATAATAGGAGAATGCCTAATTGGTCTTGATGAATTTGGAGATTATCCATGGTTTGAAAAGCCTGGTGAAGTAGACCCATTAGTAGCCGCTGCTTATTATGCTGCTGATAGAAGATATAATATAGATAAAATATTAAAGCCTTTAAATCAAGGATATAACCTTGTATTAGACCGTTATGTATATTCAAATATGGCACATCAAGGTGGTAAAGTTCCAGACAAGGTAGAAAGACTTAAAGTATACAAGAAGTTAGAACTACTTGAATTTGAAGTTATGGGTTTACCTAGACCAGATGACACATATTATTTAAGTATGCCATATGATTATAGTGAGATTCTAAGACTTAAAAGAGGTTACCGCGATAAAATTGAATCTGATAGAACTTATATGATAAATTCAGATAAAGCTTATAATGAATTAACTGATATTTATGGTTTTGTAAAAATAAATTGCGTTAAAGACGATGAAATAAGAAAAGCAGAAGATATTCATCAAGAACTAGTTAGTAAAGTACTAAAAAAGACTTTTAATAGATAATAGACTAATCTAAATTATTAAAGTATAATTAATCTATAGAGTAGGTGAGGAAATGAAACTACCAAGAATAAGAATGCCTAAAGTAAAGCTTCCTGATTTAAGAGCTTTAAGTTTTTTAGGTATAAGAAGAGTACCACGTGCTCCATGGAAAAAATATTATAATAATACAAAAATGATCATAAATACTAAAGATGAAAGTATTTATGATTTTGCATACAATAGATTAGAGCGTTATGGCTATCATAGAAAGACTGCTATAAAATATTTTGGAAAAAATATAAGTTATAACAGTTTTTTCTATAAGATAGATGATGCATCTAAAGCTTTTAAAGCTCTTGGAGTTGAAAAGTTCGATGTTGTATCAATTATTAGTGGAAATGTTCCTGAAGCATTAATTAGCTTCTATGCTTTAAATAAGATTGGTGCTGTATCAAATATGCTACATCCATTACTATCTGAAAATGAAATTAAGAATTCTTTAAATAAGTATCGTTCTTCTTTTGTAGTGGTATTAGATGTAGCTTTAGATAAATTAAATAATATACTAGATCAAACTAAGGTAGAAAAAGTTATTGTAATAAGTGCTGATAATTCAATGCCTTTATATATGAAACTAGTATATCCATTTGTTAATAAGAATAAGACTAAGACTAATATAAAGAATAATGATAAATATATAAAATGGTCTAAATTTATTGAAAAAGGTCTAAATTATGGAATACTTAGAACACCATATATTAGAAATGATGACCCAGCTTTAATACTTGAAAGTGGAGGCTCAACAGGATCTCCTAAAGGTATTGTATTATCACAAGGAAATGTTAATGCAGAGACCATAGCAATTATAAGGAATTTTCCTAAATTTAATAAAGAAGATATATTCTTAGGTATAATGCCAATATTTCATGGATTTGGCTTAGAAGTATCGATAAATGATGCTTTATCAGTGGGCGCAACCGTAGTATTAATTCCTACTTTTAAAGCTGATGAATTTGATAAATTAATTAAGAAGTATAAACCAACTATCTTAGTTGGTGTTCCTACATTATTTGAAGCTCTTACTACTAATAAAGGTATGGATGGAGTAGATCTATCTAGACTTAAATATGTAGTAGCAGGAGGGGACTCTTTAAATAAAGAAAGAGTTAAATCAATTAATAAATTCTTAAAAGAACATGGATCTGAAGTAGGAATGTTACAAGGATATGGAATGACAGAAGCAGTAGCAGCTGTATCCGTTGATTCACCAGATGACTCTCATCCAGGGACAATTGGTATTCCACTTCCTGGGCTATACGTAGGTATTTTTGAACCTAATACTGATAACGAAATGCCTCATGGTGAAGTAGGAGAAATATGTATATGTGGACCTACTGTTATGTTAGGTTACTATAATGATGAAGAAGAGACAAACTTAGCTCTTAAACATCATAGAGATGGTAATATATGGTTACACTCAGGTGACTTGGGTACTATGGATGATGATGGATTCTTAACATATACATCAAGACTTAAGAGAATGATAATATCAAGTGGTTATAATGTATATCCAAGCCAAATAGAAGAAGTATTAATGCTTCATAATGAAGTATTAACTTGTTCTGTTATTGGAGTACCACATCCATATAAAATGGAAGTACCAAAAGCATACATCGTGCTAACACCTGGTATTCATAATAGAAATAAGATTAAAAAAGATCTTGAGGAATTATGCAAGCTAAACTTAGCTAAATATGCTATTCCAAAAGAATTTGAATTTAGAAGAAGTTTACCTAAAACGATGGTTGGTAAGGTAGACTTTAGAGCATTACAAGAAGAGAATAGGAGAATAAGAAAACATGGCAAGACAGAACGTTAAAAGAGTAAAGATTAATGGTATGGAGCAACTATTAATTGATTTAAAACCCAAAAGAAATGAAGGAGACGTATTTCTAAAGACTCCAGTGGATGTAACTAATTTAGTTAATTACATTAATAAAGCTAAAAAAGAGGGTAAAGATTATACTTATTTTCATGCTTTCTTATTAGCAATAGCTAAAACTATTTATAATCGCAATAAATTAAATAGATTTGTACAAAATAGACATGTATTTGAACATACAGATGTAGTAATTGCTTTTGTAGCAAAAGTGGCATTTGAAGATAGTTCAGAAGAATTAATGTTCCAAATAAAAGTTGAACCAGAAGATAATATTGAATCTATTAGTAAGAAAATTAGAGATTATATTTCCAAAGTAAGAGAAAGAAAAGAAAATAAAGTAGATAAGAAGGGAGCTAACTCTGCTATTGAAACTTTAGGTAAACTTCCTAATATTATAAGAGTTCCTCTAGTAGGAATCCTTAAATGGATGGATGATAAAGGATTACTTCCTAAGAGCTTACAAGAAGATGATATTTACTTTTCATCTATGATTATTACAGATATTGGTTCACTTCATTCAGATGCAATTTATCATAATAATACTAACTTTGGTACATGTTCTGCTATTACAGCAATCGGTGAAATACATGATGATGTTAAATATCAAGATGGCAAAGAACATAAAGTTAAAGTAGCAAATATGGGATTAAATATTGATGAAAGAATAGCTGATGGATTCTATTTAATTAAAAGCTTTAAGCTATTTGAACATATCTTAGATACTCCTGAACTTCTAGAAGGAAGAGCAGACGAAAAAATTGAAATACAATAAAAGAGACTATTTAGTCTCTTTTTTCTTTTTCTTATATACTTTTTCTAATGTAGCTCCACAATATTTACATTTGGTTTTTTCCTCACCATCTAGATTGTTACCGCAGTTAGGACATTTTAATGTCTTATATTCTGGTTCTACATCTACAGAAGCCATCTTATTAGTTAAATCTTTACCAAGTTCTTTAATATCAATACCAAAGTTTTCATCTATTAGTTTGCCAACAGTAGGTGGATCAACTATATTCTTTATAACTGTACCAAATACAAATCCAAATATAATTGCCATTAATCCAGGTACTATAGAAAACATCATAGATCTATTTTCTAAATCAAAGTTTTTACTATTTATGTCTGACTTTTCTTTTTGTAATTTTTCTAACTTAGTAGCATAACTATAGTATTCTTTAGAAAAGCCATTATCTTTAAACTCTTTACTTTGGTCTGCATGAATATTATTTATTTCTTCAGTAATTTCTTCTAAACGTTTGTTATTAGCTTCTATTTGTTTAGGAGCACTTACATATCTAATTAATCCAAATATAATAATAGATAATCCTATAACTAAACCAATTCCCATTACTATGTAAGATGCTATTTTCCCAATTTTCTTTTTAGTATTCTTTTCTTCTTTATCCTTTTCTTTCTTTTCTTCCATATTTTACCTCTCTAAATAAATAATAGCACAAATTTAGATTAATTTAAATAAATATGTATTTTACAAAATTTAAAAATATGATAATATTATGTATAATAAGAAAACAAATAGAAAGGAAGAGTGCTATGAAACAGGAAAATATTAGAAACTTTTCAATTATTGCCCATATTGACCACGGTAAGAGCACTCTTGCTGATAGAATATTAGAATATACTGGTAATGTATCTAAGAGAGAACTTCAAAGTCAAATGTTAGACTCTATGGATATCGAAAGAGAAAGAGGAATTACCATTAAACTTAATGCTGTTCAATTAGATTACGAATATGAAGGTAATAAATACTTACTTAATTTAATTGATACTCCTGGTCATGTAGACTTTTCCTATGAAGTATCTCGTAGTTTAGCTGCTTGTGAAGGCACTATTCTTGTAGTAGATGCAAGTCAAGGTATTGAAGCTCAGACGCTTGCTAACTTATATTTAGCAATGGAACATGATCTTACTATAATACCAGTTATAAATAAGATTGATTTACCTAATGCTGATGTCGAAAAGGTAACTAACGAATTAGTAAACTCATTAGGTTTTAGTAAAGATGAAATAATACTTACTAGCGCTAAAACAGGAGAAGGAATACCAGAACTAGTAAAAGCTATAATAGATAGAATACCATCTCCAAAAGGAGATAATACTAAACCATTACAAGGATTAGTATTTGACTCATACTTTGATTCATATAAAGGAGTTGTTGTTCTAACAAGACTTGTAAATGGTAAACTAAAAGTTGGAGACTCTATAACATTCATGGAAACTGATGGAAACTTTATTGTTACAGAGATCTTTATAACAAATCCTAAAGAAGAACATGTAAATGAAGTATATTCAGGAGATGTATGTTATGTAGTTGCTTCTATTAAAGATATTTCTCAAGTACATGTTGGAGATACTTTAACTTTAACAAATAATATGTGTACCGATAAACTACCTGGTTACAAGAGTATAAAACCAATGGTTTATTCTGGTATGTATCCAACAGATACTACTAAATTTGAAGAATTAAGAGAAGCTCTTGGGAAGTTAAAACTAAATGATGCAAGTTTATTCTATGAACCAGAAACAAGTAATGCATTAGGTTTTGGATTTAGATGTGGGTTCCTTGGAATACTTCATATGGAAGTAATTAAAGAAAGAATTGAAAGAGAATTTAAAATTGATTTAATTACTACAAGCCCTTCAGTTATCTATAAAGTACAGTTAACTGATGGTACTTCAATTGATATAGATAGTCCTACTAAATTACCAGATAAGACTAATATTTCAGTTATTGAAGAACCTTATGTAAATGCATCTATATTTACTCCATCAGAGTATATTGGAACTATTATGGAATTATGCCAAAATAAAAGAGGTATCTATAAGAATATGGAATATATAGATCCAGAAAGAGTAAATCTTCACTATGAGATGCCATTAAGTGAAATAATATATGATTTCTTTGATAAATTAAAAAGTTCTACTAAAGGATATGCTTCATTTGATTATGAAGTATCAAGCTATAAACCAAGTGAACTAGTAAAACTAGATATATTACTAAATGGAGATGTCGTAGATGCTTTCTCATCAATAGTACATAAAGATTTTGCTTATCAAAGAGGAAGAAGTATGGTAAATAAATTAAGAAGTATTATACCTCGTCAATTATTTGAAATACCAGTACAAGCTGCTATTGGAACTAAAGTAATTGCTAGAGAAGATATCAAAGCATTAAGAAAAGATGTACTTGCCAAATGTTATGGTGGAGATGTATCACGTAAGAAGAAGCTACTAGAAAAGCAAAAAGAAGGTAAAAAGAAGATGAAGATGATAGGTACAGTAGAAATACCTACTGATGCCTTCCTACAAGTATTAACTATGGAGGAGGAATAATATGGACTCAGTTAAAAGAAAAGAAATTACTGAACAAGCAGCAAGACTATCAATAGAGCATCCTGAGATGTCTATGAGAGAACTTGCACGTCAAATTGGAGGAACTACTAGTACAACATTAAAGAAATTCTTCGATGAAATATTATCAGTTGAATTTCCTGAACTTAAAAAAGAATATGATCTTGCTAAAGAGAATTACAAAACTAATAAGGAAAGAATCGAATATGAATCTTCTGCTAAATATAGAAGGAAGAAACGTCAATTAATAAGAATTGAAGAAACTGCTAAGATAGCAGACTATATTATTAATGAGCATGCTACACTTCAAATGGCTGCTAAAAAATATAATCTACCTATAGCAAGAATTCAAAGAGGAATTAACTTATTAAGGGAAGCTAATGTTTCCTATGATGAAAAATTAGAACGTGTATTTGAAGAAAATAAGGTTAACTATTATAAAAAGCTTGGTGAATTAACTAAGAAAAGAATAGAAAATCTTAAAAAGGCTAAAGGGAATGCAAAATAGAGGAATCTATATACATATCCCTTTTTGTAATAAAATCTGTTCTTACTGTGACTTTGCTAAGTTATATAACATATCTAAATATGAAGATGAATATATAGATGAACTAATTAAAGATATAAATAATTTACCTGAAGATAAATATAACTCTATATATATTGGTGGGGGAACACCATCTGTATTAAAGAAAGATAATCTAATTAAGTTACTATCAAGTATTAATGAATATACTCCAGTAAAAGAATATACTTTTGAATGTAATATAGAAGATATTAATGAAGAATTATTACAAATATTAAAGGATAATCATATTAATAGATTATCTATTGGAGTTCAGAGTTTTAATAAAAAGATTTTATCTTATTTAAATAGAAATACTGATATAAATATAAAAGATAAAATTAAATTAGCTAAAAAGTACTTTAATAATATTAATATTGATTTAATATATGCTATTAAAGATGAATCTTTAGATGATTTAGAAATTGATTTAAATAAGTTTATAGACTTAGATATACCTCATATATCTTGTTATTCATTAATAATAGAGCCAAATACAGTATTAAATAATATGAATATTAAACCTATTGATGAAGAATTAGATTATAAGATGTATAAGTTAATAGAAGAAACATTAGAAGAAAACGGTTATAATCATTATGAAATATCTAATTATGCTAAATCTGGCTATGAATCAGTTCATAATACAAGTTATTGGAATAATGAAGAATACTATGGATTAGGACTAGGAGCTTCTGGTTATATTGATAATATAAGATATGATAATACTAGAAGCATTAACTACTATCTAAATGGTAAAAGACATATCTATGAAGAAGAGTTATCTAAAGATAATATAATGGATTATGAAATGATATTAGGCCTTAGAAAGCTTAAAGGAATTAATAAAAATGACTTCTATAATAAATATCAAGTTAATATAAAAGATATTTATAATATAGATGATTTAAAAGATAAAGGATTAATTGAGGAGGATAAAGATTATATTAGAATACCTAAAGATAAAGTATATATATCTAATAGTGTTCTAGTTAATTTTATAAGAGATAATGAATAAAATAGATGCATTTATAGAAATAGAACAATATATAAAAAATAAGGACTATATAAAAGATTTTGAATATTTAATTAATAATCTTCCTGATTATTTCTTTAATATTCCAGCATCTAGTACTGGTAAATATCATCCAAAATATGCTACGGGTGATGGAGGACTATTAAGACACTCCAAAGCTGCTGTAAGAATAGGATATGAATTACTACAAGACCCAATTATAGGCGATAAGTATACGAATAAAGAAAAAGATTTAATGCTTATTTCACTTGCTATTCATGACGGAATTAAGTGTGGATTTGAAAAAGAAAAATATACTAGATTTGATCATCCATTATTAGCAGCTGAATATCTAGAAAACAATAAATCTAATATGAGCTTTACTGATGATGAGATTGATTTTATGAAGAAAGTTATCAGTAGTCATATGGGTGCTTGGAATACAGATATAAATGGAGCAGAAGTATTACCTATTCCTAAGACTAAGTATGAAACATTTGTCCATATGTGTGATTTCTTAGCTAGTAGAAAATGTTTACTACTAGAGTTTGATGATGATAACAACTATAAAGACTAGAAATAGTCTTTTTATTTTGGTATCATATTAATAGTAAGGTAGTGGTTATATATGAAAAAATATATATTATTTATAATTATAGCTTATATAGCGATTTTTCCAACAGCAACACATGCGATTGAAATTAGACCTGAATGTCCTAATTATGATGAAGAGACTAAAACTTGTACTATATCTCTTTGCATGGATGGGTGTGATGGCTTAGATTTAGCAGCTGGGGTATTTCATCAGGATGTTAAGAATCTTATAATTAATCTTAAGAATGATACATATACTTTTTATGAAGATTTCATGGCATTTCGTGTAGAAAACGTAATTATAAATGGTAACAACAGTACACTTACATATTCTGATAGCATATCTTTGAACGATTTATTTCATATGAGTGGTAGGAGTATACAATTAAATGATTTAAATCTGGATTTTTCTCTAAAATTATATACTACTGATTATTCAGAATTAAATAATATTCGTTTTTTATCTGAAAGAAATAAACCATCTCTTTATTTAGAATACTCATCAAAATGTACAGTAAATAACTCAGTAGTTAAAGGTATTTATGCAATAACTAGTGGTGATAAAGAATTAATGATAAATAATTCTGATATTAGATCAAGGAACCATTGCTCAATTGATTACACAAAAAGTATTATGCGTGAATCTAACCATTATAATACTTTTGCTTCATTTCTAAATTTTGTTGGAGAGTCAACTAATCCTAGTTTTCTTCCAAATTATCAAGACTTTGATGTTATTGTTAAGAGTTCTAAAATAAATTGTGCATCAAATTATGCTACTGATGAGCTTAATTCTTACATGTATATTGACTCTACAAATGAATGGGAAGACAACAGAATTGATAGAGGAGATGAAGGTAATGTTACTGAAAAAGGGCAAGGTTATATCTATATTGAAACTTCTAATAATGATTTAGTAGAAGTAAATACAGAAGATGACTTATCTCTAGCTAACTACTTTGATAGTATAATTAATATTAATAATGTTGTTTGGGAAGTTGAAGATGAAACTATTGCTAAAATAGAAGACAATAAAATAGTTCCTCTAAAACCCGGAACAACTAATATTTATGGTACTGAAGGTAGAAACTTCTATAAGTTGGCATTTACTGTTAGAGAAGACGTTGTAACTCCAACTCCTACTTCAACACCAATAGTAGAACCAACTCCTAATGCTACTTTAAAGCCTACTGAGCCTGTAAAAGAAGAAGATGTTAAAGTGCCAGACACTTATGCATTTAGCTTAATAATGGTATTAATTGCTATAGTAGCATCAGCTATTTCAGCATTTTATTTATCAAAAGAAGAAGCTTAAAAGACTAGAAATAGTCTTTTTATTTTGGTATCATATTAATAGTAAGGTAGTGATTATATGAAAAAATTATTTCTTATATTTATCTTTGTATTAATTTGTGTGCCTATTAATATACATGCAGGAGAACACGCGTTACCTCATTGCCCTCATTATGATGAAGAGACTAAAACTTGTAATGCTTCAATATGTAAAAGCGGGTGTGACGGTGAGGAATTTGATATTCCATCCGAATTCTATACGAATGACAATTCTAGAATATTAGAAGTTGATACGCTTATAATAAATCTAAAAAATGAAGAATACGATATATATAGTGGAGCACGCTTTTATTTTGATCAAATACTTAATGTAATTATTAATGGTAATGGTGCTACCTTTATTAGTGATGAAGATTCTGATGCAGAGATATTATTATATGGGCACAACATTAATATTAATGATTTATCCATTAAAATTCCAACTCTTCTATCAATGGATGGTGATATATCTTTATTTGGAGTGAATATAGACGACAGTGAGCGCTATATTGCTTTAGATATAAGGAAAGCAAATAAAATAGCTATCAAGAATTCAAATATAAAAGGCATTAGTTGCTCATTTTCCAAAAGTGTACCGATTGAAATTGATAATTCCAACTTGCTTGGAGATAAGTGCTCAATATCAGTAAGCTCATATATGCAACATCAAGCGAATAAAAGTACTATTAATAACGCTACATTTTTATATGAAGCAGGCACAAAGCAAGAATCATCTTTCCTTCCTGCTACACCAAACGCTGGAGACGTAATAATTAAGAATTCTAAACTAAACTGTGCTTGTGCCGGTGCTGGTGGTGGACAATTTAATGTTAATATATATATTGATTCAAGTAACATTATAACTGATGAATTAGCAAATAGAACTAGTGTTGAAGAAAACCACTCTGGGCATGTATATATTGAAAGCTCAAATACAGATGATTTAGTAGTAAATGTAGATACTGATGTTCCTATAGATCAATATTTTAAAAATATTAAGAATATTGATGATGTTATTTGGGAAGTTGAAGATGAGACCATCGCAAAAATAGAGGATAATAAAATTATCCCTTTAAAAGCGGGTACAACAAATATTTATGGAATTGAAAACCGTAATTACTATAAACTAGCAATTACCGTAAGAGAAGATGTAGTAGAACCAACCCCTACAGCAACCGTAACACCTACTGTAGCACCTACTCCAAATGGTACACCAACACCTTCTAAGCCAGAAAAAGATAATAGTGTTAAAGTACCTGATACTTATGCTTTTAGTTTAATAATGATATTATTTGCTATAATATTATCAATATTCTTTACATATAGATTAATTATTAAAGAAGAGGAGTAAGTATGGGAAAGTTAATTGTAATAGAAGGAACTGATTCTAGTGGTAAAACTACTCAAAGTAAACTACTAGAAGAAAATCTGAAAAATAAAGGTATAAAGACCGTATTATTATCATTTCCTACATATGATACTCCAACAGGAAGAATAATAAGTGGTCCTTTACTTGGTAAAACTGGAGAGTCATATTTTGATGAAGATGCCAGTAAAATTGATCCTAAAATCGCATCTTTATACTATGCTGCTGATAGATATAATAGCCTAAATATCATTAAGGATTATTTAGAAAAAGACTATTATGTAATACTTGATAGATATACAAGCTCTAATATGGCTCATCAAGGCGGCAAGATTAAAGATAAAGATGAAAGATTCAATATGTTTATGTGGATTGATAGGCTAGAATATTGGTTACTAGGCCTTCCTAAAGCAGATGAAACGATTCTATTACATGTAAATCCAAAAACTAATATAGAACTATCTAAATTAAAAGAAGTAGATGATCCTTTAGAAAAGAATTTAGAATACTTAGAGGACTCTGAAGCTTGCTATATAGAATTATCTGAACTATATAATTGGAAAAAGATAGAATGTATGGAATTTGGCAAATTAAGAAGTATTGAAGATATACAGAAAGATATATTAGAAATAGTATTAAAAGAAGAACAGTAATTACTGTTCTTCTTTATTTTCTTCTTGGTTTTTAAGTTTTTCTTCATTAACTTGTTCTAAATCAAAGAATGATTCAGATTCTTCAATTTCAATTAACTTATAAATCTCTTCAAATGATGTATATCCTTCTATTACTTTTGCAAGGCCATCTTGTAGCATCATAATTGTTTTACCATTGTATACCATCTTACGAAGATCTTCTTTTTCAAGATTTGGATTATTTATAGCGTCTCTTACTTCCTGATCTAATAATAATACTTCGTGTATAGCAAGACGTCCTTTAAATCCATTTCTACAGTATTTACAATGGTGATTAGGATCATTATTAGCATCATATACTTCTGGTACGTCTTTATTAAGTACTTGCTTAAATATTTTTTTCTCGTATGGAGTAGTAGGTCTTAAAATCTTACAATGGTTACACAAAAGTCTTGCAAGTTTTTGAGCTATAATTCCTTCTAAAGCAGTACTTAATAGATATCTCTCAACATCCATATCAAGTAAACGTTCAATAGTAGATAAGGCAGTATTAGTATGGATTGTAGAAAGTACTAAGTGTCCAGTAATTGATGCACGTACAGCAATCTGAGCGGTTTCACCATCACGAATTTCTCCGATTAATATAACGTTAGGGTCCTGACGTAAGATAGAACGTAGGGCAGCAGCGAAAGTCATTCCAATATCTGAGTTAACTTGTACTTGGTTAACACCTTCAAGATTCATTTCGACTGGGTCCTCAACGGTAATTATATTAGTTTCTTCTTTGTTTAAAGCTTCTAACATTGAATAAGTAGTAGTTGATTTACCGGAACCAGTAGCACCAGTAACAAGAATAATTCCTGATGGAACCATTAACATACGACTTATCTTTTTAAAGTTTTCATGAGCGAAGTTTAAGTTCTTTAATCCTGATAAACTTCTTGTATAGTCTAGGATACGGATAACGACTTTTTCGCCTTCATTGGTTGGTAAAACAGAAACACGCATGTCGAGATCATTACCATCAATACGCCCTTTAATAGCACCGTCTTGTGGTAAACGTGTTTCCGTAATATTCATATTAGATATTAACTTTATACGGGTAGTTAAGTTTCTTTCAAATTCACGAGGTATAATTGTATGGTCTTGTAGGTCACCATCTATTCTGAATCTTATCTTTAATCCATTCTCAATAGGATCCATATGAATATCTGAAGCTTGTGATTTCACAGCAGCAATTATAATTTTATTAGCAAGATCTACTATAGGTATTTTTTCTAAATCATATTTTACCAATGAAATCATTCCCCTCGTTTATTTTTAGTATTTTTATCTATTCTTTTATACTAAATTATTATATAATAATTAATGATAATAAGCAAGTATAGGAGTTGAACTTTTATGATTAAACTTAATAAAAAAGGCTTCTTATTAATAGAAACATTAATAGTAACTGTATTTGTTGTATCTATATTTATTTTTATCTATTCAAACACAATTCCTTTAATAGGTAAATATGAGCAGAGGTTTAAATATGATGATTTAGACTCTGTGTATGCAGCAGATTTAATAAGAAATATGATTATTGAGTCCCCTAGAGCTAACAATATCTATACTTTAGTAACTGCAAGTCCAACTAGTGAACACATTGTAGAATTGACTTGTCAAGGAATGTTTTCAACAGATGCTCCATATAGAGAATATTGTAACGAATTAGTAAAAGAACTAGATATTTCAAGTATATATTTAACTCATTATACTTTAGAGACAGCTAAAAATGAAGAAAGCATTAATTATACCACTAATAGAGGATTAAAATCATATATTGATTATTTGCCAAAATTTAGTGGTCAAGCATCTTTATATATGGATCAACATAGGTTAATTATTGTTAGAAAAGTAGAAGAGTTTAATTATACTTATACAAGATATGCTAATATCGAATTGGTACACTAGGAGGAAACTATGAATAAAAAAGGATTTACAATAGCTGAGACTCTAGTAACATTTGTATTAGTTGCATTTGTTGGTTTAACTCTATTACAGTTATTACTCAACTATAAAGATCTAGCAGCCATTAAAATTAAACAACAGACTTATGCTGCTATAAAAGATCAGGTAACTGCTAGAATACAAAAAGATATTAAAACAAGGCAATTATTATATATAACACAAAAGACTCCTAATTCAATACAATTTATATATGCTGATGATCCATCGCATCCTGTAACTTTAACAGTACATAACATTTCTTATAGTGATGATTACGATGAATTAAATACTAAGTATATTGAATATGATGGTATTAAGTATAGGATTCCTTCTGGAATGCCTGAAAAAGATAGTATTAAAGCTTATACAGATACAGACTCAGGGTATTCAGAAACTACTGTAACAGACTATTCTAAATACCAAGGTGTAAATATTAATATGGGGAGAATCTATTATGAAGCATCTCCTATCAAGTTAAGTGATGATTCATATAGAACAATCTACCATGTAATAGTAAGTATAGGGGTAACCGATTTAGAAGAAGATTATGGTCTAAACATGGTATTTGTAGCAAATACTGAAGGTTCTAACTATAAAATGAGAAACTTAATACTTAATAATAGTAGTTTTGAAAGTACCTTCTATCCTCTAAAGAATGAATTTAGTTATACAGATGTAGATTATAATGCGTATAGTATTACTGGGGTCTATACTGGTGAAACAACTTGCGCACCACCTCCAGGAGCTGCGACAAATACGGCTATTACAGCAAATGATGGCTATCCAGATGGATCAGTGCTACCTGCTAATGAAAGTAATGTTATTTCTTGTGGATGTGGCGTTAGAGGTACTTGTTACTTAACCCTTACTGATAAACCACAAATTAAAAAAGATGTTACATATACATTTTCTTATTATTACTATACAATTAATGGAGCAAAACGAACTTTAGCTGATCTTGGTCTTACAAACGTATGTTGTACCAATACTGGAGCTTGCCAAGACTGTGGAACAGATACAAGAGGAAATGAGTTTTCTCAAGAAAGTAATAAATTCTCACGAATTCAATATACTTTCAAATCTCCAGTTGATGGCTATTTAAAGCTTAAGTTTGGCTTTGAATCTATAGGACGTAATGGAGGAAGAATCGTTATTGATGCTATTCAGTTAGAAGAAGGAACTGTAGCATCAAATTATCAAAAAACATAAGCCAATTTATTGGCTTTTTTTCTTTTAATAAATAAGTTATAATTGTATTAGTAGGTAAATAAAATGAAAGAAAGAATTCAAGAAATTAAAGAAATAATCAAAGAAGAATGGTTTTTCTTCTTATCATTATTAATATTCTTTATTGTTATGACATATGATGTCCCATATATGATTGAAACTGGTGGAGGCACTATTGACTTAGATGATCGCATTCAAATAGTAGACTCATATCAAAGTAAAGGATCATTTAATCTTTCGTATGTTTCAAGTTTAGATGCTAAAGTATCTACTTATTTATTAAGCCATATCGTTAAAAATTGGGAATTAATTCCCATGACAAATGTAAGTTATTCTGAAAATGAAACTTTTGAAGATGTTTTACTTAGAGATAAGATATATCTAAATAATGCGAATGAAAACGCTATAAGAGTAGCCTATAAACAAGCTGGTAAATCATTTACTATTACAAAGACTTATGTAAGTGTATTCTATATCGATAAAATGGCTGATACTACGCTTAAAGTAGGAGATACTATTACGTCATGTAATGGGAAAGACTTTAATTCAGCTGATGATTTGAAGAAAATAATTCAAGAAGCTAATTATGGAGATATTATTACTTTTAAGGTTATAAGAAGTGGTGAAGAGATAGAAGCAACAGGTAAAATACAAGAATTAGAAAATACTAAAGTAGTAGGTATCTCTTTAATGGAAAAAGATGAATATATAACTGATCCAGAGATTAAATTATCATTTAAAGACAGTGAAGCTGGTCCAAGTGGAGGGTTTACTTTAGCACTGGCAATTTATAATAAACTAGTAGAAGAAGATATAACTCATGGACTTAAAATAGTAGGTACTGGAACTATATCTAAAGATGGTAATATCGGTGAAATTGGTGGAGTTGAATATAAACTTAAAGGAGCAGCAACTGCAAAAGCTGATATCTTCTTAGTACCTTCTGGAGATAACTATCAAGATGCTATAAAATATAAAGAAGAGCATAAACTTAAAATAGATATTATTGAAGTACATAACTTTAATGAAGCTATAGAAATTTTAAAGAATTATAAAGGAGAATAATATGGATGTAATTGTAATTGGTGGTGGAGCTAGCGGCTTAGTAGCAGCTATTAGATTAGGTAAAAATCATAATGTTACTTTAATAGAGAAAGCTAATGATATTGGTAAAAAGATTCTCGTAACAGGTAATGGACATTGTAATTACTTTAATAAAGATATGAATGTTAGCCACTATTTAACATCAAACGAAGGAATAAATAAATTAATAGATGAAAAATATGTAAATGAAGTAATCCCTTTCTTTGAATCTATTGGTGTGCTTCCATATACAAAAGACAACTATTATTATCCATTAAGTTATGAAGCTAGGACTGTTAGATACTTTCTTATTAAAAAGATTCAAGATAATAATGTAAATGTTATTCTATCTGAAGAAGTAGTAAATCTAGAAAAGAATAATGATGATAAATTTGTAGTAACAACTGATAGAAATAAATATACAGCAGATAAAGTAATCGTTGCAACTGGTGGATCTAGCTATGAACTTCTTACAAAATTTGATCATACTGTAGTACCTATAACAAAAGCATTATGTGGTATTAAAGGTAATAAAGAAGATTCTAAATACTGGGCTGGAATAAGAGTAAAAGCTAATTTAAAACTATTCTTAGATGATGACTTAGTAAAAGAAGAAGATGGAGATCTTCAATTAACTGATTATGGTATAAGTGGTATATGCTCAATGAATTTATCTAATTACGTTGGTAGATTCTTATTAAAAAGAGAAAATCACTATATATTAATTAATTTCATTCCTAGTATTAATTCTTTTGATGAATTTAGTAAGTTTATTGAAGATAGTAAATCCAAGTTTGATGATATTAAATCTATTCTATATCAGGTATTAAATGATAAATTAGTAGATATCTTATTAAATGGAATAAATAAAAATGATATGAATGAACTATATAATAGATTTATTAAATATAAATTTATTCCTAAAGAATTAAATGATTTAAATGGTCAAGTTACAAGTGGAGGTATACCACTGGATCAGGTTAATCTATATACTATGGAATCTTTATTTGTAGAAGGACTTTATATCACTGGAGAATTACTAAATGTAGTTGGTGACTGTGGTGGCTATAATTTAGGTAATGCCTGGATAACAGGTCTTAAAGCAGGTGATGCTATAAATGATAAGAGTAAAGAACATTAAGATTAATATACTTAAAGATCAAGACTCTGAATTAAAGAATATTATTAGTAAAAAACTAAATAAAAAGATAGATAATTATATAATAAGAAAAAGAAGTATAGATGCTAGGTATAAACCAGATCTATACTTTATCTATGATATAGATATCTCTATAGATAATGAGTCTAAATATATAAATAATAAAGATATAATTATTAGTCCATTTAAGGAGTATTCATTACCTACTATGGGTAATAATTCATTAAATAGTAGAATTGTAATAGTAGGAAGTGGCCCATCATCTTTATTTTCAGCTTATATATTATCTAATTTAGGATATAAACCTTTAATTATTGAAAGAGGTAAAGATATACCAGAAAGAATAAAAGACGTTGATAATCTCTTTAATAATAATGTTTTAAATCCTAATAGTAATGTTCAATATGGATTAGGTGGTGCTGGTACATTCTCCGATGGCAAACTTAATACTTTAACTAAAGATGAAAGAAACTACGAAGTATTTAAAATTTTTGTAGATAATGGAGCTGATCCATCTATTTTGTATGATTTTCATCCTCATATTGGTACTGATAAACTAAGAGAAATAGTTACTAATATGAAAGATAAAATAATATCTTGGGGTGGGGAGTTTAGATTTAGTACTACTTTAACTAATATTGATGTTATAGATAATAAACTAGTTTCTATTGAAGTAAATAATAATGAAATAATTAATACTAATCTATTAATTTTGGGAATAGGCCATTCTTCTAGAGACACTATTAATATGTTAAGAAATAAAGGTCTTAATATGTCTTTAAAAGGTTTTGCTGTAGGAGTTAGAATTGAACATAAAGAAGAAATGATTTCTTATAATCAGTATGGCCCTAATTATAAAATGTTAGAACCTGCTAGTTATAAATTAACCTATAATACAAAAGATGGAAGAGGAGTATATACATTCTGTATGTGTCCTGGAGGTTATGTAGTTAATTCTTCCTCTGAAGAAGGACATATGGTAGTAAATGGAATGAGTAACTCTATAAGAGATGGAGAAAACTCTAATAGTGCCATTATAGTATCTCTGCCACCTAGTAAGTTTGATAATGATATTGATAAAGCATTTAAATACCAAGAAGACTTAGAAATTAAAGCTTATAATGAAGGAAACGGTTGTATACCAAACCAGTTATATAGAGATTTTAAAAATAGTATTAAATCTGATCATTATATGAGTGTTAATCCATGTACTATGGGCAAATCTAAGTTATCTAACTTAAGAAATATCTTTAGTGATGATATAAGTAACTCTTTAATAGAGGGAATTGAATACTTTGGCACCAAGATTAAAGACTTTAATATGGATGACGCCATACTAAGTGCTGTCGAATCACGTACCAGTTCTGTTATAAGAATGGAAAGAGACGAATCAATGGAATCTAATATTAAAGGAATCTATCCAATAGGTGAAGGTTCAGGACATGCTGGAGGTATTACTACATCAGCCGTTGATGGAATTAAATGTGCTGAAGAAATAATTAAGATATATAAATCATAAAAAGACTTTTAGTCTTTTTTTGTTTATTGTATAATATAAATTACTTTGAAGGATGTGAAGTAGATGAAACGTAGTGAAATAGATATAAATAAGCTTAGTCCTATGATGAAACAATATATAGACATCAAAAAAGATTATGAAGATGCTATCGTTTTCTATAGATTAGGAGACTTCTATGAAATGTTCTTTGAAGATGCTATAACAGCTAGTCATGAACTAGAGCTAGTTTTAACTGGTAAACAAGCAGGTCTTGATGAAAGAGTCCCAATGTGTGGTATTCCTCATCATGCTTATCAAGGATACTTAGATAAATTAGTTGATAAAGGATATAAAGTAGTAATTGTAGAACAATTAGAAGATCCAGCTACTACTAAAGGAATGGTTGATAGAGGGGTTATTCAAGTAGTAACTAGAGGTACTAAGATAGATGACTCATTAAGTAGTGATAAATCTAATTATATAGGGTCTATTTATGACTTTGATTATTGTTATGCAATAAGTTATACAGACATTACTACTGGTTACTTTTATGCCTTAGTAATTGATAAAGATCAGAATAAATTAATAAAAGAAATTATTAATAGGGGATTAGTAGAAATACTAGTAAACTCTAACTTAGATAAAGAAATTATAAATGTCTTAAGAACAAATTATAATATTATTATTTCTATAAGAGATAATATTTACGATAAAGATGATTATAATTATATATTTGAAGATATTGATGATATTAGAATTATTACATCTATTAAACATCTACTTAGTTACTTAGAAGAAACTAAGAAGGGTAGTTTATCTCATTTACAACAAGTTGAAATAGTAAATGAAGATAATTTCTTATTATTTGATTACCAAACAAAAAAGAATCTAGAGTTAACAGAAACAATAAGAAATAGTGATAAAACTTACTCTTTATTATGGCTTTTAGATAAAACTAAAACAGCAATGGGTTCGAGATTATTAAGATATAACATAGAGAACCCTTTAACAGACGTTAAACGTATTGAAAGAAGATACAATATAATAGAAAAATTACTTACCGAGTTTATTCTAAAAGATGAATTATCTAAAGAATTAGATGGTGTATATGACTTAGAAAGACTATCTAGTAGAATAAGTTATGGTAATCTAAATACTAGAGATTTAATACAATTAAAAAATAGTATTAGTCATTTACCTAGAATTAAAGAAATATTAGAAGAATTAAAATATGATAGAGAAATTGAATCATTAAGTGAGTTATTTACTTTACTTGAAGAATCAATTAATGAAGACGCTCCCTTAACATTAAAAGAAGGAGCTTTAATAAAAGCTGGTTATAACAAGGAGTTAGATGAATTAAGAAGTATTAGATCTGGTTCTAAAGACTTTATAGCGAATCTAGAAAAAGAAGAAAGAGATAGAACAGGTATTAAGACTCTAAAAGTTGGTTATAACAAAGTATTTGGTTATTACATTGAAGTATCTAAAGGAATGCTAAATCTAATTAAAGATGAGTATGGATATGAAAGAAAACAAACCCTTTCTACGGGAGAGAGATTTATTACTCCACTTCTTAAAGAAAAAGAAAATATTATTTTAGGTGCAGAAGAAAAGATCATTAACCTAGAATATAACTTATTTATGGAAATAAGAGATCATGTAAAGACTTATATCAATAAGATTCAAGAAATTTCTAAAGTAATTGCAGAAGTAGATATGATGGTAAGTCTTGCTAATGTATCAGAAGAAAATGGATATGTTAGACCTACTATTACAAAAGATAGAGTAGTTGAAATAAAAGATAGTCGACATCCAGTAGTAGAAAAGGTAAATAAAAAAGACTATGTACCTAATGATATTATAATGGATAAGAATACTAATATATTATTAATTACAGGCCCTAATATGGCTGGTAAAAGTACATATATGAGACAACTAGGTATAATTGTAATTATGGCTCAGATTGGTTCTTATGTACCATGTAAAAGTGCGAAACTTCCTATATTTGATAAAATATTTACAAGAATTGGCGCAAGCGATGACTTAGTAGGAGGAGAATCTACTTTCATGGTTGAAATGAAAGAAGCAAATCTAGCTCTTACAGAAGCAACTGAAAGAAGTTTAATATTATTTGATGAGTTAGGTAGAGGTACTGCCACTTATGATGGTATGAGTTTAGCAAGAGCAATTCTTGAATACATTCATAACAATATAAAATGTAAGACATTATTCTCAACTCACTACCATGAGCTTACTACTTTAAGTTTAGATTTAAAAAAATTAAAAAATATTCATGTTGCCATAGAAGAAAATGATGGTGAAGTAGTATTCTTACATAAAATTAAAAATGGTCCTATTGATAAAAGTTATGGTATACATGTCGCAAAACTAGCTAATTTACCTAAATCTTTATTAGATAGAGCAGAAGAAGTACTTTCTTTATATGAAAATCAAAGCAAAAAAGATAAGCCTTCTTATATGCAAACAAGTTTATTTGAATTTCAAGAAGAGGAACCTAAGGAGGATGAATCATCTAATATTCTAAATGATATTAGAAATATTAATCCATTAGAAATGACACCAATGGAAGCTTTAAATAAACTATATGAATTAAAGAATAATTTAAATGAAATAGATAAAAACAAGAAATAATATGTTATAATTTTTTTAATAGAATTAAAGGGGATTTGCTATTATAAAAGGTGGTAATCACTATGGAGATATCAAAAAAAGAACGACAATCTAATATAGAATTACTAAGAATAATTTCCATGGTCTTAATAGTAGCACACCATTTTTCTGTTCACGGGGGATTTGTATTTGATACTACCACCGTCACTTTAAATGAGTGTTGGTTAATGCTATTACAAATGGGTGGTAAAATCGGTGTGGATGTATTTATTCTGATATCAGGTTACTTTCTAGTTAATTCTGATAAAGCTAATATAAAGAAAATAGTTATGTTGGCATTACAAATACTTACATATTCACTATTAACTTATGTAATTGGAATAATTTTTAAGATAGAACCATTTAACAAGGCTGTTTTATTAAAACACTTATTTCCTATAACAAGAGGTTTATGGTGGTTCCCTACAGCATATGTGGTTGTCTATTTATTTTCGCCATATATTAATAAAGCAATAAAAAGCTTAACAAAAAAAGAATTCCAAAATATGATGATTTTATCATTTATAATTTGGTCAGTATTACCTACAATTATAAAAGATAATCCTTTTAGTAATACAATAATCTGGTTTATATTTGTATATATAATTGGTGCTTATATTAGATTATATCCAGTTAAATACAAAGATTCAGAAACATATATAGTATTAGCAATAGCATTAAGCATAGTATTATTTATATGGTCGATTCTATTTGATATTTTAGGTATTAATTATAAATTCTTTGCTGTACGTTCAACATTATATTATGGTCAACAAACAGTACCAATTATAATAATATCGATATTGCTATTCTTAGGATTTATAAATATGAATATTAAAAGTAGTAAGATAATAAATACTATTGCAAAAACAACATTTGGTATATATTTAATTCATGATAGTAGATATGGAAGATTAATTCTATGGAATAAAATATTTAAAAACTCAACATATTTAACTAGTAAATATCTAATTCCATATAGTATTATGGTAATAATAATTGTATTTGTTGTTTGTGCTTTAATAGATTTTATTAGATCAAAAACATTAGAAAAAATCTATTCAAATATAATAGATAGAATAGAAAGGAGGATACATGAAAAACAGAAGCGAATTAAGAGAAATAATCATAAAAGTGCTATATAGTACATATATTCTAGACGATATTAATTCCAAATATAATATTGAAGACTTAATAAAAGAACATTTAGAAGTTGAAAATGAGTTTGTATTAGATTCATGTAATGGTATTTTAAAAAATTATAAGGAAATTAATAAAATGGCTAATAAGTACTTAAAAGAGTCTAACTGGACAATAGATAGATTAAGTAAAGTAGATAAAGCAATTCTTAATCTTGGAATATATGAATTAATGTATACAGAAACACCTCCTATAGTAGCTATAAATGAAGCTATTGAGTTATCTAAGAAATATAGCGATGAAAAAGTTACTAGTATGATTAATGCTGTACTTGATAATGTATACCATAACGAGGTAGAAGTTAATGAATGATAAGTATATTACAGTAACTCAATTAACTAATTATATTAAGTATAAGATTGATAATGATGAAAACTTAGATGGTGTATTTCTAAAAGGAGAAATAAGCAATTTTAAGGCTCATTCAAGAGGACATTACTATTTCACTTTAAAAGATGATAATTCGAGAATCAATGCCATAATGTTTGCAAGTTCAGCCAGTCGTCTTAAGTTTATGCCAGCGGATGGCATGAAAGTTCTGGTAACGGGAAAAGTATCAGTATATCCTGCAACTGGCCAATATCAAATCTACGTTAATAATATGTTAGAAGATGGATTAGGGGCTTTATACTTAGCTTATGAGCAGTTAAAAGAAAAACTATCTAAAGAAGGATTGTTTGATCCAGCGCATAAGAAACCTATTCCAAAGTATCCAAAAACAATTGGCATAGTAACAGCACCAACTGGAGCTGCTATTAAAGATATTTTAAGTACTATTAAGAGAAGATTTCCAATGACTGAAACTATTCTTTTCCCAGCACTAGTACAAGGAAAAGAAGCTGGAGAAAGTATCAGTAAACAAATAAAAGTAGCTAATACTTATCCAATAGATGTCTTAATCATTGGTAGAGGTGGAGGTTCTATTGAAGATTTATGGGGCTTTAATGAAGAAATAGTAGCACGTGCTATATATGATTCTAAAGTTCCAATAATAAGTGCTGTAGGACATGAAGTAGATTTTACAATATCAGACTTTGTAGCCGATTTAAGAGCACCTACACCTACTGGAGCTGCCGAAATGGCTGTACCTAACTTGATGGATGTTAAAACATTAATAAATCAGTTAGAAATAAGATTAAACAAATCTTTATTAAACTTAATATCTTATAAAAAAGAGAAGTTTAATAAGTTAAAAGATAGTTATATACTTAAAAATCCAATGAGTATGTATGTTGTTAAAGAACAACAATTTGATAATCTATTTGAAAGATTAATTACTAATATTAAAACAAGTATAAGTGCTAGTAGAAATACTTTAAATTATATAACATCTTCTAGAGTATTTATTAACCCTAAAATCATGTTAGAAAAGAAAGAACTAGCATTTACTAACCTAGTATCAAAACTAGAGAGTTTAAGCCCTTTAAATACGATTAAAAGGGGTTATTCAATTACTAAGAAAGATAATATTGTTGTTAAAAGTACAAAAGATGTTAAAAAGGATGACTTACTAAGTATAGAAGTATCTGATGGTACTATAAGCACAAAAGTTGTTTAGGAGGAAATATGGCAAAAGAAAAAGAACAAAGTTTTGAAGAAAACTTAGAAGAATTAGAAGTAATAGTAAAAAAACTAGAGAGCGGAGAAGTACCTCTAGATGAAGCTATAGATAAATTTAATGAAGCTATGAAATTAGCTAAAAAGTGTAATGAAAAATTAAAAGCTGCCGAAGAATCAGTAAATAAAGTTTTAACTGAAAACGGCGAGTTAAAAGACTTTAAATTAGAAGATGAATAATATTGTATTATTCATTTTTTAATGCTATACTTTATTTAAGTGAAACGCCTAATTTTAAATTAAGCGCTCACTGGTTTGGTTTGCACTTAATCTAGGTTAAGTGCTTTTTTTGCATCATCACATCACCTAAATAAATAGAATAGTAGGATGTATATGAATGAAACAAGAATTACTATTAGTAAGTCTTTCCTCATATAATCACCTCCTTTTGAGGTGAGCACTTAACAATTAGACATTTCGTATGTAAAATAGCAAAAATAAAATAGGTAGGCAAATGGCCTATTTTATTTTTTATATAGATTAAATCACTATAATTTTATAATTTATTTTAAATAAATTTTATTATGTATAATAGACGTATACTTTGTTTTAGATAATTGTATAAATTGGTATTTTATTATATAATTTTTGTGTTTGGAGTAAATATGGAAATATCTAAAGAAGACTTAAAAAAAGAGAAAGAATACCTATCAAATTGTTTTGCTGAAATTGATAGTAATTTATCTGATCTTAATCAAGCTATGATTGAGTCTTTTGAACGTGGCCAAGAAATGAAGAAATATATATGGGAAAGTCAACATGAAATGGATCATATGGAACTTCTTCAAAATATTGAACAATCTGATTTAGAAGCTGATATGTTTAATAGAAAAATGGACTACTTAAGAAAATTATATAGAATTAAAGATAATCCATATTTTGGAAGAATTACTTATCAAATAGAAGATGAAGATGAACCAAGTAATATATATATTGGTATTACTCATTTAACAAAAGATAATAGTAATCTTATATATGATTGGAGAAGCCCAATAGCAAGTCTTTTCTATGAAGATAAACTAGGTAATATATCATATGATGCTCCAGGTGGTAAAATAAATGGAACTTTATCTGGTAAAAGACAATATAAAATAGAAAATAGAAGACTTAAAGCAGTTATTGATAATACTACAAATATTACAGATGACTTCTTACAAGAAGTATTATCTCAAGAGTCTTCTGATAAGATGAAGAATATCGTAAATACCATTCAAAAAGAGCAAGACCAAATAATTAGAAATACTGAAGATAAACATCTAGTAGTTCAAGGAATAGCTGGTAGTGGTAAAACATCTGTTGCTCTTCATAGAATAGCTTATCTTTTATATAAGATTCCTAAGCTCACTAGTAATAATGTATTAATATTTTCGCCAAATAATGTATTCTCTGAATATATAAGTAATGTTTTACCCGAATTAGGTGAAGCGAATGCTATAGAAACAACATTCCATGATTTTGCAAAAGACTATATAGAAGAATATGAAACAGTTGAATCATTTACTTCATTTATTGAAAGATATTATTTAAATGAAATAGATAATGTGGAACTATCTCGAGTTAAACTATCAGATGACTTTATTAGAGTAATGAATTCTTTCTATAAGGAAATTCAATTACATGCTCATTTCTTTAAAGATATTGATTATAAGAATAAGAAAGCTCATGTAGAAGTATCAAGAAGAGAATTAGAAGAAGAATTCCATAGTAGATATAGTAAACTTCCTATGTTTGAAAGAATTGATAGAATGGCTGAACACTATTGTGATAAGTTTGGTCTACCTCAAGGAAGCTATTTCCCAACTATGAGAAAGAAACTATTAGAAAGTTTTAATCTAAAGAAAGACTTTAAATACATATATAAGCATTTATTTAAATCTAATGTCTTTAAAAAGAAATTTGGTTATAACTTATCTGATAAAGAGATTAATTCATTCGTTAATGGAAATGAAATCTATTATGAAGATGCATTACCATTTATTTATATAAAGGGATTATTACAAGGATTCCCTTATTCAAGTGTAATTAAAGAAATAGTAATAGATGAAGCTCAAGATTATAGTCTTCTTCAATATATAATATTAAGAAAGATCTTCCCAAGAGCAGGATTTACTATTTTAGGGGATATAAATCAAACAGTTAACCCAGTATATCATTACGAATCTTTAGAAAATCTTTGTAGAGTATTAGTAAAAGACTATCAATACTTGGAGTTAAATAAAACATACCGTTCGTCTAAAGAAATAATTGAATATGCTAATAAGATATTAGGACTTAATTATGCTGTATCTGTAAGAAGAGATAATAATATTGAAGTAACTAAGAAAAATATTTCTAATGTTAAAGATATTATTCCTTATTATGATGAGTGTGTTAATGCCTATAATAAAGTAGCTATTATTACTAAGACTAATGAAGAAGCTGATAAAGTATATGAAGTATTAAAAAATAAATATGAAGATTTAACTAGAATAGAAGAAGGTTCTATTAAGTTTTTAGGGAAGCATATTATAATACCTTCATACCTAGCAAAAGGACTAGAATTTGACTCAGTAATAGTATATTCAGACAAACTAAATAAATATACAGAAGAAGAAAAGTATTTATTCTATGTCTCTGTAACTAGAGCTCAACATAAATTAATAGTATTTAATCAAGGTGATGAAAATGATTAGTTTAACAGATTATATACTTAAAAAATATGGCTATACCAAGTCTAAAATAAAGAAACTATATAAATATAAAGAAGTATATGTTAATGATAAATTAATAAAGTATGATACAGAAATAGATGAAAATGATAAGGTTGAAATTAAGAAAAGTAGAGAAGTAGTACTAGATAATAATAAGAAACTAGATATTATATATGAAGATAAGAATTGTTTAGTAGTAAATAAACCTAGTGGACTATTAACAGTAGCTACTGATAAAGAAAAAGAAAAGACCCTATATCATGAAGTAAGAGAATACGTTAAAAGTATTAATAAAAGTAATTATATTTATATAGTTCATAGATTAGATAAAGATACTAGTGGAATAGTCGTATTTGCAAAGAATGAGAAAGTAAAAAGGCAGTTACAAGATAACTGGAATAATCTCGTTAAAGAAAGAAAATACATTGCTATAGTAGAAGGTCATACTCCTAAAGAAAAGGATAGACTAGAAAACTATTTAAAGGAGACTAGTACTAATCATGTGTATGTAGTGAATTATAAAACTGATACACTCGCTATTACTAATTACGAGGTAGTATCTAAGAATAATAAATACAGTAAGCTTAATATTACTATTGAAACAGGTAAAAAGAATCAAATAAGATCACAACTTGCAAATATCGGTAATCCAATAGTAGGAGATAAGAAATACAGTGATAACTATAAAGGTATAAAAAGACTTATGTTACATGCTAGTAGAATAGTCTTTATTGATCCTATTTCTAAGAAGGAAATGGTATTTGAAACAAGTATACCTAAAGATTTTAATAAATTAATGAATGATAAGAAGTAATTCTTATCATTTATTTTGGCCTTTTTGTTTACATATAGAAGTATTTAATTGTATAATTAAGAGGATATATATAGAAATATATAGGTATTTTATGCTTAAAAGGAGGTCTATATGACTGTCGAAATATTAGTCCCATTATATAATGCTAGTCAATATGTTCTAGACCAATACAAATCTATACAAAAACAAAAAAAAGTTAAATTTAGTATTAAATACTTACTTACAGAAAGTAGTGATAATACTGAAGATATTCTTAGAGAAAATAAGTTAAAATATGATCTAATTAAAAAGAGTGAGTTCTCACATTCTTTAACTAGAGAAAAAGCTGGATTAAAGTCTAAAGCTGACATTATTGTATTTATTACTCAAGATGTTGTAATTGAAAGCGATATGTGGCTTTATAACTTAGTAAATCCAATAATAAAAGGAGAATGTGAAGCTACATATTCAAGACAAATTACTAAGTTTAATAATATAGAAAAATATACGAGAGAATCTAATTACCCAGATAAATCTAAACTTAAAACAAAGGATGATATAAAAGAATTAGGTCTTAAGGCATTCTTCTTCAGTGATGCCGCAAGTGCTATTAAAACAAGTGTATTTAAAGAATTAAATGGATATGATGGTAAAGATTTACCTACAAATGAAGATATGTATTTTGCTCATAAATTAATAACTAGTGGATATAAAATTAAATATGTGGCAAATTCAGTAGTATATCATTCACATAATTTTACTTTAAAAGAACTATACGAAAGATATAAATTAACTGGACAGTTCTTTAAAGCAAACTCATATTTAGATGAATATGGTACAACTGATAGCGGTTTTAAATTAGCAAAATACGTACTTAAAAGAATTATTCAAGAACATAGATTCTTATTATTATTTAGATTCCCATTCGATATGGCAGCTAGATATATCGGTATGAAAGTAGGGAAGAAATAATGAAAAAAAGTAATAAAATGAATCTTGTTATAATTAATGACTTTGACTATATACAAGGCGGTGCAACAAAGGTGGCTATCGAAACCGCCAATCTTTTTGCAGAAAAAAACAATTATAATGTTTATTATTTTTGCGGTGTCCATGGTGATAATTCAAATCTAAGTGAAAAAGTTATAAAAGTTTGTACCAATCAAAAGGAGTCAATTAGTAATAAATTTAGTGGAATAATTAATAATCTATATAATTTTAAGGCTGAAAGAGAATTAAAAAAGCTTCTTAAAACATTAGATAGTAATAATACGATAATACACGTCCACGGTTGGACAAAAGCCCTTTCATCAAGTATTTTTAATGCTATTTTTAAACTTAAATTTAAAATGGTACTAACTATGCATGATTATTTTACAGCTTGCCCAAATGGTGGCTATTTTAATTATAAGAAGAACGAAATATGCCATCTTAATCCAATGTCGTTTAAATGTATTAAGTGTAACTGTGATTCAAGGAATTATGCATTTAAAATCTATAGAATAATTAGACAATTTATTCAAAATAGAATTGTTAAGCTTAATGATAGACTTACAGATGTAATCTCTATATCAGACTTCAGCGAAAAAATATTGAAAGAAACACTAAATAGTAATGTTAAAATTCATAGAGTTTTTAATCCAGTTGATTTAAAACCAACTACTTCAAAAGTTAATTTTAAATATAACGATTATTATATCTATGTAGGTAGAGTATCTAAAGAAAAGGGAGTAGAGGTTTTTTGCAAGGTTATATCTAATCTAGATAAACAAGGTATTGTCGTTGGTGATGGAGATGAGTTGGAGAAGTTAAAAAACAAGTATCCTAAAGTTAAATATGTAGGCTGGCAGCCATCAGACAAAGTTAAAGATTACTTGGTAAAAGCTAAAGCGCTTATCTTTCCATCTCTTTGGTACGAAACAGCTGGTTTAACTGTACTAGAAGCACTAACAGTAGGTATACCTTGTATAGTAAATGCTAATACATCTGCTTCAGAGTTTATTAAAGATAAACGTAACGGCTATTTATATCATAATGAAAAAGAATTAGAAGAGATAATAAAAGGTAATAAAGTCGATTCCCTAAAAGAAATCAATATAGATTTTAACCACGACTATTTTAACGATTTGGATCGAGTATATAAAAAAATAAATGAGGTATGAGAATGAAAAACGATAAAATTGATTTTGTAATATTGTGGGTTGATGGATCTGATAAAAAGTGGTTAGAAGAAAAGAAAAATTATAAATCTGACATTAACGTTGATGATGCCATCAATAGATATAGAGATTATGGAATTCTTAAATATTGGTTTAGAGGAGTAGAGAAGTTTGCACCTTGGGTAAATAATGTTTATTTTATTACATATGGTCATCTCCCTAGCTTTTTAAATACTAAAAATCCTAAATTAAAAATTATTAATCATAAAGATTTTATAGACAAAAAAGCATTACCAACGTATAATTCCAATTCAATAGAGCTTAGTTTAATAAATGTAAAAGAATTAAGTGATAAATTTGTATTATTTAACGATGATATGTTTTTAATTAAACCTGTCTCAAAAGATGACTTTTTTATAAATGATTTACCAAGAGATGATTATGCTGAGACTATTATTTCACCAAATAATAGCTTAATTCAGTATTCACTATTAAATAACGCAAATGTTATAAATAAGCATTATAACAAAAGATCTATATATAAAAGAAGGCCATTTAAATATTTTAACTTTAAGTATGGAATAAACAACTTAAAGACTTTGCTATTATTACAATATGATAGATTTGCTGGTTTTTATTATAATCATATGCCACAATCCTTCTTAAAATCATATTTTAAAAAGCTTTGGGATATAGAGCCTGAATTATGCAAGGAAACCGTTTATTCTAGGTTTAGAAGCAAAAATGACATTACTCAATGGCTAATAAAAGAGTTACAGATGCTAGATGGGAACTTTGTCCCTAGAAGTCATAACTTTGGCCATTATTATGATTTAAGTAATGATAATAGCGAATTATGCTCAGGTATAATTAAGCAAAAGTATAAATCTATCTGTATAAATGATGCTGATGAGAATGTTGACTTTAACAAATGTCAAAAGGAGTTAATTAATGCCTTCGAAGCAATCTTACCAGATAAATCTTCATTTGAAAGGGATGAATAATTAATGGTTGTAAAAGAGTTAAATGGAAGATTAGGTAATCAGTTATTCCAGTATGCGGGAGTAAAAGGAATATTGAAAGACCTTAACTATGAAGATGATGATTTAATATTATGCTTTGATAAATTAGTTTATTCTTATGGCTTTGAAAATGATATTCAACACTTTAATATAGAAAAATATACTGAAGCTAAGAGTTTTTACAAGAAGTGTAATATTATTCAATTATTCATAATTTTTGTGATTAAAGGTATAGAAAAAGTTATTAGGGCTTTTTCTAAGGGTAAAAACGATGAATTTATTATTTATAAATTTGAGAAAAAAATAGCTAGATTCTTAAACTTTTTTGGAATTTATTTTATGAGACAAGGATATACAAAGTTTTACAGAAATAGTATTTTTAAACGTAAGGTATTTATAGGATACTACGAAAGCTCCAAATACTTTGATAATATTAAAGATACTTTACTAAAAGAGTTTACTCCTAAGTATCCAAAAAGAAAAGAAAACAAAGAATTATATAAAAAGATAGAAAATTCTAATTCAATTTGTGTTACAATTAGAAGAGGAGACTTTTTACATGATGAATTTAAGAAAGATCATTATGTATGCACTCCTGAATATTTTTATAAAGCTATAGAACTAATGAAAGAGAAGATTAAAAATCCAACATTCATAGTATTTTCAGATGATGTAGAATGGTGCAAGGAAAACATGAATTTTCCAAAAGGTACTCAATATGAAAGTGGAAATGACCCTGTATGGGAAAAACTTAGATTGATGTACTCATGCAAACATTTTATAATTTCTAATAGTACATTTAGTTGGTGGGCTCAATACTTATCTAGAAATAAAGAAAAAATAGTAATTGCTCCAAAAAAATGGAAGAATAATGGATATCATGACGATATTTATGAGGATGGATGGATAAAAATTTAGGGAGGAACAAATGACTTCATATATATTAATTATATGTACGCTTTTATTCTTAGCCTTTCTAAGTTATATTGTTTTTGAAAAAGATATATTAGCTCCGCCATTTATTACAAGTGGAATTTATTGTTTTGCAATGATACTGGCATTATATGGTTTACGAACATGGAATATGGTCGAAAGACTAGAAAGACGTTTTATTATTGCTGTATTGCTGGGAATTGAAGCATTTATAATTGGTGGATTAATAGCTAAATATCTCAAAAATTATATAGAAAAGAAAAAAGCTAAGCCAAAGAAAAAGAAAAACGAAGACTATAAATTTAAAGCAATTACAATTAAACCGTGGAAATGGGTACTATTATATATCTTTGTTCCACTTACAATAGCATTGGTTATTATTGAGATTAAAAGAATATGTAATATGTATGGATTTTTCTCAAATAGTATTCCTAAACTTTTATCATTTTATAGAACAAAAACTTCTATTTTTTCAAAAGATTTAATAATAAATAATACAGATATTCATTTTTTAATAAGGCAAATGAAAAAAGTATGTGAAGTTCTAGCCATAATATCGGCTTATATTTTAATAAATAATATTTATGCAAAAGCAAAGATAAAAGATATAATTATTCCTGGAGTATTATTAATTTTATGTTTTATTGAGACAGTATTTACTTCCGGAAGAGCCTTAATAATGAGATATGGAGTAGCAATAGCTTTCTTTATCATTTATTTTTATCAAAAGAAGTATAAAAAGGTTAATAGAAAATTAATAATTGGAATTGGTCTAATGGCATTTGTCTTTTTACTATCATTCTATATTATTCTTCCATTAATAGGCAGATCAACAAATGATGGTTTCCTATCATATATATCATTCTATTTAGGAGCACCAATGACATCTTTCAACTTATTCTTAAAGCACGGATATGATACTATTAGATATTCAAATCTAATAGCAGAAGAAACTTTTTCAAACATTTACGTTTTCTTAGGTAGAATAAAGGTCTTAACTTACTATGGAAGCGAAAGCCATTATACATGGATTCCTTATTTATCAGCAGGCCAAAGTAATGTTTATTCAGCTCTGAGAGATTACTATTACGATTTTGGAAATATAGGAGTAGTAGTATTTCAACTAATAGCAGGATTTGTTACAACATTCCTATATTACAAGACGAGAGAAAATAATATTAAACCTTTAAGTATAATAATATATGCAAACTATTTTTACATATTAATAGATCAAATAAGAACAGAAACATTTTATAATTTAATATCACTTCCAACAGTAGCTTATTTGCTATTATTTGCAGTATTATACTTCTGTATATTCATTTTTGATTTTAAAGAAATATATACAAAAATCAAAAGATTACGAGCACAATGTTGACTTTTTCAACATTGTGTTTTAATATGTAATAAGGAGAAAAAATATGGAAAATAGGAAAATTAACGAATTATTACGTAAAGCTAGAGAAGATATGAACCTTACACAAGAAGACGTAGCAAAACTTCTTGGGGTAGGGAGAGATGCCATCCTTAGAATAGAAAAAGGAACAAGAAAGATATCGGCAGATGAATTAAATGGATTCATATCTCTATACAATATAAATATTGAGGAACTACTATATAACAATTCCTTTGAAGAAAAAGAATTAAAGGGCATTATTTTAGCTGGGGGAAGTGGTACTAGACTTTATCCTATTACAAAAGGTATAAGCAAACAACTTCTACCAGTATATGATAAACCAATGATTTATTATCCTTTATCAGTGTTAATGCAAGCTAAAATTAAAGACATACTTGTAATTACAACTAAAGAAGATCAAGAAGGATTTAAGAGATTATTAAAAGACGGATCAGAATTTGGTATAAACATTCACTATGCTATTCAACCAGAGCCTAAAGGCCTTGCTCAAGCATTTACTATAGGCGAAGAGTTTATTGGTGATAATCCATGTGCCATGATATTAGGAGATAATATATTCTATGGTAGTGGCCTAGAAAGGGAGCTTAAGCAGGCTTCAATCAACTCTAATAAAGGAGTAGCTACAATATTTGGTTACCAAGTAAAAGATCCTGAAAGATTTGGAATAATGGAATTAGATAATCAAAATAATGTATTAAGTGTTGAAGAAAAACCAGAAAAGCCTAAAAGCGATTTCGCAATTACTGGATTGTATTTTTATCCAGAAGGAGTTTCAAAAAAAGCTAGATTAGTTAAGCCTAGCAAAAGAAACGAATTAGAAATTACAACATTAAATGATATGTATTTACAAGAAGGAAAATTAAAAGCACGTTTATTAGATGAAGGATATTCTTGGTTTGATACAGGTACTTTTGAATCATTACTAGATGCCTCTAATATGATAAGAACAATTGAAAATAACAGAGATTCACTAATATGCAGCCCAGAAATAATTGCATATGAAAATGGCTGGATTTCAAAAGAATTATTAAAAGAAAGTTCGGAAAAAATGCAAAAGAATAATTACGGGAAACAATTAAGAAAGGTATTAGATAAATAATGGAAATAATTGAAACTAACTTAAAAGATTGTTATATCTTAGAGCCAAAAAGATTTGGGGATGAAAGAGGATATTTTGAATCAGTTACTAAGGAAGATTTAGAAGCTTTAGGTTTTAATGGTGTCTATCAAGTAAGTAATTCAAAAAGTGGAAAAGGAATAGTAAGAGGATTACATTTCCAAAAAGATCCATATTGCCAAGCTAAAGTAGTAAGATGTGAAAGAGGCGGAGTTTTAGACGTCGTTGTAGACGTAAGAAAAGACTCTCCAACATATGGAGAATGGACTTCAGTAGAACTTACACCGGAAAACGGAAGAATGCTATATGTACCACGTGGATTTGCTCATGGATTCGTAGCCTTAAAAGATGATACGTTATTTGAGTATTATGTAGATAACAAATATATGCCTAGACTAGAAGGTGGAATTCTTTGGAACGATCCATCACTTAATATTAATTGGGACGAAATATTTGCTAAATATGATATTAAAGAGCCAGTATTATCAGGAAAAGATAAAGTAAGAGAAACATTAGATGAAAGTAATGTTGTATTTACTAGAACACCAAAGAAATATATGGTTACAGGTATTACTGGACAATTAGGACATGATATCGTAAAAGAGCTACACGAAAGAGGAGAATATGATATATATGCTCCAACAGAACATGAATTAGATATTACAGATAGAGAAAAAGTATTAGAAGCAGTAAAGAGCTATAAACCAGATGTTATCTTCCACTGTGCTGCATGGACAGCAGTAGATAAAGCAGAAGATATGGAAGATAAAGTTAGAAGTATTAATACTGAAGGAACTAAGAACTTAGTAGACGCTTCTATTGATGCTGGTTCTAAGATAGTTTATTTATCAACTGACTATGTCTTTGATGGTAAAAAAGAAGGAGTATATGAAGTTGATGATAAAGTAAATCCTATGAGTGTATATGGTAAAACCAAATATGAAGGTGAAGAAGAAGTAAGAAGAAATCCTAAGCACTTTATTGGAAGAACATCATGGGTATTTGGTATCAATGGTAATAACTTTATTAAAACTATGCTAAAACTGTCAGATAGTAAGAAAGAATTAAATGTAGTAGATGATCAAATCGGTTCACCAACATATACAGTAGACCTAGCTAAATTACTAGTAGAAATGGCTGAAACAGATAAATATGGAACTTATCATACTACTAATGAAGGCTATACATCTTGGGCTGATTTTGCTGAATATATTTTTAATGTAAATGATAAAGACGTTAAAGTTAACCATGTAAGCACCGAGGAATATCTTGAAATAACTGGAACAAAGCAAGCTTATAGACCAAGAAATTCTAGACTAAGCAAAGATAAACTAACAGAAAATGGTTTTGAAAAAATGCCAACATGGCAAGACGCAACAGAAAGATATTCAAAGGAATTAGCTGGTAAAAAATTGGTTAAGAAATTGGAGAATAAATAATGAAATATCTTGTAACAGGAGGAGCAGGATTTATAGGTAGTAATTATCTTCATTATGTGGTGAATAAATATCCAAATGATGAATTTGTATGTTTGGATGCCTTAACATATGCAGGTAACTACAATAATATTAAAGATTTAGAAAAAAGCAGTAATTTTGATTTTATAAAAATGGATATAAGGGATAAAGAAGCTATTGAGAAATTATTTAGAGAAGAACAGTTTGATGTAGTAATAAACTTTGCTGCTGAAAGTCACGTAGATAACTCAATAAAAAATCCAAATCTATTTGCGGAAACCAATATTATAGGAACTATGAATCTATTAAATGCTTTTAAAAACTTAAGAGACTCTGGTTATAAAATTGTAAGATATCATCAAGTATCTACTGATGAAGTATATGGAGATCTCCCATTAGATAGAAAAGATTTACTATTTACAGAAGAAACTCCTATACATACATCTAGTCCATATTCATCATCTAAAGCTAGTGCTGATTTATTTGTACTTGCTTATGCAAGAACATATAATTTACCAGTAACTATTTCTAGATGTTCTAACAATTATGGACCATATCAATTTCCAGAGAAACTTATACCAGTAGTAATAAGTAAAGCTCTTAACAATGAACCTATACCAGTTTACGGTAAAGGCGAAAACGTAAGAGACTGGATACACGTAATAGACCATAATATTGGAGTAGATTTAATAGTACGTAAGGGTAAGCCAGGAGAAGTATATAACTTAGGAGGACACTCAGAAAGAACTAACTTAGAAGTAGTAAAAACCATTCTAAAACAAATGAATAAGAGTGAAGATTTAATAAGCTTTGTTACTGATAGACCAGGGCATGATTTAAGATATGCTATTGATAGTACAAAAGCCGAAAAAGAGCTAGGATGGAATCGTACTTATAACTTTGAAGATGGTATAAGAGAAACTGTAGATTGGTATTTAAATAATCAAGATTGGATTGAAGATATTAAATCTGGAAGTTATAGAGAAGCATATAAACCAAAGAAAAATAAAGCCAAAGTAAAAGAATTGTAATAAAATGTTGTAAAATAATAGGGACTTTTGATATAATGTGTTTGTAAGATAAAGAGGGGTTAATCAAAAGTCCTTTTTTTTGGACTTTGAGGGAGGCTTACATGAAGAGAACTTATAGTAAAAAGAAAAAAGAAAATATAGTAATACAAAAAGAGAAGCACTCTAAAACATATTTATTCTTTTATGGCATAGTAAAAAGGCTATTTGATATTGCTTGTTCGCTAATTGGATGTATACTTTTAATACCTTTAATGATTATTATAAAAATTATCAATTTGATACATAAGGACTATAAGAGTATTTTTTATTCTCATACAAGAATAGGTAAAAATGGTAAACCATTTAAACTATATAAATTTAGAAGTATGGTTCCAAATGCCGATGAGGTATTAAAAGAACTATTAAAAGATAAAAAATACGCCGATGAATGGAATCAATATCAAAAATTTGAAAACGACCCTAGAATAACAAAAATAGGTAAAATATTGAGAAAAACTTCTCTAGATGAAACACCTCAATTTTTAAATGTTTTATTAGGCCACATGTCCTTAATAGGACCAAGACCATTAGTTCCTGGAGAGCTTGAAAAACACATGGGAAATCCAAGCATATATAATAAAATACGACCTGGTTTAACATCATGGTGGGCATGTAACGGAAGAAGTGCAACAAATTATAAAGAGCGACTAGATTTAGAATATTATTATGTATTGAACAGATCTTTTGGTTTAGATATAAAATGTATTTTCCAAACTATAAAGGTTGTTCTAAACAAAAAAGGAGCAAGATAGCCAAATTATTTAGATTTGGCTTTTTAGTTGTTTTATTTATCATAAAATGATAAAATTAAATAGATTGTAAGGAGAATTTATGAGAAAAGAAAAATATATTATTTTATTATTCATATTATTATTACTTATAACTGGATGTGGAAAGAAAAAAGAAGAAAAAGCACCCGAAGAGGTCATTCCTACACCAGAGCCAACACCTGTAGAAAAGGTTGATATCTACGATATGGGATCAGATGAAAGAAGTTTTGCTGTTGTAATAAATAATACTCCAGTAGCAATTAAAGTCCAAGAAGGATTAACAAAAGCATATCTAGTATACGAATTCCCTACTGAAGGAAATACAACACGACTAATGGCTTTATATAAAGGTTTAGACAAGCTAACAATAGGTACCATTAGAAGCGCAAGACATAACTTTATGGACTATGCTTTTGAAAACGATGCTATTTTTGTTCACTTTGGACAAAGTATCTATGCAAGAGACGAATTTGGAAAAAATGGATTAAATAGACTTAATGGATGGGCAGGAGATAAAGGATTCTGGAGAAATAATCCGGAAAAGCTTGCTAGTGAACATACTGCTTATACATCTTTTGAAAACATGAAGAGTGCTGCTAAAGATAAAGGCTATAGACTTACTAGCAATACTAAGCCACCAATAAAGTATAATGTTTCCGATATTAATCTATCTGAATATGATAAGGCAAAAGAAGCTAAGAAAATAGCTCTTACTTATGGCTCATATAATAAAGAAGAACTAAAATACAACGAGGAAACAACTACATATGATAGATATTTTAATGGAAATAAATGTGTTGATTATAAAACAAAAGAAACTGTTTCCTATGAAAATATTATTGTTACTCTAATTAGTTATAAAATGGCTGCAAATAATTATTATTGGGATTTAAAAAATGTTGGTTCTGGCAGTGGCTACTACCTAACAAACGGTTATGCAATCCCTATAAAGTGGTCAAAGTCGGCTAGAAACAATCAAACAAAATATACACTAGAAGACGGAAGTGAATTAGAAGTAAGCGATGGTAAGACTTTAATCGCATTATTTATTCAAGGAAAGGGCCTTGTAATTGAGTAACTAGATACATTATTAATACAAGGAGGATATATATGAAAAAAACTAAAAAGACAATTTCAATAGTGAGCAAACTAATATATTTATTTAATTTTATTTTAGATTGCTTGTTTGTATATATGATAAACAAGACTAAGATGGTCCCAAGCAAGTATCTTTTAATTATTATATTTGTTTTGTTAATACTTTTTTTAATTCATACAATATTTATATTTAAGAAAAAGACAAAAATATGGGTACTAATTGTACTCGATATCTTAGGAATATTACTAATTTCCTTAGAAACATTTG
>JAEEGL016006149.1_pt1 | contig 38936 bp, 41 predicted proteins | sample 9134231 | NCBI WGS metagenome assembly JAEEGL01 (sample SAMN16246548, study PRJNA631951) | gut metagenome | biome: gut microbiome; feature: rumen; material: fiber-attached | host: Bos | place: Iran: Karaj | collected 2018-10 | reverse complement strand
GGCTTGCTGAAACGTCGTCAGGAGATTGTGGCTAAGTATAACGAGGCGTTGAAGGATCTGCCTGTGGCAGTTCTGAATCATAAAGATGCTGACCATTGCAGTTCACATCATCTGTACCTTGTGCGTCTGCTGGGTAAGTCCCGTGAGGATGCCAACAAGGTGATTGAGCAGATGGCTGAGCGTGGCATTGCCTGCAATGTGCATTACAAGCCACTGCCTATGATGACGGCATATAAGGCACTGGGATTTGACATCAAGGATTATCCGAATGCTTATCATCTGTTTGAGAATGAGGTGACGCTTCCGTTGCATACAAAGCTCATAGATGAGGATGTGGAGTATGTGATTAGCAACTTCGTGGACATTCTTTCAAATCTCTATTGTTAAGGTTTGGTAGTATTGTTGATTATCCTAAAAAATCAATGAAAAAACACATAGTCCTTATATCGGTGTTGCTTGTTGCGCTCTTGAATATCAATGCCCAATCTACAGATGGTCTTATAGTCAGTCTTGAGTCCGTAGGCATGACGGGTGGCGGTCAGCACGCTCCGTTTTGGCATACATCTAACAGACAGGGATTGCCATCGGTAGAGAAGAGTAATGGATATGCCCATATTGCTGCTATCGGTGGTTTGACAAGACCTGGCGGATTTAAACTAGGATATGGCTTGGATGCTGGATTAGGGGCAGGACTTGAGAACAATCTTATTCTGCATCAGTTGTATGCAGATGTTGATTACAAGTGGCTTGGTATGTCCATCGGCATGAAAGAGCGGTGGAGTGACAAGAACCGTTATCTGAGTACTGGTGCTCTTACATGGTCAGGTAATAGCAAACCTATCCCGGAGATCCGTATGGGCATTCCTGATTATGCGCGGATACCGATATTGGGTAGCTGGCTTTCCGTTAAGGGGCATATTGGATATGGCTATCTAACTGATGTAGCATGGCGTAAGAACCATAACGCAGGGGGATATGTAGATGGAGTTCTGTTTCATTGCAAATCGGCTTTTATCAGATTGGGTGATACGGAACGATTTCCCCTCCAGGTGTCTTTAGGGTTGGAGATGAACAACCTTTTTGGCGGTACATTGTATAGGGGTGGAAGCGAAAGAGTATTTCCATCGGATGCAAAAGCATATTGGACTGTACTGTTCCCATTCCATCATATTGAACAGCAGGGATATGATGATGGCGACAATTTGGGTAGTTGGCATCTCAACTTTGATTATGTTCATAACGACTGGCATATCGGCGCATACTATGAGCATTTCTATGAGGATCATTCATCAATGCTGGGAATAGAGTATAAGAACAACTCTGAAGGAGATAAAGATTTTCTCTTTTATGGATTCAGACGCAACTGGTTCGATGGATTATTTGGGATTGAGGTTAATGCGCCTGGAGAAATTAGGTTCTTTAAGAATGCCGTGTTCGAGTTTATGAATACTAGAGGTCAGAGTGGCTCTATCTGCCATAGCGTGTCACATACTACTACAGCTGAAGGCATGGCAGTTATTGAGGAGGTTGATGGCCGCGATGGTATGTACAATCATGGTATTTACTCATCTTATACTCATCATGGCAATGCTATCGGCAATCCGGTACTGATATCACCTGCTTATAATAATAGCACGTCTAACAGCTTTCGCAGCAATCGTGTGCAGATGTTTCATCTGGGTATAGAGGGCGGCATAACTAAGAGCCTTGATTATCGTGCGCTCGCTACTACCACCCGACATTGGGGCTGTTACGGCGCTCCGCTTAAGGAGGTGGAGCGAGTGACATCGGTCATGCTGGAGTGCTCTTACAAGTTTGGCGGCGAGTACGGATGGCGGGTTAGCTTGTCTGGGGCGGCGGATTTTGACTCTGGTTCTGACGGGGCTTATTTGTTGGGGAATAACCGGGGGGTGATGCTGACAATATCTAAAAGTTGGAAAGTCCTATGAGGAAAAAGATGGTTGGGATTTTATCGGCCCTAATGCTTGTGGCGCTTGTTATGTGCATCGGCTCATGTGAACGTGCATTCCCGGATGACAGGCTGGATTATTATTGGCGTCTTGACAGGATTGATTATAAGGATGGTGTGAACTTTCACGGCGACTCTTGCTCAAGTGAGGAGGTGGACAATACTATGTTTGGATTTGCGCGTCACATTGTGCTTATTGAGGATTTGACTCGCGGTTTCAGCCGTCACGGCGTAACTACCGAGTTTGGCGATTCCATCAGGCTGGATTACTCTATGTATGATGGTGGCGGGCTGATTGGTGGGCTCCGGTATTGTGGGTTGGATAGCTTGGTTGCTACTTTTAGGGTGTCTTATCCGGATTGTGGGCGGATGGTGTTTGAGAACTGTGGAGTGGTGCTTTGGTTTAGGAGGTGGTGACGGTGGTGCCATTGGTGACGGTTCTGTTTGGTACTATTTTGCTGGCTTTGGGGGCATCGGTCGTTATCGGGCATCGGACTATAGGAAACTTGGGATTTTTAGTTTCGGCCGGGGGTTACTGGGCCGGCTACTTTGAAGAATCGGTTGGAGGATGAGATGATTTCAGAGTACGTTGCTGCCCGCCAGACAGCCGGGGATACTCGGGGGATGCAGGAGATTGCGGTGGAGTATAATGATAATGTTATTTATCCTGATAAGGTCAGACTTAACTGCTATTATTATCGGCATTACTCTTTTGTTGGGGATATACAGATGTTATTCTGTACGGTGCTGGGGAAGAATATGCAGTACGCTGGGGAAACTATTTAGCTTCACGGGTAAGAGTGAATAATGAAGAGTGAAAAGTTGAAATCAATCCTAAAAGGTGTTTGGGCTTTTTGCTCGTATGTGTTTGTGCCGCAGAGACGCCCGAAGGAAGATAGTGCGGCAGGATAGACAGACGAGGCGGCCGCCTCTGGCGGGCGGCTGGTCTGTGTGGGGAGCGGAGTAATGTGCCGCGTGACAGCGCTGTACTTTACGGAGCGGGGAGAATTGCTCTGCAGCGCTTATGGGATGCTGACCCTGGAGCATCGATACGCTTATGAATGAATTATAATACATAACACCTCTTGGCGTTTTTGGGGACGTTTGGAGGTGTTGTGGTTTTAATGGGGAAAGTTTTCAACAGGTGTTGTAGGGGTGGAGAATTGAGATAACTTTGCGGAAAGAGGGAAGAAGTAATAGTCCAGTATGAAATGAGAATTATCTGATATGTTCAAACTAATAGCAGTTAAACCTTTACGCGGTTGTAGAAAGTCTGCTCTGAAATGTTTAAAGGAAGAGCAGATGTATTACCTCTGTAATGATTATTTGATTACGGGGGATGGTATATGTTTACGTGATGACTATGTAAAGCCGCTACCGGAGGATTTTTTCAAAATAGATTCCAAATCGATAGTTCAGATAAATGTTTCTGCTGTAGTTGGTATGAACGGAGACGGAAAGAGCACGCTGATTGAGTTGGTGATGCGCCTTATCAATAACTGCGCTAAACATTATCGTCTTACCGACAAGGACAATCTTCTACGGATAGATAATATAAAAGCAGAACTTTATTATCAGCTGGATGACGTGGTGTATTGTATCAGGGAGTCTGAGAATGACAAATATACCAGTTTATGGAAGTATGCAGACCTGAGCAATCAAAATGTGAGAAGATGGAAGAAATTAATGAGCCCAGTTCAGAGTGTGAACAAGATGACCGAGTTGTTCTACACAATAGTCTCTAACTACTCATTATATGCATACGATACAAAGGACTTTAAAGAGGAATGGACGGAGAAAGTTCAGACTAAGGAGGAGTGTTGGAAATGTTGGCTCCATTACCTGTTTCATAAAAATGATGGATATAGGACACCGATGACGATACATCCCTACAGATATGAGGGGAATATTGATATCAACAAAGAAACGTCACTTACCATGCAGCGGTTGATGGCGCTCTATATTCAGGAACCGAGTCCAAAGGAGAATAAAAACTCATTCAGAAGAATTGGAGGCAAAGATGCGGAAGTCCTTCAACTGACAGACCTGGGCTATTCAAAGTTGCAGCAGCAAACAATTATCCAGTACTTTATTGATGTTAAATCAGAATCGTCTTTGACAGGGCTAATTAGTCTTATTAAAGAAAACGTAAAGAAGAAAGATGATAAGATAGAGGAGGATTTGCATAATGACAAAGTTGAGGCTGTAGAAGAAAGTCTGAATATTATTACAGGAATTGAAGATGCGTCGTATCAATACTTCCTGGAGGATTTCTTTGAATGGATTAAAAAGCAACGAGGTATATATTCAAGTAGAAGTGATTTAAGACTGTTGTTAAACGCTTTGTTGGAAGCGAAAAATAATAATGAGGATTTGGGCTTTGACAGGTTGTCGAGGAAATTTAAGAAGTATGATAAACTTAACGTCCGCCAGCTAGCTAGGCTCAAATTTATTTATAACGTTGCAAAGAGCTGGGACATTCCAATAGAAATCATTCTAAAGGATTACTCGGATTTGTCTGATGTTGAACGGTGTCAGCACTATATCATATACAAGACTATAGACATTTGCGGGACATACCCAGAGTATAGAGATTTTTTGAACGACAAAGACAGCGGATGGAATAATAACGGATTAGTGTTTCAAGACTCTATTATTTCTGATGTGGTTGAACAGATAAAGGAAGACAAGACGCATGTGACGTTGAAACTTCGCCAATGTCTAAACTATATCGATCAACGCATTATAGAAGGCGTGAATGTGTTTGAGAAACTAGATGGCAATAACCTTCCAGAGAAATTAAGAATGGATTTTGAGGGCAGTTTGCTGGTGCGATTTGACGATTTGAAGCAGCATCACAAGAAAGATCCGTTCCCATTGTCTTTTTTGCCGCCACCCATTTATAATGCAGAAATCTTATATCAATCATGTGAGAATCCCGAAATCTATATTCCATATAGGTTTATGAGTTCAGGTGAGAAGCAGTTATTAAACAACTTTGGTGCTTTGATATACCATTTGCGTAATATAGATTCTGTGACTGACGAGGGGAGGCTTTACGAGAACGTTAGTATCATTTTGGAAGAGATTGAGCTTTATTTCCATCCGGAATATCAACGGAAAGTTGTGAACATGTTGCTGGAGAAACTCTACGCAATCTCTTTCCTTCATATTAAGAGAATCAGTATCACATTTGTCACTCATTCGCCTTTTATCCTTTCAGATATACCAATGTGTAACGTGCTGTTTTTGAAGGAAGGTAAACCCGCATATACCCAGATGCAGGAGAATACGTTCGGTGCCAATATTCATGGTATGTTAAAGAATGGTTTCTTCTTGCCTTCACTACCCATGGGCGAGTTTGCCCATGAGAAAATAAATGGGTTATTTGAGAAGTTAAATGGATATAAGCTAGACGCGCAAAGCAAGGAACAAGCGGAATGGTTTTACTCCAACATTATGAGGGTTGGAGAACCCTACATTAGGGAACAGCTGATGAGGCTGTATAATATGCATTATCCGGCACATAACGATGATTGATATTAAGAGAAAGAGGTATGTTGAGCTTGTAGCCCAGAAGTGGAAGTCCTGGGTTCATGAGTACTTCTTCACAATCAAGACAGGGAATGATAGACCCTGGATGAAAGTGGCGGGGAATAGGCAATATTTCGATTCTTATTTCGATAAATTGCTGAATCAGCTGAGTAATATAATACAGGTATACGCTAGGGGCAATTTAGCATTACAAAACTCGTTGCAGACGCAATTGAATTGGTATATGGCTAATTTTGATGCTGTTATCATGTTGCCGCCTGCACAGTTGGAAGTCTGGACAAATGCGATGAGGCGTCGAACAGGTGTGGCAAAACATCTGATGTCAATGATTAAGGACGTGATGGTGCCTTATTATGATTCAATTTCCGCTTTACATGGCCATGATTTAGTGAATGAACTGGATATTAAGACTTGCCCATATTGTAACCGACAATTTATCCATAGCTTTGAAGCTTTGAGAGCTGAACGTCCAGAACTGGATCATTATTATCCGAAGGCTACGTATCCGATGTTGTGCTTATCATTTTACAATTTGATACCGGTTTGTCATTCATGCAATCATGTGAAGTTGGAGGATGAGATAGGAGTTAACCCTTATAAAAGGGCATTCAGAAGAAAGTTTGTGATTGTGGATAAGAATGGTAACAAAGTGTCGAAATCGCGGATATATAAGCTAACAGATAAAGAGATTAAACTGAGATTCGAAGGCCGTGATGCCGATGAGGAGAAAAATGTTACGGTCTTGGGGCTTGAAAGCGTGTACAATAAACACACAGATTACGTTAAGGAATTAATTGACAAATCAATGGCTTATGATGCCCATGCGAGGAAAGCTTTAGTGGAAAGTTTTCAGGGTGCAGGGTATCATCCACGGCAGGTTTATGATTTTGTGTGGGGAAGGCATCTCATGGATGCGGAATTTGAAGATAGACCTCTGTCTAAACTAACCAAGGATATGTTGGATTTATTGGGAATAAGAAGAGGATAAAATAGCGCTCAATATAAGAGAAAAAATGATGGCAAACGATTTAATAGTTAGGCCAAGACTAAATGACTTTTATGGTATATATCTCTGTCAATCAGAGGTGGATTTTGCTATACCTTTTTTGGACGAAGATATACCGCTCTATATAGACCCTTTTAGGCTCTGGCAATCGCCAGCCTATCAAGATAATGGATTACACATACTTTTTAAGAACTCCTTCAATGGTCTTGGAAAAATGTATGTGGATGGGCAACGGGATCGATCCGTGGAAATACTTCAGCGCATATCTGAATGTAATGAGGTGGGATTAGGTAATTCCAAGACACGATGTGGAAAAAGAATAGGAGAGAGCCTCGCGAGTAATATACTGGATGTTTACGAAAAAATTCCAGCTGTAAGAGAATGCGGACTTGACCATCCTGAAATCATTCAACTCTTAGTGGATGGTATTTCAAAAGACAGAATTAGTGATATAACAGCAAATCTTCTTGGTTCTTTCTTAATTGACTACACCATACAGGAGTGCGCCAGATACGGTATGCCGACCGAGGCTTGCAGTTTCGAGTATCTTGATGTAAAGAGCTTTACGTTTAAGAGAGATAATTGTAATTTGCCTGTGAATCCGAAAACGAAGCAGCCGCTATGGCTGGTTCCTAAACGATGGTTAAGAAGGAATATGTGGCTTAACGGCGATGATTATTTAAACCATTATCTTGTAGAGCGAATAGAGAGCCTAAGGCGCTCAGACATAGACATGGTTACATACAATAGAGAGAATTTTAATGTTCTCACAGAGTATGTGAAAGCGAAGGAGAGAACGGCAGCAGATTGTAAGAATGACCCGTTGTTTGGCCAGATACCTATAACATCTGCAAAGAGAAGACTCTCTACCATAAAAAAACTCCCAACTGGAAAAGAAGGAAATGCTGACAAGAAATATGAGGAGGAAGTTTGCCAGCTGATGGCTTCATTATTATACCCACATTTAGATTTTGCACAAGCTCAGAGTCGAACGGAATCGGGAACACAGATTAGGGACTTGGTGTTCTATAACAACATATCGCATCCGTTTCTTAAAGAGATTAACGAATTCTTTGGTTCTCGACAGATAGTGGTGGAACTAAAGAATGTTGAGGAGGTTAGTAAAGAACATATAAACCAATTGAATCGTTATTTAAATCCCATATTTGGTTCGTTTGGTATTATTGTGACGCGGAATCGACCCAAGAAAAGTGTCTTTCAACACACAATAGATTTGTGGTCGGGGCAAAGAAAGTGTATCTTGATTATGGATGATAGCGACGTGGAACTAATGGTTAATGTGTTTGAAAGCAAACAACGTGATCCAATTGAGGTGTTAAAAATGAAGTATATTGATTTCACACGTAAATGTCCGGCATAAGAAACCAAGTTATGAAGAAAGAGAAAGTACAAGAGTATGAGAAGTTGCTTAGTCAATTAGCAACAATGAGGACTCAGTTTGACAATCTGTCGAAAAAGAATCCTGACGGTTCTGTGAATTCATTTAAGATAGGGCTGGTGAATAAATTGCTGGATGACGTGAATGATTTGATAGGAGATTATAAGCCATTCCCGGATTTTGAAAAGTTCGATGATAGCCCCAAGGTGTTTAATAGTGATGTGCTAATGATATTAGCTCATTATATTACAGCAATGAATAGGTTCAAGAAAGCAAATACAACTATTGAAAAAGGGACAGGTTTGGATACAAGTTGGATGGATTCGGTTGAAAAGTGGAATATTGAAGGTTAATGAATATGGCAAAGAAATCATTGATGGGGGAAAAGTTGCCCTCAATGGCAGATGTGATGAAATACATCATGCTTTATGACTTTTTAGAGTCAGCATACGTTGAAATGAAGGATTTCTCAAAGAAGAATCCAGATGCGGCACTTAATGAGAGGAAGGTGAAGAGCCTAAATCGTATATTGAAAGACATTAAGGAGATCCTTGCCAACGAGCCTACAGCAACGTATATGGATATCCTTGATGAGGAGATGTTACCTTCAAATAGCGACGTGGTTTTAACGATGAGCCAATATAGATCTGCGTTGGAAAACTACAGGAAGAAGTATCGTCTATACAATTCAGGTTCGTTTGAACATTATTGGCACACATCAGATGGAGATATTCTTGTAAAAGAATTAGAGGGCTTGGGGAGAAAGTGGAATTAGAACAAGATTCCGATATGACTCAAGATGAACGCTGGTTGGCGAGATATAAAGAAGTGACGGAGTTTATTATGACCAATAAACGAAGACCTTCAAAATATAACCCCGAAGAAAGAAACGCATGGAACTGGCTCCGACATACCCAAAAACAACTCAACGCTGGATTGTTAAAGCATGAACGTGTGGAGCTCTTCCAAAAGCTGATGGCACTTGGAGAGAAGTATAGACGTGTGAACCAGTATGCTTAAAGTACATTAGAGAGTTTTTTCAATAATAATGTGTGATATGACTCTTAACAAGGAATTCCTAAAAAAAATACGAGGGTGGATAGATTATCTTTCCGAGAAATTTATTGATTTATCAGGAGATAGTGAAATCCTGTATGAGGAGGATTATGATAAACTTCCTGATGAGATAGAAATAGATGACATCTGTTTCTCTTTTCCAGATGATCAAGAGCATTATTATATTTCAATTGAAGATTTTATTTCATACATGACAGAAATAGAGTCATTAAGAAGAGAAGGTGATTCGATAGTCAGGACTGACCATATCATCCAGGCTGTTATATCATCAGGTCGCATGGGATATGCTAATTTTGATGATAAGTTGCAGACGGTTGCCTTTAAGGGTGAAGGAATAGATGTAAGTATTGTAAAAAGCCCCTTTTTGGTAGGCCTGATGAATGCCAAAGAAGGAAAATATGAAGAAGATTTTGGATTAGGTGCATGCGAGCCTTATACTGCTATAGAGATTAGACCGTCAAGGGATTTAGATGACAAAACAATAAATGAACTTGTAGAAAGAATTTGTTTTTATCTTACTGACAAATTCGGGGTAGAAATCTACCCATGGGAAGGCCCTGATATAAGTGAGTTATATGATCGCATGGATGAGTATTACAATGAAGATGAGGAAAAAGACGAGGAGGAAGAGGAGGAAACCAACGTTATTGGTATTGACCGGCTCCCATCATATAGCCCGCTATTAAGAATGTTCAGACAGGCGAAAGGAGTTGGTGATCCAGAAATACAGTTCATGCAGTATTACAAAATACTTGAGTACGTGTCTCCATTGGTTGCTAAATCCGTTGCATATGACCGTTTAAATAGACGACTGGACTTACTCCCTTCTGTGGAACGTGATGCCAAATATTTGGATTCAATCTTAGTGATAGCAAAAAAGTACGATACAGATATGAGAGATGATTCGCTTGCTATTGCAGTAATTGAAAATTGTGTGGATGTGATACCATTGTTTGGGTTGTTGCCAGAAAAGCAAAGAAAGTCTATAAAGCATAATTTGAATATACAAAAAGATTCAATAATTGACGCAGACGTTTCGGACGAGCAGATTAGAGGATTACAGAAACAGATAGCAATGATTCTATATGCAACAAGAAATAGTATTGTTCATGCTAAATCAAACTATATTGCAACTGGAAATGAAATATCACAAAGTGACCTGCCAGCTGGCAATGAAATGATGGAGATTATTACAAGATCTATTATTAATTGGAACCAGAGACAACCAGAAGGTTTCAGAAGTTGATGCGCTCTTGTGGGGTTTTTTCTTAAATAAGAATAATTATTCCAAAGGAATGCAATAAAATACAGCAAGAAACGTTAATTTTGCAGAAGAGATAATTTAAATTGGCTGAAAGCCAACTTTAAGATATGAATGGAAATAGTGAGATAATAAAGCACCTTGGGTATGAGGGCGTATTGCTGCCTATACCTGAAGTGGAACGTCTGTACCCAAACTATAGGGATTTGAAAAGTTTGGGTGTTGACGAATGCTATTTCATTGCTGGGCACCCGGCAGCACTGTTTTTCAAGACCCAGACATTTGACCAAGAATATGCTATTAGGATTTCAGAGGTGTTGCATCAAGCATGGAACTATAGGAAAGTTCTGCTACTGATTGCCTACTCTGATTTTGAAGTAAGGGTATATAATTGCTACACGAAGCCCACATACGTTACCAATGATACAGCCCGTAATAAAGAACTCGAGGATGCACAAATAATGCGGACCTCTATTGAGGATTCTGAATTTGGTGTATTTGCATCGTTGTTCTCCAGAGAGGCCTTAGATACTGGCGCATTGTGGCAAGCAGGAAGAGATAGAGTCAAGATTGATATATCAAAGCGCGTAGATGCTTACCTGGTTGACAGCCTTGACCGGACGAAAGTTGCATTGCTGAAGGACGGACTGAAAGAAGAATACATCCATGCTCTTTTAATCAGGTCTCTGTTTGTTCTCTTCCTTGAGGACAAGGGCGCGACAGCTAAGGCAGGAGTTTACGAAGCTATTGTTCCCGGTTGCACAACCTATTTTGAACTGCTTAAGGACAAAGATGCCACTTATAAGCTATTTGAAGTGTTGAACAAACGCTTCAACGGTGATATTACACACCTGCAAAAAGGAGAGAAGGAGGCTGTGACGGCTAAGCATTTGGAGATTGTGCGGAAGTGCTTCCTGGATGGAGACTTGTCGGATAATCCTAAGATGTATGGCGACTGGCGGCTGTTCCGCTTCGACATCATCAAGATTGAGTTGCTTAGTGAGATATATGAGCATTTCTTAGGCTCATCAAAGGCCGCTAAAGGACAGTATTACACGCCAACCAACCTTGTTGATCTGATTTTGTCGGAGAAGTTACCTGCGGATTCGACAAAGTGGGATTCGAGAGTGCTTGATCCTTCCTGCGGTTCGGGAATATTCTTGGTGGAGAGTTATAAGCGATTAATAAGGAATTGGAAGAATGCCCACCATACGGATTCTATTGATTTCCAGACGCTGCAGTCTATCCTCTGCAACAGTATCTACGGAATTGACATAGATGCCACGGCATTGTCGGTTGCGGCTTTCAGTCTGTATCTGACACTAATAAATGAGTTGGATCCCAGGACGCTTTGGGCAGACGATGCTTATAAGTTGCCGTGCTTGATACACAGTGATGATACGGAAGGTGACGTGAAAGGAAATCTGTGGTGTGCAGATTCGATTGCGGCAGATTTGACGGCGATGTTGCCTGAAATGGATTTGGTGGTTGGCAACCCTCCATACGGTACTCGACACGATCAGCAATCAATTAAGGATTATTGTCGCAGACAAGGATTCGCTACGGAGATGTCGCTGCCATTCATCCACAAGGTGACCACAGTTTGCCCGAATGGTGAAGTTGCCTTGGTGGTCAATATGAAGATACTGACCAACAGCAATGGCACATACGCTACATTCCGCCGCTGGCTGTTGAATGAGGCATACATTGAGAAAATCTATAATTTTTCGATTTTCAGAAATGCACCATCCAATTTTGGCGGCAGCTTGTTCTCATCTGCCAGTACACCAGTGGCTGTGCTTTTCTATAGAGCAATCAGACCAGTACAGCCTTCGCAGAGCATTACCTATTGGGCTCCGAGAACGTATGTAAAATCCAGTTTGTTATATGATATTGTTCTTGACAGTTGTGATGTGAAGTATTTGCCTCGTGTGCTTTGTGAAGATAATGATGCCCGTATTTGGAAGATTGGAGCATGGGGCAATATGATGGCTCATCGTGTGGTAAAGAAACTGGATACTGTACACACGTTGCGGGATACTTTCAATGAAAAAGGTTGGATGTTCGGAAGAGGTTGCAATGCTGATAGCGAAAGACCCGACTTTGTTCCGGATGCCATCCTGAGCTTGAATTTTGGAAGGTACTCTATATCAAAGGATGCCACGCAGCCTAATCGTAAAAGGAAAGCCTATCGCAATAACAAACCCGGAATCTTTGATGCTCCGTATGTTGTGATGAAGGAGTGCCCCGACAACGACGGTGTGATTGCCGGTATTTTTGGCGGGAATGCGATAACGACCACCAGCGCATTTGTCTTTAACGGAATGAAAGATGAAGACAAGATAGTGCTTGCTTGCTATTTGAATTCCAAGATGGCTAATGCATTGCTTTTCCTTACATCTTCAACATGGGGAATTGAACGCGAGCGTCTTTTATTGGAGGATGAGGCGTTGAAACTGCCTACTCCATTTGATACGATTACTGCGGAACAAAAACGGGCATTGGTAACCCTGTATAAGCGTATTTGTGGAAAACAGGCGAAATTGTTGCAAAGTGGAATTGGAGAGGAAGTTGGCAGGATTGATAAACTTTTCTATTCCGTTTTTGGTCTGACGACATTAGAGGTAAGGGTGCTTGAAGATGTGTATGACAATTCCTTGAAGTTGTTTGCACTAAAGGAGAAGGCGGAGACCATGAGACCGGCTAACAATCAGTACTTCACAGCATACGCTAGAAGTTTATGTGAGTCAATCAATGGCTATTACCAGTATTCAGTAACACGGGTATCGCCAGAGGTGTTGATGCCAGATGCCCAAACTCCGCTCAACATGGTGATTGTGAGATTTGGAAAGGATGAGAAGGCTTTGAAACAGATGGATAGTCAGGAAGGGCGGGAGCTGATGAGGAAACTATATCGTGCCCTTGTCTCCAAACCGAGTGATGGTCTTATTATTCAGCGAATCTTGCGAGAGTATAATGATGATAGCATAGTCTTGATTAAACCCAACCAGCGCCGTTATTGGACGGAGATGCAGGCTTTAGAGGACGGCGCATCCATTTTCTCAGATATACTTTCGATGAAGGAGGCACAGAATGGGTAATATAGGGTTGAGTGGCGGTTTTATTTCAGATGCTGGCCTTTCCTTCAAGATGGTATGCCTTCATCTGCTGGAGATGGCGTATTCCGAGGTTAGAACAACCTGTTCCGTAGATAAGGACTGGACTGAAAATGCTATCTCTGAGGCTTTGAAAGAGAGCATTAATAAAAATGACGTTACTGTCAGAATGCTCATTACGGCAGAGGTGGAAGTAAGACAATTGCCAACAGACTTATCGATGATGCCGTCCAAGGTAGATGATGCGCCAAGAATTGATATCAAAGTTGGTGGTTTCGACACAGGAAAGGAGACTCCATCAAGGGTCTGCTATTACATGGAGGCCAAAAATCTATATGCCAACGATTTCCAAAAGACAAATCATTTGAGTTATGTCTCTTCGACGCGCTACGCAAAAAGATATATCTCTACAGGTATAGATCATTTGCTTAGCGGATACTATCCTGAGAATACAATGCTATTGGGATATGTACTTGTTGGGACAGTACATGCCGCCGTGTACAAAGTGAATCAAAACTTGGTTAATGATTCACGCGGGACAGAGAGTATTAAATTGCAAGTATATGAAGAGTTCCCGGCCTTGGTGTTAGGAGTCTCAGCACATCCCAATGGAATGGGATTAGATCATTGTTTCCTGCAATTTTAGCAGTATATGAGTCGCCCGGGTTTGGGAGCATGAGAAACTTGCCTCCATATAGGGTCATCAATTTCCTTCGCATCCTGGCGAGAATAATTAGAAGGTTCTAATGGTCGTTTAGGCATTTGTGCCTGAAGCGGGGATGGTATCCAAAAGAGAACCGTGCGTTTCATAAATATGTGCAAGAACATTTTAAAACGGCTTTTCAAAAGAAAATCTAAAGTGAAATCCGAAGAAGAAATAAAACTGGCTAAAGATTCTGCGGCTGAAATGCTCCGTGTTATGTACGACAAGATAGAGAATTTGTCGGAGTATACGGTGCCCCTCTATGACGTGATAGAGGATTATTTCTTCCAAGATGTTGATTACCAAAGACTACAGTCCAACCTCCCATTGTGGATGGCAGACGCGGGCCGTTCACCCGAAAGTCCTTGTGACAGGGTGTATTATGATAGTTTGAGGCAGGCCTATAACGATCCACTATCAAACAGAATACTACATTGGTTTGACGTTCAGAACATTCTTGCAGCTTTTCAAGACAGGGTATGTGCCTTGATACCATATTTGGAGGACATATTTAAGGAAATACCAGCGTATTGTCTGTATAAGGATATGGACTATACCAATGCTAACAGAGTAATTAATCCAAGAACAGACAGTATACATACCAGCATCAATAATGTGTTTGTTTCGTTGGCATCTGCTTTTGACCTGTTTACAAAGGTGGTGTATGAGTGCGCCAAATATGACCCCAATGGTTTCGTTACCTACAAAAGACTAAAAAGCAGGGCTGACGGCATACTATACGCAAAGAAGAACTACGGCTTTGAGGAGTTGAAAGAGTCAGGGCTTTTGTATGATGAACCCGCGTGCATACGTACCATTTGCAGTTTCAGGGATGAGTTTATCCATTGCGGTTCATGGGACTACAGATGTGCCATCTACTATCCCAGTATTGACGGGGAGCCTGTGGAGCCATTTATTTCCATGCCGGATGTTGAGCCTTCAGGCGTACTTGTAAGTTCAGGGTCAAGAAACAAATTCTATGCAAGTGGAGCAAAAATTAACACCGTTCTGCCTCCACTTGTGATTGACGTAGTTGATGTGCTGGCGAAGACGCGAGACAGGCTGATGGAAGTGCTGCAAGGTATGACAAAGCCTGCGGCCGATAAAGAAAGAGAAAAAGCCGCAGATGCGTATGTGAGGGTAATCACGAAAAAATTGGTTAAACTTGCAGGAATTAAAGTGAAGAAGATATGACACAAGACTTGTTGCTGAAATTCAAGTTCTTCCAAGATATCCGAATGTGGCCAAAGAATTCAGACTTTGACTACGAAGGATGGTTGGAGAATTTTAGTCAGGATGAGCAGAAGATAGCCCAGAAGATACTGGATTTCTTTGTGTATTTCCCGGATGATATCATAGACCAGATGTTCAGTACCGTAGTTGGGCGGGCTGGGTATTTCTTTAAGAAATTTGATAGCACCTGGTGCAATGAAAGCTTCAGCAACAATTGTTGGTATAGCTTTATTCCCGGTGAAGATCCAAACGCCTCTGACAGTGGCTATATATACACCCGCAAAGTGCGAGAAGTGCTAGGCGTGCCACAAGAAAGGTTAATGACTTTTGGGCATTTATTGAGGTTCCTTGACGATGCGACTGAAGCACAGAATGTGATTCTGACGGATGATTTTGTGGGGTCTGGCAGTCAATGTGAGAACGCCTGGAACAGACAATTGTTTGAGGACTTTAAGAAACCATTGAGGCAATTGGTTGCGGAAAAAGGCCATAGGATTATTTATGTGCCACTAATTGTAAACGAAAGAGGGAAGTACAAGATTACAGGATTGTGTGACGGGTTAGGTCTTGAATACGCATACGAATTAGGGACGGAGTGGAATCTATTTCTTCCAAATTGCCTCTGTTGGGGAGGTGATGCGGGATTGATTAAAGACGGGGTGGCTCTCATAAAAGAAAAGAGCTTGTCAATCGGTATCCCGGATGACAATAGCGTGTGCAGTGTGAGAGGCTTTAACGGGCAGGGACTTGCTCTTGGTTTTTCGAACGGCATTCCTGATGCTTGCCCAGGATTCTTCTTTAAAGAGGCAGAAAACTGGGTGCCCTTGAAAGTGAAACATCTAAAGCGTGGATAGGTATGGAATCGAGTGAAAAACTGGCCAAGCTGGACGAATTGTTTGGCAGCTATAAGGCAGAATGGTTGAGAGGCAAAATATTTGATTTTTTTGCCGCTCCTGCCTATTTTGGAACATTTAAAGACAATAGGCCTTGCATTCTACAAGGAGGACGCGGAACAGGAAAGACTTCCGTGTTGAGAGGCCTGTCATACCAAGGTCAATACGCCATACTAAACAAGGACTTAGAAAAGTTTGACCAGAATGAATTTATAGGCCTGTATTACAGGGTGAATACTAACCATGTTCATGCATTTCAAGGTAGAGGAATAGATGATGCTGATTGGTCATTGCTTTTTGCCCACTACTTCAACTTGTTGTTCTGTTGGGAGATTAGCAAATACCTGCAATGGCATCAGGAAAAAGATAACTACGATGAAGTGTTGTCTTCACATGCATGTAGGCTGATAGCGACTTCACTGCACATTAATAAGGAGGTAGATTCGTTTGAGACTCTATGTAAAGAACTTGAATGCGCCATGTATGAGTTTCAAAGCGATGTTAATAATATTGGAGACAAGGCTCTTCCGCAGCTCTCCATGTTAGGCGACCCCATCAAATTGTTCGTGGAACAGGCATTAAATCTCAGACAACTGAAAGGAAAGATGTTCTACTTGTTGATTGATGAGTACGAGAACCTTCTGAATAGCCAACAACAAGCAGTCAATACTCTCTTAAAACATGTGCCTGAAACATATACCTTCAAGATTGGCGTAAGGGAAATGGGCTGGCGAGTGAAGTACACACTGAACAAGGATGAATTACTGAATGACCCTGCTGATTATTCGCTCATTAATATTTCTAAAGAGTTCTCGAGTGAAGACAAGAAAAACAAATTCGCCAAGTTTGCCAAAGAAGTTTGCGACCGCCGAATAAGTGAGTTGTTTGAAGGTGAGGACGAAGCTCGGAATTACAGCATTGAAGAGGCGTTGCCCAGTTTAAGCATTGAGGACGAAAGTGAGCTGCTTAAGGTGACTACTAGCGATTATTATACGAAATTTGTGGCCTTTGAGCGGGAACAAGGCAAAGAATATGACCTTCATCCGCTGTATAAGTTCTTTTTGGCATACTGGGCAGACATACACAAGAAACCGATAAAAGCCATTGTTAAGGACTATGATGAAAGAACGAAAAAGTGGGATGAAAGGTATAACAATTACAAGTATGGCTTGTTGTTCAAAATAAGACGAGGTAGAGGAGCTGGTGGCATTCAGAAGTATTATGCCGGTTGGAATACATACGTGAAGTTGGCTAACGGAAACATCCGTTATCTGATGGAGTTGGTGTACAAGGCGTACTACAACTTCTTGCAGGAGGATGGAGATATCACGGAGCCTATTCCATTTGATAAACAGACCGATGCGGCGCGGGATGTGGGTTGGAAGAATTTGGCTGAACTGGAAGGAACCTGGAACAAGGGCGTTCAGATAACAAAACTTGTTCAGGCTCTGGGATCACTCTTTGCCAAAATTGCCGCTTATCGCGGGAAGCTTGCGCCCGAGTTGGTTCAGTTTGACATAGATGGAGAACTGAAGCCTCAAACAGAGGAAATTATTAATGCTTCTGTGATGAATCTGGCGCTGATACGTATGTCAACCAACAAGATGTCGGGAAAAGAGATTAAAACCTACCAATATTCGCTGCATCCAATATTTGCGCCTTATTTCCAGTTCAGTTACAGGCGGAAAAGAAAGCTATCTCTGACAGATGAAGAGATTCGCGGTTGCATAGAATGTCCTGAACCCACCGTAGATGCCATATTGCGGCGCAAGAAGATATTTATTGATGGAGAGGATATTGTTTCCTTACAACCTTCACTGTTTGATTCATGGCAATGATCAATAAAGACTATCTTTACACGGAGTTTTGTGACATTAAATGCCATAAACTGCAAGAGAATTCCCTGTTCTTCTATGAACAAGACATGGAAGACAGAAGTGTTTATTGCTCTAATGAGTTGAGGGCAAACAATCCTTCTGTTAAGTTCATTGGGATAGTGGAAGGTGCTGATGATATGGTAGAGCTGATTGAAGATGGTGTCCCAACTGACACGCTGAACCTGCACAGAGCCTTGATGATATTGACTATAATCAGACAAAAGAATCCTAGTTGTGTTTACCTTGACGTGACCGGCATGAGCTGCCGTGTGGCCGCCCCAATCCTAAAGGTCTTACTTGAGGAGAAGATAGAAGCCAGGGTTGTGTATGCGGAACCCAGTGACTATATTGTAAAGGAGTTTCAGAAAGAAGGATTAAACAAAGACTTGTCTGAAATGGTGGAGGGAGTAAGGCCGCTACCTTGTTTTGTGAATCTTATTCCCTACGATGAAGACAATCCTCCTGTGTTTGTTTCATTACTTGGTTTTGAAGGCGGTCGGTTCGCCTATCTTGTGAGTGATCAAAATCCGCTCGACAAGAAAATTAGACCTATTGTAGGCGTTCCTGGATACAAAATGAACTATCCTTATGTTTCGCTCTGGGGTAATAGGAATGTACTGTCGCTCCGTCGATGCTGGAATAGAATAGAATATGCAGAAGCCAATTCTATTGTGGATATTTATTTCAAACTGAATAATATATACCATAAGAACCATCAAAGCCGGATGGTTGTTGCTCCAATTGGTACAAAACCTCATGCCATAGGTGCCATTGTTTATGCCATCAAGCATCCCAATGAGGTGGAGATACTTTATGATAACCCCAAGCGTACACTTCATAGAACGAATGGTGTGGGCAGGGTGTCGATATGTGATGTAACAAAACTATTTAACTCTTAAGATGCCAGGACCAGACGCGTTCTATACCCCCGATGGATTGGCAACAAGGTTGCTGAAATTTGCTGTTGGCAAACCAAAGACGGCTGCTGACTTCTGTGTGGGCGACGGGGGACTACTGAAAGCAGCAGAACAAAGATATAAAGACATTGAATGCTTCGGGATTGACATCTCGGACGAAGTGGTTGACAGCCTTGCAGCTCGTCAACCTTTATGGCATTTGGGACAATGCGATTTTAGGGATAAAGAGGCTCTAGCAAAGATTCCGTTCCTGAAAGGGGCGACGTTTGACCTGATTGTCTTAAATCCGCCTTTTACTTGTAGGGGAAGCCGCATAGAAAAGGTGATGATAGGTGAGGATGAATACCATGTGAGTACAGCAATGAGTTTTCTTGTAGGTGCTTTGCCATATCTGTCAGACAAAGGCGGGATTTATGCAATTCTACCGGTAGGCTGTGTTTATTCTCAGAAGGACAGAAGGTGCTGGCAGTATTTGCAAGAGAATTATCATGCCTGCGTATTGGGGGAGGTGCAAAAGGCTAACTTTAAGCATAAATGCACGCCAAATATTGTGCTGGTTTACCTTGGTAGAAAGCCTTGCCCTAAAGTAGAAGAGCAGAAGACAGCGACAACTGCGGGGTCTGAAATTAAGTTGCATGGTATTAGTCGTGGCCGCTTGGGTGTGTATGAGATGAAGAAGGTTAAGGCCGGAAAGAACCGATTGCCATACATCCATACAACCAACATGAGAAATGGTGAATTAGTTGATGTTAGGTACACGAAACGAGGACTTAAAGAATCTGTGAGAGGAAATGGAGTTCTTATACCAAGAGTTTGTAATCCGAACGTGGAAAAGCTCGTTGTTTATGATGGCAGGGAGGCAATACTATCAGATTGTGTAGTTCTATTACAGACCCAGACAAAAAAAGAAGCCCAACAGTTGAAGAGATATCTTGTGAAGAATTGGGAGGAATTCACCAAGATATATACTGGTACTGGCGCCAGATATGTGACCATGGAGAGGCTCAGGGCATATTTCCATTGTCAAGAATAGTGCGGTGATAATACTTTAGGTAGAGGAATTTTTGGCCAGGTGCCGGAAATTTTGTAAATTTGCACCCGCAATTGTGCAGATACAACATTTTAAAAGCATGAAGTTAAGAACAAGAATGTTAGTTACTTACTGGTAAATAAAGGGCCACCGTGGCGAACGCAAGTTCGTCGCGGAAGGTCTGTATATACATATACAAAGAGCGGCGAACGCAAGAAGTAATTTCTGGTGTTCGCCGCTTTTTTTGTGCCCCGTGACTAAAAGCGAACCGGATTTGTATATAGACATAAGCGTACTCAGGTATAAGTCTAATAGGTTTGTAATAAGCAAATATATTATCGACTTTTTTTTGCAAAGTTGTTTCGACACTTCAGCTATTCATTTTGTGACTCATTTGTCCTAGTTTATACTTGAGTTTGTATTGTTTTTTGATGGTGGCAAGTTGACGGATTAGTAGTGGGGTGGTTCTAAGGAGATACATCGTAAAGTTTTCAACAATTGTTGCGGGTTTGGAGAATAAGTAATACTTTGCGAAAGAAGTTACATCGTATCTTTAAAACGATAATCAAAAATGTTTGAAATATGAATTCATTTACTTTTTTACTATCCGTTCTTATTGCCACTCTGACAACTGGAATTATCGCACTAATAGTGTTAGTTGCGAGAAAGAAAGATGACAAACGTTTTGATAAAGTGACGGCCTTGGCAACGTTTATTGCATCTATCGGGTCTATTGTAGTAGGTATGGTTACTGTTACAGTAATGAATCGTCAAGAGAAGGCGGAATTACAGCGTAGTCAGCCTCTTTATGCGGTTCACATTGACCTAAACTATTCGCAAGAAAAGCAGTTGTATGATAATCAGGAGTATGTCGTGACGAATGAGGGGCCTAAGACTAGAAGTCAAACAGATGTGCATTATAAAACCATTTTAGAGGTTACATATTATGATTATAACCGTGGTGAAGCGCTAATCAAACTCTGCCCGTTGAATAATTATTTCGGCGCCGGTATTACAACTGGTAATTTGGATGGTAAAATAAAGTATTCTGCTTATTCGGGTAATAATAATGAGCTTTTCTTTAATTTTTATATGGAGGCTTTAAAATATAGCGAAAACCATCCGGGAATATCGGTATCAGTAAAGAAAATGCATTATTTTACTATGGTATATACTGATATCTATGGCGAAAGACACACTGTTGTAAAGAGTGAGGATAGCGAGGTTGACGCAGAACAATATGCTGTCATATTAAAAAAGGCTGATTCGGATTGTGGGGGTAAATCTTTTGATATCAATCATTTGAATTTGGACGATATTTTGGCAACTTGTTTTAGCGACGTAGTTAAATGATGCTCATGAATTATATGACATTGTGGCTGTAATCCCAAATGGGTAAAAAACGCTGAAGTTGCAATTGCAGCCTCAGCGTTTTTTGTTGTGTGGTATGGCCTATAGAAAATGAACAAGACTCAATTCTTTTGCAAACGATTGAATGGAGTTCTGGATTTTTCGTTTGGTTTTCTCGGAGGGAGTGCGGTGGCCAGTAACATAATGGCTTAACTGACCTTGATTCACTCCGGTTATCCTAGAGAGTCCTGCTAAACTGAATGCTTTGCAGTAGTAGGAGAGGAATGAAGCCATATCGTATTGATAAACAAACTCAACTTCTTCAAATTTCTTACCCTTCTCGGCATAATAACGCTTCATGTCGTCATAGTTCGTTTTGAAGGTATTGATGGCTTCTTCAGCATTCTTGCCTGTGCCTGTGATCAGATAGCTCATATCATCGGCATCCATATATACGCTATAGGTTCTGTCATCAGTTCGTTCGATAAATGCTTTCACCTCTCTCATAACTCAGATTCTTTTAATGACGCAAAGATACGAAAATTAATATCGTCTAAGTGCAGTAATCTGTTTGTTGAGTTCGTAGAGCTCGTCCAAAAACTCGCTGTAGGTGGCGCGGTTGTCCATTTCTTTGAGGAGGGCGGAGTGGGCTCGGCTGAAGGATTGGAGCATTGTGATGCAGCGGCGGCGGAGGGTCTCGGCTTGGTCGATCTTTTGGCGGCTTTCTATGTAGATTCGGTCGAAGGCGGGCTGGGGCGGTGTGTTATTTAAGGCTGCTGCGTTCAGATATGCTCTGTAGTTGTTCTCCAGGCCGGTTCGCTCGTTGGCTATGAGTCCTTTGAAGTCATCGGACTTGAGCTCTGCCACGAGGGATTTTACGCAGGCGTCAACCAGGGTATCACCGTGCTCTAGGATTCCTTTTACTATGTGGCGTTGGCGGCGTTTGCCGTATTGTTCGGCCAGGTAGCCGGTGGTTTTTCCTATTTGTTTGGCTATTCCGGGCTCGTAGAGGGTTCCCCAGTCTAGTTTGTTGTAGGCTATGGCTAGGGAGTCCATGTTTCGACCTATTCCTCTTAGCTCGGTTCCGTTTTGTTTCCAGCGGGTCTCGCTGGTGACGGATTTTAGGGCGCGGATGTAGCTTTCAAGGATGTTGATGCAGACGTCGGATTTATCGGCCAGGCGGGTTTGCTGGGATTGGGCATCGGCCAGGCCGTTTAGTTCTTGGAGGCGGGTATCGGCCCCTTGTAGGGAGGCGGCGTAGATTAGGCCTCGTTCTAACCTTACTTCATCTAAGATTTTTAGGACACTGCCCGGACCGGTTATGGAGGAATCGGACACTATGGCTAGGGAGTTGACTCGTTTTAGCTGGGCATTGGTCATGGAGGCGCAGCTGGACATGTAGAGTAGGAGGATGAGCATGGTGCACCACATGGCGATGGCTTTGAGCACTTTGACGCATTCCTTGATCACGGTTTCGGTGATGTCCAGGGATTTGGGGATTTTGTTGATTTTGGTCACTAGGGCGCGGATGTTTTTGGCCTGCAGGTTTACGCTGTTGGCGTTTTGGGTGAAGCGCTCTACCAGACCGGTTTCAACGTTTACTATGGCGGTGCGCTCGGCTTCGCGGAGGGTTACGCACGCCTGTTCCATTATCACTCTGTCCGCTGGGGACAATTCTGGGGCCATTCTGGCCGCGTCGGCTTGGGAGAGGGCACTGGCGATCTCATCCAAGCGCAAACAAGGTTCTTTTTTCATAACACTGCAAAGATAGTAAAATGTGTCAAAAGGTGACAATGGTGACGGTTCTCTTCACTAGCGCTCAATAGGATACCGGCTTAGACATAAGGTTTTGTCATAATAATCTTCATAATACTGTCTTCGTAAAAGGAGACACTATTATGGCTAATGATTCATCGGATTATATTGGTGGTATCGGGCATCGGCCCTTAATCTGCGGACTACGCCGGCTGATACCAGCCAGCGGATGCTGAATGCTCTGGAGGTGGGCACGCGTGTGCCTATTTGTACATTTGGAGAATTGGAATAACTTTGCGGACGTGTGCGTTGATATCGTGCTTTAGCGTAAAATGGAGCAAAAGAAATTAAGCCTTACTTATAGACTGCTCAGACGAATGGGGTTCAACTATCCGGAAGAGGAGTATGGGCAGGTTGGTTTGTGGCAGGTGTTTAAGCGTGTCTGCAAAACATATCGGGATAGTTTCCTGTTGATTCATGTTATGAATTCCTGGCTCCTTTCACCTTTTAGCACTTGGAAAGTACGGCCTTGGGTGCTTAAGAAGATTGGATGTCATGTGGGTAAAGGCGTTTACGTTGGTGATAACGTTCGGGTGGATTCGGGGCATGCGGATTTGATTTATATCGGTGACCATGCTCATATAGCGGGCGGCTGTAGACTTTTGTGCCATAAACGCGATTTAAGTCGCTATTATAAAGGCGAATACGCGGGCAGGCTGCAGTATAAACTTGGCGAAATCCACATAGGTCAAGGTGCAATGATTGGGATGGAGTCAATGATTATGCCTGGCGTAACTATAGGTGAAGGTGCTATTATCGGGGCTTATTCTTTGGTGACTAAAGATATTCCTGCATGGACGGTTGCAACCGGAAGTCCGGCTGTGGTGGTTAGGGAGATACCTGAACGGGAAAGATTGGAGGTTCAGGGATGAATATTCTTACTTTTGATATTGAGGAATGGGCTCTTGCCAAGGCTGGAGGCTATGGCACGGCTGAACGGTATGCCCGATACGATGCCTGTTTGGATACGATTCTGGATATTCTCGATGAGCGGGATATTAAGGGCACTTTTTTTTGCACGGGTATGATGGCTACAGACTTTACTCAGGTTGTAAAACTGATTCATAGTCGTGGCCATGAGATAGGATGCCATTCATTTAGGCACACTTGGCTTAATAAGATGACTCCCAATGAGGTACTGGAGGACACTCGCTCAGCATTGGCTGCGTTGGAAGATTGCATCGGACAAAAAGTGGAGAGTTATCGGGCTCCTGCTTTCTCGATTGGAAAGGAAAACGAGTGGGCTTTTGAGATTCTTTGCCGATGCGGGATTACGCGAGATGCATCGGTCTTTCCGGCTAAAAGGGATTTGGGGGGATTTGAGCGTTTTGGCACCTCCAAACCGACGCTGCTTAATTGCAACGGGGCTGTGATTAAAGAGTTCCCCATTAGCACAACAAAGATTCTGGGGCGTGAACTGGCCTATTCCGGAGGGGGGTATTTCCGTTTCTTTCCGCTGAGTTTTGTGAAAAGACAGATGTCACGGTCTGATTATTCGATGTCTTTCTTCCATATGTACGACATGATACCCGAGACGCTGGGCGTTCTGAGTAAAGAGTACTTTGAAAGTTATTTCAAGATTTCCGGTACATTGAAGAACCGCTACTTGCGTTATATCAAATCCAATATTGGACGGAAGCGTGCTCTTGGTAAACTCCAAAACCTTTTAAGCACTGAAACGTTCGTCAATTTGGCTCAAGCTGACCATATTTAGCTATCTTTGTAGGGCATGTCTTTTCAATAATGAAGAATCTTATAATTATCGGTGCCGGTGGAATGGGGCGTACTATGTATAGTAATGCCTTGGAGAGCGTTGGATATGGCAATTTGTTTGTTGTGAGGGGGTTTATTGATGATAATCTGGATGCTTTGGACAAGTTTGAGAACTATCCTCCTGTTATCGGTACCATACGGGATTACGTTCCGCAAAAAGATGATGTGTTTGTGTCGTCTATCGGCGGTTCTGTACGGAGGTCGTGTATTGAAAAGATTCTTGGTCGTGGCGGTGAGTTCCTGAATGTGATTCATAAGACTGCGCGCATATTGACTAACGCCAAATTGGGCGTTGGTAATTATGTGGGGGCCGATACGGTCATCGGCAATGATGCTGTGGTGGGTGATTACAATATGATTCAGTCATATACGGTAATTGGTCATGATGCCCGGATTGGCAGTTGGAATCGTATCGATACGCATGTTACTTGCGTGGGTGGCGTTGTCATTGAGGATGAGGTCAATATTCATTCATCGGCCGTTATCAGTCACGAGGTCAGAGTAGAGAAGGGGGCGCATGTGGGTGCTCTCAGTTTTGTGATCAAGGATGTAAAAGCTGGATTTACGGTTGTCGGTAATCCGGCTCATAGGCTGATGTAATTGTATGGATATCAATAGTTTTATTGAGTTGATTGCTGACCAGTTTGTAAATACTCCTCCAAGTGAGTTTAAACCTGAAACCAGGTTCCGTGAGCTGGAAGAGTATTCATCATTGATTGCTCTTTACATTATCGGCGTGGTGTTTGAGGCGTATGGCGTATCACTCAAGAGTGCCGATATGATTGGGGCCGAAACTATTCAGGACTTGTTCAACATTGTTGAGGCTAACAGAAAATGAAGTGGTTGGAGCATAAGGTTTCTTTGATTACGGGCGCGGGCCGGGGTATAGGCCGGGCCATTGCCGAGCAGTTTGCCAAGGATGGCGCTACTGTGTATGCAAATGATTTGCAGCAGGGCGATATGCTTGAGTGGGCTGATGAGTGCGGCAAGCGTTACGGTGTCAAGGTGGTGCCTTTGTGCTTTGATGTTACTGATAGTGCAGCCCTTAAGGAGGGGCTGATGCATATTTTCAAGAAGGAGGGCCGTATTGACTGCGTGGTGAACAATGCTGCGGTCATTGAAAACCAGAAACTGGGTATGGTGACCAAGCCGATGCTTGAGAAGATGTATTCGGTCAATGTCTTTGCGGTCATTGATATGATTCAGATTGCGTCACGGTTGATGGCTCGTAACGGAGGCGGATCGTTCGTGAACATTGCCAGTCTGACGGGTGCTGTGGGCAGTCCCGGACAGGTGGCCTATTCGTCATCGAAAGGTGCTGTGATCGCTTTGACAAAGTCTGCTGCTAAGGAACTGGCTTCCATGCAGATTCGCGTTAATGCCGTTGCTCCTGGTATCATTGAGACGGAGCGTTTCAAGGAACTCTATCAGTGTGATGCAGATAAGATTGACAGTCGTATAGGCAAGATTGCTATGGGCCGTCCGGGGACTCCCCAGGATGTGGCTTATGCTGTTTCTTTTTTGGCATCGGACCGCGCAAGTTATATCTCAGGGCAGATCCTTGGGGTGGATGGTTGTGCCAGCATATAAACCGGGCGGATGTTTTTAGGGTTAGATAGAAAGGATCCCAACAGGATTGCTGTTATTGATGACAGCGGAGAGAGGCTTACCTATGGTGAGCTTTGTCAGGCTTCAGTTGAATTTGCCCATCACCTTCCTTACCGCACGCTTATCTTTATTCTTGCCGATAACCGTAACGGTGCTCTTATTGGGTATCTGTCGGCATTGAGTAATAGGGTGGTTCCGCTGATTATCGGCAGTAAGACTCCTTTTGATACTCTTTATGAGACTTATCGGCCGGAGTATCTGTGGCTGGAGGATAGGATTGCTGAATTTGATCTTAAGGAGGTGGTATATTCTACCCATGGATATGCTCTGGTGCGGACTGGTTTTGGCACTCCGGATATGTATGATGACTTGGCGCTTCTGCTGACTACTTCTGGCAGTACAGGCAGTCCCAAGTTAGTTCGGCACAGTTACCGCAATATTGAGGCTAATGCTGAGAATGTCGCTAAGCTGTTTGGCTTGAATCAGGAGGAGCGTGCTATGGCGTCACTCCCCATGTATTATACTATGGGACTGTCGGTTATAACGAGCCATCTGTATGCTGGAGCGACTGTGCTGCTTAGCGGCAAGTCTCTGCTGGATCCGGTGTTCTGGAAGAGACTGAAGGATGGCGCTACCAGTTTTACAGGCGTTCCTTACAGTTTTGATGTTTTGGCCAAGTTGGGCTTTTTCCGTATGTCCCTACCGGACATTAAGATTTTGACTCAGGGTGGTGGGAAACTAACCGAAGGCATGTGGATGCAGTTGGCTGACTATGCTGAGCGAAAAGGTATAAAGTTCATTGCCACTTACGGACAGAGTGAATGTACCGGGCGTATGGCTTATCTGCCTGCTGATTTGGCTAAGAGCAAGATATGCAGCATAGGTGTTGCGGAGCCGGGCGGCCGTTTGAGCCTGATTGACGAGGACGGCAATGAGTCGTTTGAGGGAGAGGCATCGGGCGAAATGGTTTATCGCGGCGAGAACGTTACTCTGGGCTATGCTTCATGCAGGGAGGATTTGCTTAAGGGCGATGAGAATCATGGGGTTATACGTACGGGTGATCTGGCCCGCAGGGATGCTGACGGCTGCTATTACATTGTAGGGCGGTTGAACAGGTTTGTCAAACTGTACGGATTGCGTATAAGCCTGGATGAAGTGGAGAATATGATTCGGAGCGAGTTTGATACGGACTGCTATTGCAGCGGTGATGACGAGCATCTGGATATTAAGGTGACCGATGCAAAGGTTGCAGATAGAGTGCCTCTGTTTATTGAGGAGAAGACGCATCTGTTCCACCGTAATGTCAGGGTACAGGTGGTGGACAGAATCCTTAGAAATGAGGTGGGTAAAGTGATAGAAGTATGAGGAGCATAGATGATATCTTCTGTGAGGTGTTCAATGTTGAGGCGGCCGCGTTGGGAGCCGACTTTGGCAAGGATACTGTGGCATGCTGGGACAGTGTGCGGCAGCTTGCGCTTGCGGCCGCCATTGAGGAGGCGTATGATATTCTGCTTGATCCGGAGGATATTATGGGATGCACGTCATATGATGCAGTGAAACAGATTGTTACAAACTACGGAATTGAAATCTGATGGCACAGTGGCAAATCAGGAATGTGGCTCTTAGGGGTGTTACGGGTACTGTACCGGACAATCCCAAATTGACTATGGACCTGGGGCTGTTTACTCAGCAGGAGGCTGATATTTTTGACAGCACGGTGGGCATAAGGAAACGGTATGTGGCTACTGGTGATATCTGTGCCAGTGACCTATGCTATGATGCAGCGGAGCGTCTTATTGCCCGTTTGGGATGGGCTAAGGAGAGCATTGACGTGCTGCTGTTTGAATCTGTTTGTCCCGATTACAGGACTCCTCCGACATCGGCCATACTGCAGGACCGTCTTGGTTTGCCTGGTTCAACCTTTGTGATGGATATCCCGATGGGATGCTGTGGCTGTGTCTATGCGGTGAATTTGGCCGGAAACCTGCTCCAGAGTGGAGATGTGAAGCGTGCCCTGGTACTGATAGGCGATACCGCTACGCGTATGGGATCGGCCCGGGATAAGAGCCGTGTGCCCTTGTTCGGAGACGGTGGCGCCGCTCTTGCCTTTGAGTATGATACTACGGCCGATGATATCGTTGTGGAATTCAATACCCAGGGTTCAGGGTATGATGCTCTTATGACGCCTCATGGCGGATTCAGGCATCCTGCAACTGTTGAATCATTTGAATATCAAGACCTTGGCGGTGGTGTGATTAGGCGACCGGTGGATACTATGATTAACGGCATGGATGTGTTTTCATTTGCCATATCGCGTCCTCCCATCAGCGTCAGGAAGGTTATGGAGCAGTGTGGGCTTTCTGCTGATAACGTTGATTATTTCCTTATACATCAGGCTAATAAGCTTATTGTTGATCGTATTGTAAAGATGCTCAGACTGCCCGCAGATAAGGTTCCATACAACCTTGAGGAGTTCGGAAATCTGGGCGGCTGTTCCATCCCCATGCTTATGACTTATAATCTGAGCCGTGAGTTACAGGCGCGCCCGCTGACGCTGGTTTGCTCTGCTTTCGGATTGGGGCTTACATGGGGTACGATGGTGCTCAAGACGTCAAATGTGGTTGTTGAACCGGTCAATTATCTGAGACATGTATAGGCGGTTCCTGAAACGTTGTCTGAGTATACTGGGGGCTGTTTTGGCTCTGCTGTTTACCGGCTGGCTTATCCTGCTGGTTTGGATTCTGCTTTCCATTGCCAACAAGGGCGCGGGAGCTTTTTTTGTTCAGGAGCGCCCGGGTAAGGACGGGAAACCGTTTAAAATCATCAAGTTCAAGACCATGACCGATGAACGCGGAGCTGACGGTGAGTTGCTCAAGGATATGTATCGGATTACAGGAATAGGAAAGATAGTCCGAAGCCTTTCAGTCGATGAGCTGCCGCAACTAATCAATATACTTAAGGGCGATATGGCGTTTATCGGCCCCAGACCTTTGCTGATGGATTATCTGACTCTTTATTCCCGGGAGCAGATGCGGCGTCATGAGGTCAGGCCCGGAATGAGCGGATGGTCTCAGGTGAACGGACGGAATGAGCTTTCATATACCAGGCAGTTTGAATATGATGTCTATTACGTGGATCATCTTTCGTTCCTGCTGGATGTAAAGATTTTCTTTTTGACTCTGTTCAAGGTGTTTAAACGTGATGGGATAAATGGTGCCGGAGAGGCTACAAGAGAACCGTTTAATGGAAAGAACTGATTTACATACTGATGTGTCATTGCGTTGGCTCAGATACGTGCTGAATCCTGATACGGAGGCTCCGGACGTTTGTGATTGGGCGTCGGTATTAGATTTTGCCTATAAGCAGTCGTTGATTGGTATCTGCCTTCCGGAGGTCTGTCCGGAGTCAATGCCTAAAACGTTACTGCTTGAATGGATAGGGCAGGTTCAGATGATTGAGCAGCGTAATTATCTGATAAACAAGCGGATTGAGCAACTGTTTGAGATGATGGAACGGGATGGTTTTGAGTGCTGTCTTCTCAAAGGGCAGGGTAATGCCGAGAAATATCCCAATCCAATGAGACGTACTCCGGGGGACATTGATATTTGGGTCGACGCTGATCAGGAGACGGTTTACCGATATGTGCACTGCAAGTTCCCCGATGAGGAGGTGTCATTTAAGCATATTCATTTCCCAATATTCAGCGATGTGCCGGTTGATGTTCATGTGACTCCGTTGAAGCTGTTCAGCCGCCGAAGTCAAAAGAGACTGCAATGTTGGATTGAGCGGAATAAAGAGGAACAGTTTGCTCACCATGTGACTCTACATGGGTGCGAGAGGACTGTCAGTGTTCCTACTGATGCGTTCAATGCCGTTTATCAGATGGGGCATATGCTGATGCACTTCTTTGACGAGGGGCTGGGCCTGAGGCAGGTTGTGGACTATTTTTATGTGCTTAAGGGGCTTGATAGCGCGGAGTTTACTGATGTTTTCAAGGAACTAGGAATGCTGCGTTTTGCCCGGGCTTTGATGTGGGTAGAAACCGAGGTGCTGTGCCTGCCGTTGGCCAAGTGTATTGTAGAGCCTGATGAGCGGCTTGGCAGAAAGATACTCGATGATATTATTGAAGGAGGAAATTTTGGGCATCATACCCAAAGATTCAAAGGTAAAAGAGGTTTCTACCACAGAGGTGTAGCCAATGCAAGACGTATCATGAGGCTGTTCAAGGTGGCTCCTGGGGAGTGTATTGCTAGATTGCTACGAAAGTTCGGTACTGTTTTCCGGCATGTTGCTGGCAAGAAACGAAGAATGTATTAAATGGAAAGAAAGAGAATTCATCTGTGCCTGGCTCACATGAGTGAGGCCGGCTTGGAACAGAAATATGTCAGAGAGGCGTTTGAGACCAATTGGGTCGTACCGCTCGGCCCCAATGTAAATAGGTTCGAGAAGGATCTGGATCAGTTTGTTGGTCAGAACAAGCGTGTTGTGGCTCTTTCTGCCGGTACTGCCGCTATACATTTGGCGTTGGTTGCTTGTGGCGTGGGGCCCGGCGATGAGGTGTGCGTTCAGAGTTTTACGTTCTGCGCTTCGGCAAATCCGGTTACTTACTTGGGTGCGACTCCTGTGTTTATCGATTCGGAACCTGATACCTGGAATATGGATCCTGACTTGCTTGAGGAGGCTATCAAAGACAGAATTGCCAAGACCGGTAAGGCACCTAAGGCTATCGTGCCGGTGACGCTGTATGGTATGCCGTACAGGATTGACCGTATTCTGGCTGTTGCCGATAAGTATGGAATCCCGGTTGTGGAGGATTCTGCCGAAGGTTTCGGCTCCAGGTTCAATGGTCAGATGCTGGGGACATTCGGTAAGTTTGGCGTTTTGAGCTTTAACGGAAACAAGATGATTACCACATCGGGCGGCGGTGCACTGATTACACCTGATGAGGATTCATGGCGTGAGATTATGATGTATGCCACCCAGTATAAGGAGAGTTATCCTTACTACCAGCATGAGAAAATAGGGTACAACTACCGTATGAGTAACATTTGTGCGGGCATCGGCCGTGGACAGATGAGCGTGGCAGGTGAACATATTGCGCATCATAAGCATGTACAGAAACTGTATGAGGAGCTGCTTGCCGATGTGCATGGGGTTAAGGTGCATTCACAGCCTGCTACCGGCGAGTATGACAGTAACTACTGGCTTTGCACGATTACGCTTGATCCTTCTGTTCGTATCAAGGGGCAGGAGGATGCTTATAAGGCAGTTGCCGGCGATGATACGGATTGCCGGCCTAACGATAATGTGGAGGCGTTGCGCGTATTCCTGGATGCTGCGGGTATTGAGGTGCGGCCGGTTTGCAAGCCTATGCATAAGCAGCCGGTGTATTCATCGGCCCCGGCTTATGTGAATGGAGTTAGCGAGGCGGTCTTTAAGGTCGGGATGTGCCTCCCATCCGGTCCGTGCGTGTCGGATCGGGATGTAAGTTATGTGGTTGATTGTATTAAGGAAGCTATTGTCCAGGATTAATCGTCCGGTGCTCCCTGGTAGTAGTACTCGTCGCTATCAACCAGCAGAAGGAGCTTAGTTGAAAACTTGACTACCTCAATTGACGGTTTCTCGTAATTCTTACGATTGGTAGTGTTTGTTTTCATAATTTCTAATTATTGGAATGTACTGATGCAAATATCGGGAATTTATTCGTCAGAATTAATGCCGCTCTCGCAAAGGATCTGGTTCAACTCTGCCTCAATCACTTCTGTCTTGGGCGTCTGGTAGTTTCTTTTTGATTCCATATATAGATTATTTGAGATTCTGATTGTAAAGATAAGGTTATTTTGTGAAATTCTATTTTTATCCAATAAATAACGGTCGGTATTAAAGAATAATTCATTCTTAGATACCGACCGCTATTATGTTGGAGATGACAATGCAGGTGTCAATCGATCTCGTGTGCATCGTCAAAATCAGGGCTTTTGCACACAATCTTGTTCAGTTCGGTTTCAATTACTGTGGTCTCGGGGGCTTGGTAGGTTGTTTTGGTTTGCATAATTAAAAAGACTATTGGTTATGATTGGTGCAAAGATAAGTTTTATTCATAACAAGATATTTATTTATGACGTATTATAGATATCTTTGGGTGGTCCTTGACTAAAGAGAACATCAATTGTCTATTTTTTAATAATTGAAAAATGAAAACAGAAACAAATAATCGTAAGAATTATGTAAAGCCTGCAATGCAGGAGATTCAGATGGTTGAGAATTCTCAGCTGTTGCATATTAGTAATTATGATGGCGCTGAAACAGATTAACTGCTAGTTGTGTATAGCGCTTTAAAGATACCGGCTGTAGCGCTAGAAGTGGTATCCTTTATGCGCTATAATCAGCAAATCGTCAAGGGGTTATTGACGATTTTTAATAGGTTCGGGAGAGCCACATGCTCAGGAATCGGTCGGAAAGGCTGTAGATTTTTGTTCGGCCCTGGTCATCGTAGGTGAGTAGTTGCTTGTCCAGGAGGGTGCTGATGGCGTACTGGACGGAGCTGGGGGATTTTAGGGCGTGCTTTTTTACGAAGGCTACGGATGTGACGCCGGTGGCTTTGCCTTCTTTGGCTATGGCTACCAGCGTTTCTTTTTGCTGGTAGTTTAGTTGGTTCATGATGGAGGCGAATGCTCGGCCCTTTTCGTCAAGGATTTCAGTCAGCGTCTGGTTGATATCAGCCTCATCGACAACCTTATTGGCATCGGCACTGGCGAATGTGTTGTGGAGGAGGTTGTGGACGTAATAGGTGTGTCCCTCAAAGAGGTCGTAGGCAAGGGCGGCGGCATGGGCCGTAATGGTTCTGCCGGCTTTGAAAAACTGCTCCTGCGTAAAGCGTGTGTAGATGTCCTTGGGGATGCAGTCAAGGTAGGTCTGCTCTGCGCTGTTGTAGAAGGGCTTGGCGGCTGAGTTGAACATGTTCTCCAGGACATGGCGGTTGCTGCCGGCGTAGATGAATAGGCAGTTGTTCATCTTTTTCAAATTATACAAATTCTATAATAGATTTTCTATAATGCGGGGTATGGGAGTAAAATAGTACCATTGGGGCCTGACCCCTTTGGTACTATTTTGCTATATTTGCGAAAGTGGACTATAAAAATATTGCGATATGTTTGAACTTATTTCATTGCCGTACGGGGCCAAAGACCTGGAGCCCGTGATTAGTGCGCAGACGCTGAGTTTCCATCATGGGAAGCATCTGCAGGGATATGTGGATAATCTTAATAAGCTGCTGCCTGGAAGTGGGCTGGAGGCCGATTCGCTGGAACTGATTGTTTGCAAGGCGAGCGGTGGTATGTTTAATAATGCCGGGCAGATTCTGAACCATAATCTTTACTTTACGCAGTTCTGCAAGGGCGGAAGTCCGCTTAAAGATGGCTTCCTTAAGTCGCAGATTGTGGGGCAATGGGGAAGTGTTGAGGCTTTCCAGGCTGAGTTCGTGGCCAAGGGCGTGGGCTTGTTTGGCAGCGGATGGGTTTGGTTATCGGCCAAGAAGGACGGTTCGCTGGTAATTACGCAGGAGCCGGGGGCTGAGAACCCTATAACAGAAGGTCTTAAGCCATTGCTTACTTTCGATGTCTGGGAGCATGCGTATTATCTTGATTATCAGAATCGTCGCGCGGCTCAGCTTGAAGCCCTCTGGCAGATTGTGGATTGGAGTGTAATCGAGAAGCGCTACGCAGAATGAGGACATTGGGGACGGTTGACTTCGTCGAGCTAAACCTTCTTTTTGGCACTTTTTTTGATTTTTGATGATTATGCTGAAAGTTGGAGATAAGATGCCATCTTTTGAGGTGGTGGATCAGGATGGTCAGGTGGTTAGGTCATCGGACTTTATTGGGCGTGGCCGTAAGACTATCATATACTTTTATCCCAAGGACAACACGTCGGGCTGCACGGCCGAGGCTTGCTCGTTCCGCGATAATTATGCGGCTCTGACGGCTGCTGGGTATAATGTGGTGGGGGTTAGCAAGGACAGCGCTAAGTCACACACGGGTTTTCGCGCTAAGTATGAGCTGCCTTTTAGGTTGTTGGCCGATACATCTACTGAGATGCTTCAGGCTTTTGGTGCGTGGGGCGAGAAGAAAATGTACGGAAAATCTGTTTTAGGCACTTTGCGCCGCACTTTCATCTTTTCTGAGGATGGGGTTTTGGAGCGCATAATTGAGAAGGTCGATACTAAGAATGCGGCTGCGCAGATTTTATGAAGGAGGAGCAGATATTAATCAGGATTACGGGACAGGATCGGCCGGGACTGACGGCTGCGGTTATGGGGATTTTGGCGCGGTACGATGCCACGGTGCTGGACATCGGCCAGGCTGATATTCATAACACGCTGTCACTGGGCATTTTAATGCGCATGGACGAGATGAAGAGCGGCCTTGCGATGAAGGAGCTGCTGTTTAAGGCGACTGAGTTGGGCGTTAATATTGGATTCTCTCCGATTAGTGATGATGAGTATGAGGATTGGGTAGGGCATCAGGGTAAGAACCGGTATATACTTACCGTTTTGGGCCGGCAATTGGAGGCTCGGCAGATTCAGGCCGCTACTCAAATTCTTGCTGATCAGGGGCTTAATATTGATTCTATTCTGCGTCTTACGGGCCGAAAAAGCATTAAAAAACTAGATAAGCAGACGCGCGCTTGCATTGAGTTTTCGCTGCGCGGCGAGCCGGTGAACCCGGGCGAGATGCACTCTAGGCTGATGAAGATATCGCAGGAGATGGAGATGGATTTCTCGTTCCAGAAGGACGATATGTTCCGCAGGATGAGGCGCCTGATCTGCTTTGATATGGATTCTACGCTTATCCAGACGGAGTGCATTGACGAACTGGCTGAGCGCAACGGCGTGGGTGCTCAGGTTCGCGCCATTACCGAGAGCGCTATGCGTGGTGAAATTGACTTTAAGGAGAGCTTTACCAGGCGAGTTGCTTTATTAAAAGGCTTGGATGTGAGCGTGATGCGTGAGATTGCCGAGAATCTTCCGATGACCGAGGGCGTTGACAGGCTTATGTCTGTTTTGAAAACCTGCGGGTATAAGATCGCGATTTTGAGCGGCGGATTTACGTTCTTTGGTGAGTATCTGCAGCGTCGTTATGGCATTGATTACGTGTACGCTAACGAGCTTGAGATTGGCGAGGACGGTAAACTGACCGGTAGATATGTTGGAGAGATCGTTGATGGACAACGCAAAGCAGAGCTACTGCATCTGATTGCTCAGGTTGAGAAGGTGAACCTGGCACAGACCATCGCGGTAGGCGACGGCGCCAACGACCTACCCATGATTTCCGAGGCCGGCCTAGGCATAGCCTTCCATGCAAAACCCCGTGTAGTAGCCACCGCCGAGCAAAGCATCAACACCATAGGTTTAGATGGTGTGCTTTACTTCCTGGGCTTCAAAGATTCCTACCTAGGCGAGCAAGGCAAACTCTAAAATGATACCAATGGGGTCAGGCCCCAATGGTATCATTTTGCAAAATAGTGCCATTGGGGCCTGACCCCATTGGTATCATTTTTCTATATTTGCAGTATGATTCCGTTTTTGAGTTTAAAGGAGGTTACCGGTCTGCACGCTGCTGAGATCCAAGAGGCGGTTAAGCGTGTGGTCGAGAGCGGGTGGTATCTTCAGGGTGCTGAGAATGAGCGCTTTGAGGGGAATTATGCTTCCTTTATTGGATCTAAGTATTGCGTTGGCTGCGCTAATGGGCTGGATGCTTTGATTTGGATTTTCCGAGCTTACATTGAGCTGGGCGTGATGCAGGCTGGGGATGAGGTTATTGTTCCGGCTAATACTTATATTGCAACCATTCTGGCTATCACTGAGAATGGGTTGAAGCCGGTGCTGGTTGAACCTTCAATTGAGACTTTGGAGATTGATCCAGCTCGCATTGAGGCTGCAATTACTTCACGGACTCGTGCGGTTTGCATTGTTCATCTGTACGGGCGAAATGCTTATTCAGATAGAATAGGAGAGATTTGTTCTAGGCATAATCTTAAGCTGATTGAGGATAATGCTCAGGCACACGGATGTAAGTGCGCTGACGGGCGTAAAACTGGCTCAATTGGCGACGCTGCTGGCCATAGCTTCTATCCAGGAAAGAACCTGGGTGCGCTGGGCGATGGCGGCGCTGTCACAACCAATGATCCTGAGCTCGCGCAAGCCGTGAGGACGCTCGCGAATTATGGCTCATCAGCCAAATACGTTTTCAAATATACAGGCAGGAACAGCCGTCTGGATGAGATTCAGGCTGCGGTGCTGGATGTAAAAATACGCTATCTGGAAGCTGATAATGCGCATCGTCAGCAGGTCGCAAAGATGTATTATGATGGAATCAAGAATTCGCTGATTACATTGCCTAAGCGTTTACCTGACGCTCAGAACGTCTATCATCTATTTCCGATATTAAGCGCCAAACGCGACGAACTTCAGAACTATCTAAAAGAGAATGGGGTAGAGACGCTCATCCATTACCCAATACCCCCGCACAAACAGGAGTGCTACGCTAATGCCGCGTGGAATAATGGTTTGCAACTGCCCATTACCGAGCAAATAGCAGCCCAAGAACTAAGCCTCCCCATCGGCCCCACAATCAAGCCTGAGGACGTTGCCTACATCATTGAAACAATCAATAGATTTTAAAAATGATACCAAAGGGGCCTGACCCCAATGGTATCATTTTGTGTTTAATTTGGGCAATTCCCAGTGATATTTTGTGGCCAGGAGTCTGATGATTATCACTCCGGCTACGCAGCCGGTCCTATAAACGGCCGGGCCAAGATTGAAGTGCTCTAACAGGAAGTAAACGATTCCGCCTGCAACGCAGGCCAGCGCATAGATTTCTTTGCGGAAAATGAGCGGCTCCTCATTGATGAAGATATCGCGTAGAACGCCGCCGCCGGCACCCGTAATCGTGCCTATCACAACCGCTATGACGGCCGAGCATCCCATATCCAGGGCCTTTGTCATACCTAGAAGCGTGAAAATTGCTAGTCCGATAGTATCGAATAGAAATATTGTGCCGGCAATCCGGTCCACCAGTTTGTGGAAGAAATAATACAGTACCAACGCTCCTGCAACTATTGCCAGCGACATCAGGTCATCGAACCAGAATGGTCTTACGCCCAGCATGACATCTCTGATTGTTCCGCCTCCTACGGCAGTGACAAACCCGACGATGAACAGCCCGAACAGATCAAAACGCTTTGCAGCAGCCAGACGAATACCGCTTATCGCAAACGCGAACGTACCTATTATCTCAATCCAATACATTACTCCTGTTTTTGCGACACAAAGTTAGCAATAAAATGAAAGAGCCGGAAGGTAACGGCCTTCGGGCTCTTCAACTAAATCTCATAATTTGCGAGATGAAAAAACCATCTTCATGGTTTATTTCTGACCAGCTAATCTTTTCATGTCATGCCTTTTTGTGCATGTTGGGACTATTAGGCTGTCCTGTAAATCGGGACAACCTCATAACAGACTCCCGGCTCATGCTCGGCCATATAAGAATGAGCCGACTCAATTGAGGCGAAAAGGCAGAGCTGATTTACCTCATATCCCCATCCGGTGAAGTGGATGTAAGGTAGTGACACTAGGTACTCGGGACCGCGTGTGCACATCAAGCTCACTGTTCTAATTGCATAATCTCTTCTCATTTTAATTAATCATTTCAATAGGGTAAATAGAAAAGGCTGCAAACGAATTGGTGGTCAAGAAATTCAAGATCACTATATGGCATAGGGTAAGGGTGCAGAATCTTTACAAGAACCGCCAATAGTCTTACTTGCAGCAAAATTGCAAGCCTCCAGCCGATGCCTCCGGCCGTAAGGGACTATCCCTTAATAACATGATTGAAGTAGTATCGCTTTTATGGATTTCGTACGGTTAGCGATTAGGTGGTATTACTGTTTAATCGCGAAAAGCGGATACTATCGATCCAGGTACAAATTTGAAAAGGGCGCCTTTTTTCTTTTGTTAATGCAAAACTACGTAAAAGCAAGTAAACGAGCAAATTTTTATTCACTTTTTTGCAAGAAAAAATGGCCCCATACATACCTTGAAGGCCGATTTTGGGCCTTATCCATTAATAATCAGCCAACTATCAAAAATGATACCAAAGGGGCCTGACCCCAATGGTATCATTTAAAAGAAATTTGAATAAAACTACGGCTAATTTAGAAAAAAGCCGTATTTTTGTTGCGAGATAATGTGCTGCTCAATGGATAAGGAACTGATAATTAATGGCGTGATGAGGACGCATGAAATCCGCGAATCACAGAGTTACTACGGCATAAGGAAGGCTGTGGAGGATG
>JAEEGL016295781.1_pt1 | contig 38938 bp, 52 predicted proteins | sample 9134231 | NCBI WGS metagenome assembly JAEEGL01 (sample SAMN16246548, study PRJNA631951) | gut metagenome | biome: gut microbiome; feature: rumen; material: fiber-attached | host: Bos | place: Iran: Karaj | collected 2018-10 | reverse complement strand
TATCCTCGATCGAGGTCACCACAAGGTTTTTACCTTTGAGAGCGCCTGCTCCCTCGAGTGTGTTGTTGATGTAACCCAATAAAAGGGCATAAACCTCTTCTGCGTCCATTTTACTCCTCCTTATGATGTTTTATCGATCCAAGTCTCGTTCTCTTCGTCATACATGAAGAACTTGTCACCGTCGATTTCCATGAAAGTCGATCCGTTTGCGATGACCATCTCGTCATACGTTCCGGTCGGCTTGGTGTCCGTTGTCAGACCTTTCATCTTGAAGAGACTTACGATTTGTCCTTCGTCTGTGCGGCGCACATACTCGCTTTTGTAAGTGATCATTTTGCTTGCCCTCCTTTTTAGAGAAAATTGTCAATCTGGTTATTCTTATCAATGCAGTCTTCGTATTTTTTCCGAATGAGATGGATTGAGGCGACCGCTTTCTCGTTTCGATACTCGCTATGTTCATCGCAATAGCGCTCATAATCCGTGATGTCATCAAGGATGTGGTCAAAGTATTCCTGTGAGTGATCGATCGAGTGGCGGATGTCATCGGCGAATCTCAGGATCCGTGCTCGTGATTGGTCCACATCGTTCTTCTCGAGCTTTTTCACATCCTCTTGAATGTCGCTCACTTTTTCCAGAATATCCCGGTTGAACATCCGACCCATCGCCGACCACGGGTTTAGCTTGATCGGTGATATCTGGATGAGAGATAGCAATATAACGAGCGACACGCCACCCGTTCCGATGATGGCGTCAATTCCCATGTCTACCACCTCCCATCTTAATTATTAAGGCTTCGAGTTCTTTCTCTTCTTCATCCATCCGTCTGTACTGTGCGAGTTCTGATATGACTCTTTTATTGAGATCAATCAAACGCTGCATAATGTCCGCGTACTCAACGGCGATTTCTTCCGGTACCGTCAGCTGGTCCGATGTTGTCTGATTCTCTTCCACGGTTTTAACCCTCCTCTCTATCCGTGAATATGTTCGTTACTTCCATCGCGGCTCCTTTCCGAATAGTTCTTTGTAGAGTTGTTTCATTGTGTTTCTCTGCTTCTTTGACATTAGCTTCGCATATGCTCCCATCCAAGATTTGTAGGATTGCTCCACCGTGTCGTAATCTATCTCTTTATCAAGGATGCGTCTGTAGGCTTTCAATCTCTGACGCTCCCTTGTGACAGATTTCGGGTTGATCCGTTTGATAACTTTTCCGGTCGCTGATAAAGAATACTTAATCTGCAGGTATTTATATGTGGCTGAGAGTTTGACAATCCGCGTCTTTTTCTCATTGATGCAGATACCTAAGTCAGCTGCGATTCTTTTTATACCCTTGATGATATCTAACGCTTCTTCTTTTGTTTTTACAATAAAATAGATGTCATCCATGTATCGGCCGTAGCGTTTTAATCCTCTGACAATCTTACAGTAGTTATCGATCGGTGTCGGATAGAAGATGCCAATATCCTGTGAGGTCTGATCTCCGATGTTGACCGACTTTTTCAACATCTTTTCACCGGTTTTTTGTTCCGGTGTAATTGTCTCGTAGTATTCAACCGAATTGAAAAGCTTGTCTATACACTCGGCGTATTCCTCGTCAGACATATAGGATACATCGACCTCGAATCCAGATATAATCTCATCCAGCAACCAGTGTATATCTTCCGGTATCCTTGGAAAAACCTGCTCCTTGATTTTGTCGTGACGGATGTTGTCGTAGTATTTTGAAAAATCAATAAATACTGCATATCCATCATTTGAGCGGTTCTCGAGGTAATAATTGTGTAAATCCCGCTCAAACCGTTCTCTTGCGTAGGTGATGCCTTTTCCTTTCCTGCTGGCCGGATTGTTCTCTATCAGATATCTTTCAAGACTTGGACTGAGGATATTGTCGCAGAGCGTATGTCTCACTACTCTGTCACGCATCCGGTTTCCGTGAATGTGCCTGATCTTCCCTCTTTCGTTTAGTGTGAACTCGGAGCACGGACTTGTCTTATAGGTCTTGTCTCTCAGCTCACATTTCAGCTCGTAGAGTTCTGTCAGCCAGTTGTGGTAGTACCGCTGCGTCTCTATCTTCCAGTCGCTCCCACGCATTGACGCTCTCATTCCGTCGTATAGGAGATTGGTATCGTCAATCAAAATGCTGTGTTCCTCTCGGTTAAGCCCCGGATATTGACTCGTCGTAACTCGCCACATAGGACAGATCGACACAGCGCGACCCCGGCTTCCCGCTATTATTTAGGTTTTATCCAGAGACAGTCTTTCCTTTCGCAATAGATCTCGCCACTCGTTATGGACTTATGAGATCTTGGAAATCAGGGCGGACGCCATTAGCGTTGGACGCGCCGTTGTTGTTCGCATTGCCGTTGTTGTTGACATTCGCGAAATTCGACGCGGACACGACCGAGCGCAGCCACCAGTTCGCAATGTAAAGTTTGCCTCACGAATCGGCTTTCGCCGTTTTCGCCTTTTTCTTGTCCTGTTGCAGAAATCGGTTGGATGATTGTCTCACGCCTTTGATCATCGATGTGAGTTTTATAATCCGTTCTGCCAACCTGTCGTATTTGTTCTTGTCGACCGGTAAGGTTTCAGCGATGTATTGCAACTCCAACCTCAAACTGTGTAAATGCCCTATGGCGCGGTCGAAATGGATTCTTCTTTCCTTATACTCCTCCATCAGGGCGGCGCCCGTCGGGAAGATGGAATTTCCCATTTCAAACTCGCTTGCTATTTTCTGCCAGATATCCAGGATGATATCCGTTTCTTTATAGATAAATTGTGAGAAGAAGGAGTCGTATTTTGTCTGCATCCTTCGAATCACATCGTCTGCGTTTTCTATATGTGAAAACCGCTCCTTCGCCTTGTTTATCATCTTTTGATATTTTTCAGGGTCATACCCGAAATCGAGGATGATGATCTGTGTGATGTCGGCTCGGAGCCTCGTCAGTTGCTTTGTGGTTTCAAAATCGGTTTTCTTTCGTTTTGATTTTGGCACATTGCTCATTCTTTGTACGGTTCTCCTATAATCTCCTCGTACTCTTCGGCGGTGATCCATCCTTTCACGACGGCATTGGCAACCATCTTTGGTGACCAGCCTTTTTCTCCGCCGGATATGATCCATAAATCGTAGTAGGCTTTGACTCTCTCAAACTTTGGTGAGTGCTCGTTCTTTTTTTTCTTTACCATGTTAAACCTCCTCGATGTCTACATCTGTCATCATAGCGATGTAGTCTATCTTTGATGCGTGGTCCTCGAGTTCCTGATTCATCGATTCCGCTCTTTCGGCTGTGAATCTCTCTGCTGTCCGGAAGTGGTCTTTGATCTCGTACCAGTGGTAGCATTTTCCTTCTATGTCTTTCTTTTGCTGATAGAGCCGTACGATTGTGAATGTGTCCTCGTAGGTTTTGTCAGTGTATTCTCTGATCACGGATTGTCTACCAGTGAGGATTGCGTTTGTGTCTCCGACGGTTTTGAGGATTTCAACGACTCCCTCAGCTGTCTCCTTTGTTCCAAATACATATTCCACGTCATTCCCTCCTTTTCTTTTCTGATTATATCTTTGAGTTCCCTCTCAATCCGTTCGCCCTGATAAAGCTCGCGGAATAGATTGCAATTATTACAGTGTTTGATCTGCCCGAGCCTTGACAGTATCGAGTGTGCCATCTTCCGTGGCACAAATCCTTTCTCTCTTCGTTTTCGGTATCGTTTCAGTGCTCGTTTTATCCGGATGAGATTGTGCTTTCTCGGTATTGTATAAGTTCTTCCGTATCGGTATCCGACGGCATCCGGCAACCTTGCTTTTTCTTCGATGCCTCCTACCGGAAAAATCTGCCAGTCTCCCTTTAATCTCAGGTCGTGGCATTCGAGCCATTTTTCTATCTTCATCCTCAGTTTCCGGAGCTTTCTTTTATTGCTCCCGAAGATGGTCAAGTTATCCATGTAACGCACATTGTGGGTGGAGAGCCCACTCTGGCGGATCATCATATCGAGCGGCTGCAGAACAGTATTTGCAAACCATTGTGACGGATACGATCCGATCTTGATTCCATCCTTTACAACACGCCATATCAGATCGAGTGTTCGTGCGTCCTTGATGAGCTCGCGCATCCGGTTCATCACCACTTCAGGTGTCAATGAGTCATAGAAATGGTAGATGTCTGCACATAATTCCCATCTCGTACCTGTTTTATCATTTCTCAGCCATCCCTCGATAGCTTTCTTTGCGTAGTGTGCGCCGCGTCCTTCTATCGAGCCACAACAATAATAATCCATTCCTCGCATCATCGCCGGTTGCAGCACTTGTATCAATGCGTGATGTACATACTGGTCCGGCCACTGTATCGGTTCGCAGATAACCCTCTCTTTTCTTGCTGATGGATCGTATCGGATGGATACTTTTGGCGGCTGCTGTTCAAATCCGTTTATAATAACCTTCCGTAACTCCTTGACTCTTTCCTCTTTTGTCTCCTCGACCCACGCCGTACATCGGTTTGGCTTATGGTGTGCCTTCCAATGATGTGAACTGTTGACCTCATCAATCGCTTTTCTTAAGTTGTCATCCGATATTATCTTTTCAAATAAATCTCTGACACGTTTCAAGGGATATATCCTCCTTTTAGCAATACAGGCTTTCCTACGCTCTTTCGAGAGTACTAACCCGCTCCCTTACTGCTTATCTTCACCGTGTGGTGCGCGGAATTCTGTGCCATCTATACACTATTCGTATATAGCAAAATCGGTTAGCATAACCATTCCAAGGATGCGACAGCCGTGGTTCGCGTTCGCGTTGGTAGCCGTAGTGTAGTTCACGTAGAAGAGCCCGTGGTTACCGTTCTGGCTATAGTTACCACCTGCGTAGAGGCAGGGGTTCGAAGCGTTGAAGTTCCAGTTATCGCACGAATGCCGGCAATGAGAGCCCCACGGCACGCACAGAAAACCCCGTAGTGATTGATGAGATCACATAATGGTTTCGTTTTTATTGTGAGGGGGCAGACCCCCTCACGCTCCCCCTTAAGGGAGCTCGAGGAGACGACAGCCGAGGCTCGCGTACGCGCTGGTAGCCGTAGTGTAGCTCACGTAGAAGAGCCCGTGGTTACCGATCTGGCTAAAGTCACCACCTGCGTAGAGGCAGGGGTTCGAAGCGACGAAGTACCAGTAATCGCACGAATATGTGCTGTCCGACCCTGATGCTTCCGTCGGGATGAACAGCGGGAATGTGCCGTTCACATTCTTCAGCGTGAACTTCGACGGATAACCGGATGATGGTGTTCCTACAGCTGTGCCTCCGGACGAATCCGAGAAGTTTGACGGATTCTTGATTATATTGAGACCGTTGCTATCATAGTAGCAGCCGTCTAACCAATCATAGACATTATCCCACAGACCCTCGATATATCGATACTGTGTGCCGAGTCCGTAGGTTGTCCTTGATGCCTGTGTGGTACCGGTATGATACTGCATCGAGTCAGTGTATCCCATCGCCTCAACGCCTGAATTATTACCGCAGCCGTAACCTATCTTTGCCTGTGAGTTCCAGTCGGCAAACTCTACGATGTAGAGAAGCCATAAGGTAAATCTCGTTGCAAAATCAATCTGCCACAGTTTGGAGTCCAGGGCGGCGAGCGTCGAGCGCATCGCCGATCGTGTGGCGTTGTTATACGGTGTCTCACCGGTCTTTGACTTATGTGTTGATGCCCCGCAGTGATAGCGGCCAACATAGACCATATCACGCTCTCCGGCTCCGTCGCCTCGATCCATGTGCGCCGGCGAAACGGAAAAGCCATCTTCTTCACCGTCGGCAATCTGAATCTTCAAACCGTTACCGCTTTGCGTGATTTTATACCAGAACTTTGGGATTGATACCATCGTTCCACCGGTTCGTTCAACCTTCTGCATCCCTGACCACGGCATGCAGTCATCGAACGGCGAGGAGCCTGTGCCGTTTGAGATAGCCGGTACCGGATCCACAAAATCCGCAGAATCATCAGTTCGGGTCCACGCGGTGGTTGATGTACCATCCCATGATGCGCCATAGATCTGTATGAAATTCAGTCTCACCGTGTAGGTCGATGTTCCGGAAGCGACCGTGATGGTCTTCGAGGCGGTCTCTGTTCCGTCGGTGGATGTCAGCGTGACATTTCCGGTGAAATGGATCTTGATCACCGCTGCCCCGGAAGAATCGAATGTTCCCGTCTTGGTCTTTGTTCCGTTGGTTACTGTGATGCTCTTTCCATGCAGTGTCGTTTCGGTTGTAGAAATGTTCAGCGTGAAGGTCTCGCCGAGCGACAGCTCGATCTCATAGGTGCCGTAGTAGGTGACGCTGACCGTGTTTGAGTAGATATCACCCTCATAGGTCACAGATGCGGTGAGCGTTCCTCCCATCGTCACGCCTGTGAATGTGCAAAGACCTGTGTTGTCGAATGTGCCAGTGAGTGATGTGTGCCCGTCCGTCAGCGTAACAGTCTGACCATAGAACTCGGAGTCCTCAGTTGTGACATTGATGACCGATCCGCCGCCTCCGCCGCCAGTCGGAACTTCGACCTCATCCCCTGTCGACGGATCTGTCACATACAGCTTCTCATTCGGGATATCGTAGCGGATGCCATGCACTCCGTCCTGATCTGCGACCAGTGTCTCCATATGATCGGACAGATCGTTTGCGGTCTCCTGCAGATCTTCTGCGAGCGCGAATGCCGATCCGGAATAGTTGAATGATACACTTGCTTCATTGGATACTCTCGCGAGAATGTCCTGTACCATCTCAACCGGGTTTGTACCTTCGTAATGCGGGAGGTAATCACCCTGCTCTGATGTTACGACAGAAATCTCAAACAGAACCGGTGTCCCTCCGGATTTTGGTCTTGCCATAACACCTATCTCATTGATGTAGAATCCATCATTGAAAAGCGCCTGGCTTGTTGTCGGGTCGTAGTTGGTGATGTTTGTCATCAATCTTACATCAACCGCTGATGTTCTCTCACCCATTGATATGCCATATGTATATTTCAGGCTTTTCAACGCGGTTTTTACTTTTAAGTTTGCGATCGTCTTTTCTGAGGATTCATAGGTGCCATTCCCGACTGCTACTCCGGTGAACTCTACGGAGTCCTCATTTGCTAGGACGTCTGCCATCAGTGCGCGTCCTGCATCTGTCATTACTGTGATAAATTCTACCATTATACCCTCCTATCATTCTGTCACCGGTGTGTGCCTGTGACGGGTGTATCTTGTATGTGTAGCAGCTCCGATATAGTAGGTCATGATCAAATCTCTGATCACATCTACATATACCAAATGCGAGCTTGCTTTCTTTTCTTTCGCCAGAAGAACTCGGAAAAACTCTTCCATATTTGGAGTCATTGGTGCATTTGTTTGAATTCGGAATGTGCCAGGATCCCCACCGATGTCGTACCACTCTAAAACCTTGCCTTCTCCGAACATCTTCTTGACCAAGGTTTCCACGCCATAAACAGTTCCGGCTGTGCGTCGCCAGTTATAGCCTTCCTTAATCAGTCTCACCTTGGTATCTCTGTCGAGCGAGTCTTCGTAGTAAGGTAGGTCCCACTCGATAGCAAGATAATCCAATATATTATCCGGCAGGTTCTCAATACAGCTGAATAGGAAGATGTTTTCTGAATACTGTTTGAGCAGCTGCATGAATTGTTCGACCACATATCCTATACATTGGTTCTTTGTGGTACCGCTGCCTCCCATCAGTTCCGAGAACTTGACATCAAATATACCGCGGTATCCGTGATTTTGGCGGTCGTAGTTATTCATTTTCCAGTCCTCCGTATGTTACCGTACTGGTTCCCAGTACTGCCAACTCGTCACTGTTCACGACGACATCCTCCGGTGCGGTGACGGTGCATCGATTAGCACCTGCGTTCATCACCAGCTGACGAAGCTTTGACGGATTGATATTGCGTCCGATCTTTGTCGTCTGCCATGTGATATACTCTGCGACCGCTGCCTCAACTTTTTCTTTTATTGTTTCTTCGTATTTCTGATTCTCGTATCCGATATAATATGTCATGTCGATGTTGAAGGTTTTGCCAGTCGGACCCGTGACAGTGATCCTATCCGTGATGTCGTGCCTTATGCTGTCATTGAGATAGGCTGATACGATATTGATCAATTCCTGCGACGGCATCCCTGTTTTGCTTGTAATTGTGACTGTCACATAACTTGGATTCGGCGAGTCTACTGCTACATCATCAACCAACGAAGAAGCTGATCTGGTATGATATTTGTAGCTGTCAACCGTTCCTGCAGTTGAAAAAATAGATGGTGCGAGAAAAATTCTATCTGCAAATGTGTCATCATCTTCTTTATCCGTGCCGCCATCTGATGTTGTTATGTTTGTGACTGTGTCCATATAAGGAAGCGTGTCTACAAGCTCATCAATTTCTCCGATGGCAATATCGTTCCCATCCGTTCCGGCGGTAGTGCATGTGCAACGAACTGTGATTTCTGTGTCGCCTGCAGAGACGATAGCATCCTCGTTTGTCGTGAAGTAAATGTCTTCAAGGTTACTTCCTGAGACCGTGGTACCTTCCGGGATTGTGTAATCTGTTGCCTGTGCCTCTGTAAGTGTGAATTTTACGGTGACACTTGCCGGCTGTGCGTCGAGTCTTTCAACTCCAAACCTTGCTGCGTATTCATCGAGGAACTCATCCATCGCATACTTCAGTGTGTTCATCTTTCCGGCGTTGTCAATATACTGACAAGCATTGTAAAAGCAGTATGCTATAGCATCAAGCAAGATTTTTTCTTCATCGGTGTCGTGAAGAATGATGTCTTCTCCCGTCAGGCTTTTCCATCGCTCTACATACCACTCTTTTGCTTTGTTCATCGCGCTCTCGAGCTTTTCATTGTTGATAAATGATATGTCGGGGTAATTCTGAATCTGTGTCTGCATGACTTCCTCCTTATACTATATCCTCATCGTCATAGATCTCTTCGTCTTCATCGTCGTCTTCAGCCTCAGCCAGAGCAAGCGAAATGATCGGCGTCAGTGCTCCAGTGTCAGAATTGTATTCAAAGTCAACATCTGTTACCTCGACCCTGTTTTCGAACTTTTCGATCTTTTCCTTTATCTCCAAGCCGAGTAAAGGCTTGATGGTAGTAAGCGGTTCATCGAGGAGATCCTGGTTAATTCCAAAATCCCGATTCATCGGATATTTGCCCGTGTAGGTTGAGACCAAAAATGATAGACCCTCGATGATGTCTGCTAAATCCTCTTCATCTTCCACTGACTCTATTTTTATATTGTTAAGATACATAGCGCCTCCTAGCCTAGTAGTAATAGGATAATGTCATATCAATGGTCGCCCTCGAAATAGAACCATTCTGCCAGATTATGTTATAAGCTTCTGATAATCCAGTTATACACCACTTATTTGCTCCAAATTTGTGAGATCCTATCTTTAATTCATCCGCCTTACCTTTTCGTAGATATTCATCGAGCTTGCTCATCACGCTTCTTGGCGAATATCCGAGCAGTTGGTCAACGATGATGGTCATCGTGACTGTTGGTGATTCTGCGCCGATGAATTCCTTTTTTGGATATGTCTTTCCAATAATGCGGTGTTCTTCCCATACGCCTGCTCTTTCAACATTCAGGTCTTGAAATGTCAAAATCTTTAATGATCCGTCTTCTTTTGTAGCTACCTTGAATTTGAGTCCTGCATATGTTGCGATATATTTGCCGGAGCCTGCTTTTCCTTTTTTTTCTTTGGCGGACTTTCCCTTTATTACTTTTGTCTTCGTGACGGTTGTGTTTCTCATTATCACAATTTTAGTCTTTTTCTTTTTTGCCATGTCAGTCTTCCTCCGGCGGATTTGCCTCATTGTAATACCGACCTAAGATCACGCCTGCGGATGGATCGTTGTCCGTGTGTGCCACAATTACGAAATCGCCTACCTGTGGCACTTCAAATCCCATCTTTTCAAAATGATCTGCGGAAATCGGATGTGTCTCCGGTCTGGTATCGTGTATTGCGCCGCGCAAAAGTGGCTGTAGGATTGGCAGCATTTCTGTGGTATTATCATCCTGATCCTCATATGTGACCTGTGCCATTCCATTGCCCGAATCAATCTTTGAAATCTGTCCTATCCGTATCATCGCTTATCCTTTCGTGACGACTATCTTGTGCATGGTCACTTCGCAAGTATAGCCTTTCCCTATCTTGTGATTGACCTCATCGATAAAATACTTGCCAGATCCCTTACGAAATCCTACCAGCTTCACAGTCGCGCAGGCTACCAATCTTGGATTCGGCAGCATTGTGATAGTCATTGTGGTGAGCTGCTTGTTCTCTTTGTGGAGTGCCGCCTTTGCTTTTCTCTGTGCGTCCTTCTTGGAAAACGCTGAAATGTTCAATTTCAGCTGTCTGCCTTTCTTCTTTCCGACTCTGGCTTTGTGCTTTTTATTGTTCGAAGAGTCGGTATATGTCACCTTGGCCCCGGCATATGTGCCTTGCATCGTGGTGTTCCATTCCCACTCTTTGACTCCGCCTATGTCTTTTGATGTCTTACCGCATCCGGCATTCTTTTCTGTACGATATATGGTTGCGATCGTCGCTTTTTTTTCGTATTTTTCTTCATCGTATAATATGATCTTGCCGTTATATACCTTCATTCCTAGACCATATTCTTCACATATCGAAAAGAGAAAGTCTGCATCCGTTTGATCGGATTGTTCTATTTTCTTGATTTTTATTTTCTTTGCATCGTAATACAACTTGATTCCGGCTCTTTTGGCTATCTTCTTTCCTATCGCCTGTATTGTTGAATTCTTATATGTCTTCTTTCTTTTAGTTGATTTGAATTCGCTTTTTACAGGCGCAGATACTGCCTTGATGGTAAATGTCGATGGCGGATATGATGCGGATAGATCATCTACCACCATCTTCCCTGTATTAAAGGCTTCATTGACATTTTCTTTTTTCCATTCCTTCAGCGTTATCTTTGATGAAATAGTGGAACCTTTAACTGGCTTCCAGTTGTTTGAAAATCGTAAGTCCTGATTATTCAGTTCGATCGATAACTCATCGCTCTTTCCGGAAGCAGCGTCTTTGTAGCTCACGGATTCGATGTATGGACTGAGGGCTCTGGTCACTTTCTTTTTGTTGTATGTGATCGATACTGCTGTTCTGCGTGCGTCCATTTATTCCCTCCATTCGGGTAGCCCTTCTATCTCTTCATCCGGTAGTGCCGGGGTGTATAGTATTGTTCCTGCGGAGAATATTGCTGTCGCTATATGCTTGGGATTGCTCTGCATTAGATAGTCCGCATATATCTCTGAGCCGTATATCAACTTTGCCACGATATCCCATGTGTCCCCTAGCTGCGTTTCGTAGAGTTCGCTTGACATCAAAATCCCCTCCGTCTTTCTTCTTTCATCATCTGTTTGAAGGCTTTCTTCACTTCTTCTGCGGTCATTCCTGCTGCCTGCTTAAGTGATTGCTTGTCACCACCCGTTGCCGTGATGTTGATCACGGGAGCGAATGTTGTTCCACCTCCAGCGAGTCCGAGCATCGCACCGGTCTGTTTGTATAGATTGTAGGAATCCTTGCTTGATTTGATCGGTATGACTGACTCAGTGCCAGCTTCTCCTACCATTCCCAAATGTGGGCGGTTAAAGATTCCTCCTTTGGCGTGTGGCACATAGGAAGGCATTCCCGGTGGCGTTGATCCACCTTTTCCTTTTAATCCATAGGTTCCTGTGATGGTTACATTGGCATTTATTGTCTTACCATTTAGGTCGCTCTGGATTGCATTTGTCGCTGCTTGAGCGCCTTTGTCTCCTCCCTGCTTACCTGCTTGCGTCATATCAAAGAGTGCGTTCTTTCTTTGTTCCATCGCTCCGACGCCTGATTGAGGGATCAGATTCGGATAAGTGGACTGAAACTTTTCGATTGCGGCTTGTTGCTCCGCTGCCGCTGCCTGGTTTACAGACTGAACATAAGATTGTGCTTCTCTTGCTGATTGACGCATGCTGTCAAAGTATGAATCCGTCGTACCGGATAGAGTGGATAGTCCGGCAGAACCCTCAACTGCACTACCAAAGGGGTTAAACATGCTTAATGACGCAAGCCATGAGTCGTCGTAGGACGAACCATATTTTAAGTTTCTAAGCTTTTGACCATATTCAGATGTATTGGCTCCCGGAGCCTGCAACATCTTATCAACCAATTCATAAACCGAATCACGCAAACTCTGATCTGTTGCGAGATTGCCCGCGGCTATATCTTTTCCGTAAGTATCCATTAGGGTGTTCCACTGGAACTCTATACCTTTATTGGTTGCTTCGCTTTTCTTACTTTCTCCTGCTGCAAGTACCTTTTTCTTTCGTAAATCGGCTTCTTCTGCTGTTATATTGTTGGTGTTCAACTCGGCATTGATCACATCAAGCTGTGACTTGGTACCCTCATCAATTCCGGAATACTCTTTTTCCAACTTTTCATTGATCTGCTTTTGAAGTTCCTCGAAGGAATCTGCTGTAAGGTCTTTTCCGGACCAGCTGCTTTTCAGCATATCCCATTCGGACTGAGCCTCGGCTGCTGATATAGCCTCCGTGATTTCTGCCATCGAAGCAAGAATCTCGTCGATGGCTTCCTGTGTCTGCGGAGTGAGACCGTCTTTCATCGCCTTTTGGAGCTTCTTGTTCAGCTGACTTGACAGGCTCTCCATTTGCTTGTCGATACCGGCGAAGAAATCATTGTCGGTTTTGATGTATTCCTCGGCGGTCTTGCTGTCGCCGAATAAAAGCTTTGTTGATATATTGACCTGATATCCTTTTTGATCTATCAGATTCTGCGCACTCTTAACATATGATTTGACCTGCTCGGCATAGTCTTTGACATCGTCTTTGGATATCTTTAAGCCTGCCTGCACCTTCCAGTCATACTTCTTGATCGCTCTGGAGGCTTCTTTCATGGCTGACTCAATATTCTTTGTCTCAGACATTGAGTTGAATATCTCGTCAATCTTTTCAAGGTCTCCTGCTCCCACGATTTGACGAGCAGCATCCTCTAAATCTTCCATCGAAAGAGAGATATCTCCGAAATGCTTTGCGAGGTTTGCTCTCTTTGCTTCTTTCTGCGTTGTGGCAAGCGCAACTCCTAACGCGGTAAAGCCTGATACAAGACCGCCTAAGATCAGCAGCGCAGGATTGAGTTTTGAGATTGTCGATACAGCCTTGACTACGGATGTGATACCACCGACCACCTTATATGTGATGATGGCGGATCCGATAGCCGCTAACGCTCCGGAGATCACCGCAGGATTATCAAGGAGCCATTCTCCCACGGATAAAAACGGTGACGCAAATGCTCCGATCGCGGAGCCAATCTCTTCGATTCCTGATTTGATCGAAGGAAAGTTGTCAACAAACCAATCCGCAAAAGCAGTGATCCCTTTTGTTCCGGTTTGTACCAGTTCGCGCAGCGGACCTTGTAGCTCTTTATAGATCTTTACTCCGGTACCTTCCAAGGCGGATTTCATCAGTGTAACATCGCCCTGAAGATTGTCCAGCTTTGTCTTCGCCATACGATCTGCCGCGCCGGCAGAGTCGTCAATCTCTTTCCCGAGTTCATCCCAGCGCTTTGCACTGGTGCCGAGAAGAGCATTGACTGCTTTGATATCTGTTTTATTGAATATCTTTTTGAGGAGCGCGGATTTCTCCACATCTCCCATTCCTTTTGTTTTATCATTAAGCTCCTGCATGATCGAGGACATATCACGGAAGTTGCCCTTGCTGTCCTTTACATTCAGTCCGAGCTGATCCATAGCCGCTGCCGCCTTGTCGGTCGGTGCGGTGAGTGAGAGGATGATGTTGCGGAGCTTCGTTCCGCCTTCCCCTCCTTTGATGCCGTTATCTGCCAAAAGACCGAGCACCTCGCTGAGTTCTGCCGTTCCGCCTTTTAATATCTTTGCGGTACCGCCGACCTGCAGGAAGGCGTCGCCTAACTGTTCTACGGATGTGTTTGACTTGGATGAGGTCTGTGCCATCTGATCAACCATCTTTGTGGTTTCTTCCATAGATAGTCCGAGTGCAGACTGCGCGTCTGTAACCTGATCGGACGCACGCCCTAATTCCATCTCGCCCGCTGCCGCAAGGTTAAGCACATTCGGAAGCATCTCAATGGATTTATCTGCGTCATATCCGGCGAGTGCCATATACTCCAGCGCCTCTCCGGATTCCTTTGCGGTGAACTTTGTCGTCGAACCATACTGCAGGGCTGTCTTTTCGAGACGTTTCATCTCCTCGTCTGTCGCTCCTGATATTGCCTTGACTGATGACATCTGTGCCTCGAACTCAGCTCCAACCTTAACCGCTGCCCCTAAGCCTGCTGCCGCGCCGGCTCCGGCTATCTTTGCCGTCTTTCCGATGGCTTTGAATACCTTGTCGCCTACGGCATTGATCCTGTTTAAGTCTCCGGACAGTTTATTGACAGAGTTTCCGAATTTTCCTGTGCTTTGAACGGCATCTTTTGAAATGGCTCGTAGTTCGGATTTAGTCTTACGCATAGAAGCAGGAAGGGATTTTTCAATCTCTCCTGCTATCTTTATTGCCAGCTGATATTCTTTCCTATTCGCCATCCTGTGCCTCTTTTAATTCTTCTATGATTTCTTCGTAATCCGATAGGATCTGAAGAAAATTCTGAATACTGAGTGAGTAGTAATATCCTATGCTTGTGTGTGTCTGAATTGCCAGGGATATGACCAGTTTTCGATATATCTCAATCTTTTCGCCTGTGCCTATCCCGTTATCACTAAAAAACGCTTACACATATTCACGAGGTTGAAATAATCGACGGAATACAATTCGTTGATCAGCTCAATCTGTACTCCGGTCACGACCCGGTAGACCGCGATCGCAAACTCTGCCGAATCATAGACTGCTGTTGTGGAATAGTCAAACAGTCTGCCTTCCTCCCTCATAAGGTCTGCTGCCCTTTGTAAATGTCTCCCTTTGATTTTTTTCATTCCTTTGAGCGGCAGCTCCTCGATGGTTTTTTCATCGTATTCCACTTTTCTGAATAGCGGGAGCATCTCGTCATTTCGGATCCGCTCCAAAGAGTGTTTTACAAAATTTTCTTCCTGTTCATTCGCTTCTTTGATTTCTTCTGTGGTTTCTTCGATTTCTTTTTTTACTTCCTCTTTGATGTCTTTGTTTACATCTTCCATCTTTTCTTCCATTGTATATACCCATCCTTTCAATTATAAATAGGCGGGTGGGCCTTCCACCCGCCTTGAAAAATCAGCTGAATGCCTTGATCTCTGCAAGCATATCCTTACCATGTACTACAAATACCTCGTTGTACTTGTCGAGCTCGAAGGCATTGATAATGTCTCCGTTCTTGTACTGCAGTTCTACCTTCAGGTAGGATACTGAGAACTTGATCTTGGATTCCTGACGCTTGCCTGCCTCAAGGGTGCCGAGCTCATAACCCTTCACCTTGCCACCGACAATGATCTTGATTCCGGAGTACTCCATACCGCCTGTGGCTTTCACCGTTGACTGCTGCGTAGAGCGGATTGTTACATACTCTCTCACGCTGGAGTTGAATGTGAACTCTTCCTCACAGACAGATACATACGGAATTTCCCAGTCGATGTTCTGAAAATGTCCGGGGTTGTTTGCCTCGACCTCTCCCAGAATACCGGCGCCTGACAATGTCTCGGTGATCTCGTCGAGATTCGGAAGTGTCAGAGAATTTCCGATACCAATCAGAGGATCGGTCGGGTTGGCTGCATTGCCCTTGTAGAGATTAAACTTGTTGATAATCTCAGGGAAAAGACCTCTGTTATTCATCTTTGCACCTCCTTATCAGACGGATAACGCTTCGGTAAGCGCGTCCGGATCGAATGACAATGTGTTGCGAATCTCCTGTGCAGGAGCCGGCGGCGTGATCATCTGCTCGAAGTAGAGCTTGCCGTCCGTCAATGTTTCAACGGTGTTCTGATCCGATACCTTGATGGATGCTGCCAGACAGGCACCTGCTGAAACATATCCGTTCATTACGATATTCTCCGCATCGATGATTGACTCGACAAGCTTCTTGTTGATCGGCTCATCAACCTTGGAGAAGTATGTCCGGATGAAGTTGTTACCGTGCCATGTGAAGAACCTGCGGATGTTCCACCATCTGTCCTTCGGGTCGTTGGTATCGGGATATGCGGATGATTCACATCCCCACAACTTGATACCCTCTGCCTTGACATAGGTTGCGATACCTTTGTCGTTGAGGATATTGCCTTCCTCCGGTGTGAGAATGATCTCTGTACCATCCTCCAATACTACCGAGTCTACATAAGCAGACTTGTTTGATACCGGTACATACGGCATCCCTGCGCCGCGCTCGTAGTCGACATACTGGAACACCGCTGCGGCATTCGCCGAACCTGCGATGATATGGGATCCGATCTTGACGCACGGCCATACGAGGTATGTGTGAGGATCCTTGACTCCAACCGCTGCCTTCATCGCTGCTGCGTCTGTCGGCTTGGTGTATGTCGTTGAATCGATATCGATGATGCACTCTGCGCGGAAAACACCGTTGATGCCTTCTGTAAGGCTTGCCATAGCGGCAGCAACCGTAGGATTCTTTGAATACCCAGGGGCGATGATCGTCGCTGCGTTGATTCCGAAGTTCGGATACACCTTGTTGATCAACGAGAGCCCGGTGATGACACCTGTGGATGAGTTGACACCTCCGATGATGTCGGACGCGGTTACTCCTGCCGGGTTCAGTGCCTTGCCTGCTACCGTAACGCTGGCATATGTGCCTGTGAGAATCGTTATGACAAGGTTGTCGTTCTCGTCGTGCTCTACGGCATAGTCGGTATCCTTTACCAGTACGTCGTCTCCATCCTTGACGACAAGATTCTCATCGATGAGCATATATTTCTCCGCGAGCGTTCCCTGTCCGTCTGTGATGGTCACTGCTGTCGCTGCCACCGTTTTTGTGTGCGCTACCTTTGCCGGATCCAGTACATTAACGAAGATGATCGGCGCAACCTTGCGCACGCTCAAATTCATATACATAGACTGGCAAAGCGTGAACTTGTCAAACTCCTCGCTGTAGCCGAGCTTGTCTTTTGCCTCTGTGAAGGTCTTGATCAGGATCGGCTCATTGACTGCCTTTGACGGATCCGCAAGTTTGTGGATCGGTGCCAGGCCTACGACGAACGCGATGCCTGTCGTCGTCTCGCGAGGCTTGGAAATCTGTGTCGCTTTCTCGTCGACATAAACTCCATGAAACATCTTTCTACCTCCTTCATTACTTGTTGAGTGCTGCTACCACCTGTCTGTAACAGGTCGTAATCTTTGACTGTGTCTTCAGCTTCATTCTTGCCTCAGAGAGTTTCTCGATCGGTACAAATAAAGCTTCTACCATCGGCTGTGGTACCTGAAGACGCTCTGTGATTTCCTTCACGATCTGCGTCGGTACTCCGTCGGCATAGGTTGTTTCCATCGTCACCACGCCGCGGATGGATGGTCCGATGTAATGCACCTGAGGGAACTCAGATTTTGCAATCTTTTCTACCTTCGCCTCCGGCGCTTTTTTCTGATTTGTAGCCATTGGATTAACCTCCTAACTCCAAAAATCTGCTTCCCTACTGATGCCCGGTATCATCCATTTCATTCCGATACCCGCGAAGTAATGAGGGTAGGTCACCTCATCTTCCGGTGATAAAGCAAATGTCATTTCCGGCTCACATCGGTAGTTATCTAAAAAATTGTTCGCTAAAAAGCGTTGGCGTACCAGATTGAAAATGTGGAAGAAGATGTGCTGATACTGGCGGTCTTCCTTGTCATAATAGATTCCGACGTCCATCAATATATCAACCTCTTCCCGCTGATCTACATCGCTGATCTTCGACTGGTCGAACTTGATCGTGCAGTACGGAAACGGTGATTCGTCTTCCTCGCTTCCCCTAAACGGTGTGAGCTGCTTATAGATTTTGAATGGTACTTTTGCCTCTTCGTCAGAATCTTCATAGCTTAAGACTCCGTCTAAAAGCTTCTCCATCTCCTTGGCCAACAGATCAATCAACTGTTCGTGCGTCTGATCTGCGGTTGTGATTTTTGGCTTCACGTTCCGAATCTCTTCGACCTTGCTCTCGTCAATCTCGATCGTCTCTGTCATATCAACCATTCTTTATCTCCAGTACTTTTGCAATATTCTTGTCAATATTTGCTCGCAGCATCTTGTTCACATCATCCTCTATATCTTCCCATACCCGGGTTGCCATATGCGTGTAGGATGGCGAACTTAACTTTCTGATTTCCTTGCCTGTCTTTGCTACCCTTGCCACTACTGAGACATGTCCTGACTTAAACTGTGTCACGAAGGCTTTGTTTCCGGCGTCATTTGTCAGAGGTTTCTTTGATGTATCTGACCGTACATGTCCTACTGATTGCGGAGAATATCCAAACCAGCGCATCGGCTCTCTGTCTGTCACATCAAAGTCGATGATTTCATTCATATTTGACTTTACGTCAAGTATCACTCGAGGATTGGCGTAGGTCGCCGATTTCCTCTTCAGATGGTTTTTCAACTTGTCAGCTCTTGAATAGGTATAGTCTTTTTCTACACCTTCCTGCAAAAGCTTCAATGCCTTCTTTCCGGTTTGATTGGCTGCGTCTTTTAAGACGGTCGGAGCCTTGTATGAGATACCGTCCAATCTCTTGGTAATGTTCTCTAACTGAACCGGATCGACCTTGAATGAAATGCCCTGACTCATTTACCTGCATACACCTCCAGAGTTATGGCGTACATATCGCCTTCCTCTGCACACTCAATGACGACGTACCTTTTTCCGTCAAGCTTAAAGACTCTGGTACCCGCAGTCGGTTTCTTTTCAAAACTTGCTCTTGCTACGAATAAAAGTACTCTGTGTCTGAATACTCCATCCACATTGTTCGATGCTCTCTGCTGACGACGGTCGGCTTCAAATTCATCAACAACGGCCAGCATCTCTGTCCCGTCTACATTGTGGATTTCTGCAAACTCCGTATCCTCCAAGAAAGTCTTGCTCACATCATCCAGCATATCTTCTTTGAATGTGCTCATATTGCCTCCATAATTGCCCTACGGGGAAGCGATCTCGCGCCCCCGCAAGGCTTGGGTGGGTATATCAAAACAAACTGAATGTCAGTTAGTTTTGTCTGCGTTGAGATACAGCCAGGAGTCCGTAAATACCGGGTAAGGTACCGGACGGCTGAACAGCTGCACTTCTTTGATGTTATCAACATCCGAAGCAACACTTCGCGGAACAAGCGGCTCTGCGTAGGACTGGAAGTTACCATCCTTAACGAATGTTACCTGTCCGTATGCTGTTGTACCAAGCCCCGGTGTAAGCATTGCTACGGTGTACGGCGGAAGAAATGCTGTTTCGGTTCCATCTGCTGCGAGGTAATACTCATCATATGTGAAGATGGTGAGTAGTACTCCGTTGACATTGATTGTTCCGTTGCAAGCGACTCCGTCCGGCAGTGTGGTCGGGTCGATAGTTCCGAGATTTGCGCGGCGTTTGTCGTAGTAATCAAGGAACTCGGGATCGCTGAACATCTCTGCTGAGATATCGCCGGTCAGCACAAGATCAGAAGCTTTGAATCCTCTCTTATGGAGAGTGCTCGCCATCTTGTGGAGTGTATCGATCTTCTCCTGTGCCGTCATAGACTTGAACTTCTTGCTTGTCTTATAACGATTGTCAAATGCCGTCTCGTAATACTTCAGGACTCTTACCTGAGCGTTTACGTCGGCTGCAGCATCGTTTGCGTTCGCATACTGCTTGATCTCGATCTCGCCCGTGGTGATGATATCCGTACACATCTTTTCGTGGCGACGAAGAATGGAGTTACGCATCTCATCGATGTGATCTGCCTCAACCTCGCGCTCACGATCTGCCGGTGCGCGGTTCGAATTCGGATCCTCTCCGAATGCTCTCTTCTCGAGATCCTCCGGTGTGATCGGCATCTTTAAGGCGATGGTCGGAGCCTTGATGCGATCGGTGCGGATTCCCTCGCTCTCGATGGTGATACCGTTGATCTTGGGGATCACAAACGGTGCAATCTTACGACCCTGCTTCTTTGAGTCAATCCACACTTCCTCAGAGAAGAACGGCTTCCCGTCCGGGAAGTATCTGTCTTTGAAGAACTGTGCGACAGGGTAATACTGCTTGACAGCGTCAATCAGCTGGTGTGTATCTGTAACCATTTTTCTTTTCCTCCTATCACTTAAGCACGATTCCGACCTTGCGAAGTTCTGCGACATCCGCGTCGGTCAGATCTACATCAGTTACAATCTTGTTTGCCTTGAGGTTGCCGGCGGTAAATACCGATACAACGACCTCTGTGTCTGTGGATACGAACGGCTCATCCTCTGCGACGATAGCGCACGGTACACCGCTTGCTGCGTGTACGGAATAGGTAGCCGCTCCTGTGGAATTATCAAACTCCACATCGATGACCTGACCCTTTTCGATCTTGCCGTCTGCTGATGGAGAAATCGCGAGTGTTACCGTGCTGTACTCGACCGGTAACTCCGAATCGTAGATCAGGTTATTGGGTGTCGCAACCTGCGACTCATTCAGCTGAACCATGGTTCTTTCCCTCCTTCTTTGCATTTACATACTGAGCCATCATCTGGCCTTCGTTGTTTGCCGGCTCCTCGGCGGGCTGCGTGCCAACAGCATTGGCAGGTTCCGCATCCTCCAGTGCCGCAGTCATATACTCGCTGCGACGGAGCTGCTCGTTTTTCATCGCCTCGTATGCCATTGTTTTGGCATCGATACGGTTCTCGCCGTACTTCGCCTCCTCCAGTGCCTCCGGAGTAACGCTTGAAGCGATCTCGTCCAACTCTTTCAGTCGAGCGTTCTCATTGGCAATCCCTTCCTCTCTGGCGGCGGTTACCAATTCGTCAAGTGCAGCGTTGACCCCATCGTTGATCTTCTGATCAAGCTCTGCCTGAGCCTCGGGGTTAGCTGCGAGAAATTCGTCGAGCTTCATGTCTCTACCTCCATTCTCTTTTGTGTTGATAGTTTCTGTATTCTGAAAGGCGTCGCCGCCATTTTCAGCAATTGTGCCGCGCAAATTCTCCATATCTTCGATGGTGATCAGTGACTCTCTGAATACCTCTGGCTTTTTGATCATCTGCAGGAACTCCTTTGCTTTGTTCGGTGAGATGATCCCTGTCTCTGCAGCTGCAACCAGTATCTCGCCAGTCGGCTCTCCGTGGATCCAACCGTCTGCGAATCCCTGATCGATTGCTTCCTGTGGACTCATCCATGTATCCTTATCCATCATCCGCTGGAGTTCTTCCGCGGTTTTGCCTGTCTTTCGCCGATAGACATTGATCAGACTCTTGTTGAACTCTTTCAGCACCTTTGATTCCTGCGCCATATCACGATAATCACCCTCAGCCATTGACTGTGTATTGTGAATCATCATGATTGAGGCGTCTGCCATCAATGTTTCATCTGCGCCACAGGCGATGATGGAAGCCGCGGATGCAGCATAGATTACATTGGCTGTGATATGTGCCTTGTGCGACTGAAGAATTTCATAAATCTCGAATCCCGCTGTACACAGTCCGCCTCCGGAATTGATTTCGAGCGTTATCTCTTCGTCGCCTGCCTGTTCTAACTGGTCACTCACGGTCTTTGGAGCACAGCACTCCATTCCGAACCACTCATAGACCTCTGCCAGGTCGTTGCTCACGATCGGGCCTTTGATGTTGATCTTCATCTGATTCCTCCTCCGGCTGTAAGTCAGCCATTAGTTCATACTCATGTTTCAAGGTTCTTACATTATCTTCAAAGCTGCTGCCGTTGATTGCGGCGGCTTCTTCTTCGTGTGTTGATAACCCTGCGTCAATCCTCTTAACCGCTGCCTCGACTTCTTTAGTTGGATCCAGCGTTCCCGGTGCGGGTCCAGCCCATGAGCAATTCGTGTAGGCTTTTTTAATTAGCGGATCATTGAAATATCCGGGTGCTGTGATTCGCCCTTTCGACACCGCCTCAGAAAACCATAAATCGTATATTTCCTGGCAAAAGTCGTGAACAAACCATTTGCGCCTCATACGGAAGGCTTTCCAACTTTCTGTCAGTGCTCCCTTTGCTGCTGAATAGGATGCGCTGAACTTTTTTTGAAGTACTTCCGGTGCGATCTCCAAGGCAGCTCCTACATGAACACTCATCGCCTGAATAAACTGTTCAAAGTTGCCGGTCGGATGCGTGGCCTGCATCGCCTTTACATCCTCACCCTCCTGCAGGAAGTGAACGGATGCGCCTGTCGACAATACCATCTCATCATCTTCGCGCTCCGGGCCTGTCGCTTCTTCAAGGTCGTCTCCGGTGTACGCTCCGATATCATCGCCGGTCTCTGTGGTGATGAATACTGAGAAAATTGCTCCGATAACCGCTGCCGTTATCTCGGCTTCGGTATATCTTGTAATCTGTTTCAGCGTCTCAAGGATCGGTGCCAAGAACGGCACACCTCGATACTGGTCGGCACGATCGGCATTGTATATATGCAATATGTTTGGATTTCCTGTCTTTTTCCCGCGCTTCTCGATGCGAGTGTGTGTTACCTTCCCGAAACTGTCTCCCGGAAACTTTGATGATATATGATATGCCACGACGCGACCGTTCTTGTCGATCTCTACGCCATTGACGATTCTGCTTCCGTCTTTCTTGTTTTCCGTTTTATAGTCACCGCTCGAGGATCCCGGCGTTGAAATCCTGTCGCCTTCGACAAGCTTTAATCTCAGCTGATATGGCATCCATGGCTTTTGTGATCCGTAGAGGATCAGACAAAACTCTTCGCCGTTCCTGAGCCAGTCGGCAAACGCAATTTGCTGTAACTCGTAGAAGTTATTCTGATCGTTGTTGTCGCAAAGTGTTGTTTCAGCCCAGAGAGAAAACTCTTTGCGAATCTTGTTCTCGAGATTGGTAGCTTCTTCCTTGGTGATCCCCAAAAAATCAAAGTCAATCTTTGGCTTCGGAACCAGCCCTTCACCTACGACATTCGTTCTTGTCGAGTTGATGGCTGCCGCACCGAGGGCGGAATTCATATACAGGTCACGGCTTCGCTCTCGGAGTGTTTTTCTATTTTCTTCGATGTCACGCTCCGGTGAGCCTGAGTCCGATCGCCAGCGTTTGGTTGCCGGGCGATTGTGCGATGCGCCGCCGTGTGAATATCCGGAATTTGTTATCAGACCTGCAGCATCCTGAACCGCTTTAGTCGCCAGCTTGTTCTTCTCTGCCTGAAGTCTTGCTGCCGTCCTACGCTCTTCCGCTGCCGGAGATATAACTCCGATCATACTGTCAATAAAACCCATCTCTTACCTCTCAATCATAAAAGACCGGACGACCCACCCGTCTTTTTGTCGTTCCTCTGGTTTCAAGTGCTTCCAGCTCTGCTTGGAGCTTGCGGATCATCTCCTGCACATCTTCCAAATCTGCGCGTGTAAGAGACCTTGATCCGATGCGATATTCCTGTGCGTGCAGTATCTTTTCCTCAGCTTCAAGATATAACCCCAATCGAGTCCTTGTCTGTTTTATCCTCTGAATAACCGTTTCTGTCATAGATCGCTCCTTATTGTTCTGCGTCGTTTCCTTGGCTTTCGCTCTTCGGATGTCTTGGTCGTATAATTCACGCCTCTTTCTATCTTTGCTTCCAGTGCGTTCCAATCCGGATCCCGCAGCATACAGCAAGCGAGGTTATAGTTGAATAAATCAAATGGCTCATTGGCTGCGCCTCTTGGTTTTTTCCATTCCGTCTTTAACGCACCATGCTTCATTGTTGTGATCTTGTGCTCACAGGTAAGACCTTCATAGTAGGCTTCGTCGTATCCTCTGCCTTCGTCGGACGGAAAATGGCAATACCCTTCTCCCGGTGTTGTTATGGTCAGACGATTGACGATCATCTCTTTTCCAGCGTTGACGCCAAGTATCTGCAAAGGAATGAATCCTTTGGTCAACTTCTTCCCGCTTTTGGAAATCTCAGCGATCTCCGCCTTCGATGCTCTGTAGAGGAGTTTTATCCCTTCTTTGTTGGCATATCCTTTGATCGGATATATAGTCATACCTTTATCCAGAAGGTCTCTGCAGTGCTGATACACCGCCTCGGTGTGATTGCCTCCGGTATCAATTGCCGTTGCAGCTACACCAATTTGTCTACCGTCTTTATATGTCAGCGTCTGGTTCAGGTATTCTTCCAATTGATCCCAGACGGCATTTTTCTCAATATCTCCATATATCTCTGTTTTGTATATTCCCCAAGTCTCAAACTCTCTCGCCCAGCCTCGGATTTCAACCTCGAATCTAGTGTCCTGCACATCGACCGCTGCCGTGAGCAGTATCACGCCGTCGGGTATCTCGCAGCCGTATTCTTCCGCCCGCTCTTGGATGTCCTCTTTACTCTGTGCTTTATCATCCACGCGGGTGTCATCCCAGACTTCACCGAGTTTCAAGTTGTAAAATGTCTGCAGGTCTGTGGTGTCGTGAAATTTCTTTGCTTTCTCAACAGCTGACCGAAAGGCATCGATCAGGTCTTTCCATTCAACCCACGGGCTCGCCAGCGCATTCAGGTGAAAGCTTCTGCAATTCTCCGCTTCCGGATTGCCGACTATCCATCTGTGATTGGACTCTTTCCAGAACTTCTCTTCTGTGATCTCTCCGCAATCGACACATTTCATTCCGACTGTTTCAAAATCCACCCTATCCCAGTCATACGGTTGAAATGTTCCGCAGCACGGACACTGTACGCACCATTCTTCCTGCGTACCCTTCAAGAACTCCGGTCGGATCTTGGACTCGGACACCGTGGTCGGTGTCGAGCTCTTGAAGAACTTTTTATTCCAATATGATGTTGCTCTTTCCTCTGCCAATCTCACAGGGTTTCCCTCGCTGCCCGCTGATTCCGGGAATCGGTCAATCTCATCCATCCACACTATGCGGATCGGGAATGAGTTGAGGCTTGCCGGTGAATTTGCTCCGGATAGGATCATGTACCCGCCGGCATATTCTTTATATAAAATGGTGTTGTTTGAATTTCTCGCTTTCGGGTCTGCAATCTTGCTCTTCAGCTCCGGCACCTCAGATATCATATTGGAGAGCCTTGATTTCGAAAACTTCTCCATCGTCTGTATCGTTGGCATCACCATCATCTGAGTGGATGGTTCGTGATCGATGAAGTAGCCCATCCCTGCGAGGATGATCGCCGTCTTTCCGACCTGAGCTGACGACATGATCACTACATCTCGCACATTCGGGTCCGTGATGGCGTTCATCACTTCTCTTTGATATGGTGCGGTGTCGCAGGAAAATTTTCCGCTGACTGCTGACCCTGCTGGCAATACCATATGCTCTTCCGCCCACTCTGACACCGTCATTCTCTCTTTGGGTCTTAAGCATCTTGCCAGGCTTGCTATAAAATCAACTGTCTTTTTCCTCATTCTCCATCACCGCCGTCACCTCATCGTCGGATATCTCGATATAATCATCTGACCGGAAGTCTTCGGCGTTATACTCTGATAACTCCATCAGCGCCTTTTCGATCTCGATGTTTAACAGACTCTCGACTTCATTTTTGCTTTTGCCTTCTATGCGCGGCGCAATCTGTGATGGGATAGCAACCAGTTTTGATTTCATCTTTAAGAGCATGTCTGTTACGACTCGCTCTACGTCCTCGGCTTTATGAACCTTTCCTTCCATCAGCTCCAGCTTGATCTCCGTGAGCTTTGTCTTCAGGTGTTCATGCTTGGCTCGTTCCACATCGATATGTTGAACCGGATCGTTGATGAAATCTCCATAGGATCTTTCAATCTCTTCATGTCTGGCATTCTGTTCTCGGAGCTGCTTGTTCCACTGGATCAAGGAGGGAATGACCGCATAGCGTCCATGTGCTACACGCTTCATGGTTCCTTCCTCCGCCAGCTGTGAGAGTCGACGAGTGGTTACTGCACACGCTTTCGCCATCTTGCCAGCCGTCCAAGTCACTTCCGCATTGACATCTACCTTCTCCTCGACCGGTTCCGCTGCCTGCTGTTCCTCTGATTGAGAATTGTCAGCGACCGTCTTTTTACGAGCTGTCGTTTTCGACTTCGATGCCTTGTTTTCCGTTGTTTTCTGCTTGTCGATTTCCGATTTTCGGACTGCTTTTTTGGTCTGTTTTTTGGGTGCTGTTTTTGGCGTACCCGTCAACGCCCGAGAATTCGCCATTTGTAGCCCCTCCATTTTTCAAAACTGCTCCGACGCCCCGAAAAACCGTCAAAATTTCGGAAACGGAAATGCCGTAATTTTTTGTTTATACCTACCCACATTTTGGGCTCTGTGCGCCGCAAGCGTCTTTTTGCGGTTTTACAGTACCTTTTCAAAATTTCACGCTGCGATTTGAGCCTTTTTTTGTATTTATGTAACAAAAAAGACCGCACATCTCTGTGCAGCCCTTCGCTGATATAATAATAACACACCTTAAGGTGCTATTGGGTGTCAACTTTAATCTTTTTTCTTTCTCTTGCATCGTTCCGGATATGCTTTCTCAAAGTATTTGAGTGCTTCAAGGTGCAGATGCTTGATTCTGTCGTAGCTGTAATCCATTTCTGTGGCTATGGTATCAAGACCCTTGCCTTCGACATAGTATTTATAGAGTATGTTCATATACCTTGTGTCATCCAAGGATTGAATGTCTTTGATGATCTGGTTCTTCTCGTCGAAGTAGGCGTGAAGAAGGTCGTCGATTTCTTTCTCGATCTCTTCGACTCTTACGATATAATCTTCGACTTTATTCTTCTTCGTGGCTTGAATCTTCAGCGTCTTGAATGATACTCCTTTAACCAGCTGGATCTTATGCCTCAGCTCCTCCTTTTGAGAATGACGCTGCTTGATCTTGTTGTCTGTCTGCTCCAATGATTCCAGATATTCTCGTGCTGACATTCTTCACACTCCTTTATTTACGCTTCTTGCTTTGTTTAACATATAGCGTCCGTGCTCAATGTTATTCATCTTGGTTTCTTCTGTGTATATCACATCTCTACATCTTTCGCATACTCTCTTTCTGTACACCGCCGCTCCACATCTTCCGGAATCTTTTACCCGCATCTTTCCTCCGCATTTGCATTTCATAGACTCACCATCCTTGAACTCTATGATATGACTCAGCTAAAGCTCGATACTTTTCAAAGATTTCATCCTTTTGCGCCACGCAATTCTTGTACTTCACTCGCAGTTCTTCTATGACACCCTGCAGTGCTTCTATAGTGAAGCCGAGATCTTTGATATCCTCCTGTGCTTTATCATATTTCTTTCGAAGTTCTTCGTATCTGTCGATCTCTTTATTGATTATTCTTGTTTTTCTGCGCATTCCCATTGGCTTCCTCCTTTGGTCTTATAACTCTGTTTCCGCAATATGCACAGTAGTTTATTTCCATCAGCATTGATTCTGTTTCAAATCTCCGCCATACCATATTCCCGCACTTCGGACAATAATACTTGAATACTTTTGATCCGCACACCGCAATCTCTTCTCTGGTCAATACTGCAGGCGTCTCTTTCTCGAGTCCTTCCCGGATGATGTCAGATTCGTTTTTATCAAACGATATCTTCCCTTTTGAAAAGTCCCAGTTCCTCATGTTCGTAGCAAGTGCTCCTGCTGTTATCATGCTATCGCCTCCTTCTCAATCTCCGGGAGAATCCCGTCTTTCTTTAACAGATCGTAAATGAATAATCTTCCTTTCTGTGTCCAATAGGTGTGAATCTTTGAACGCTCGATTCCAGATGAACCAGTAAACACATGCGTCTTCGTTGCGGTGTATCCCTGTCCGGCATATTTCTGATAGAGAAGCCACTGTCCGTCCGGTGTTTTGTACTGAATCCCTTTTTCGTGGAGTTCTTTGTTCATTCTCTCGGCGCTCCATCCATAATCTTTCGCTATTGATGTGATCCTCAAAAGGTCTTCGCACTGAAGCACAATGTCATAGTAGGATACTTTCGGCTGCATCTCGAGGAGCTGCTGGTCTCGGACGGCCACCTCCTGTTTCAGTGCTTCGTTGGCTTTTCTTTCATCCCGGTAAGCTGTGAGGATCTTGATCATGTTGTCCGGGTTGTCCAGGATGTCTTCTACTGTTTCCGGTGTGGCGTACATTCCGTGTCTACGGATACTCGGTATCACTTCGGATGTTACCCATTTCTTGAATCGTTTCGCTGTCGGTAATTTACTTGAGAGGATCAAAGCATACAGTCCGCTCTCGTTGATCAGGATCGGCGTCTGATCTCTTCCCATGGGGTCGCGAATTGCTACCCCATCCAGCTTGTCATCCGTATCCACTTTCTTGCTTAATGCGTCAGATGTGTTTTTGTATCCGAGAATCGTTGCCACATCTCGGCCAACAAAGTATGGCGTGTTATTGATGAGTACGGAGCGGATCTGCCCCAGCTCCGGCTTGCTGAATAACTGGATCTCATTCATCTTCCGTTCTCCTTTCTGATTCATCATCCTCAATTACGTAAAATGTGGCGTCACAGTTTCCGCACTTGCATCGACCATCTCCATACCAAAACTCGATTCTCCCGCCACACCATGGACAGAAGTGAACATCTGTATCCGGTATCCCTGTGATCATTTTCGTGTCCTCCGTTTCTTTTTATTCTTCGCTTTACGTATCTTGATGAGATGTGTTGTCTTTTTATATCCCTCGCAGCGGTTCCATGTGCAACGCGACTCCGTTTCTTTCAATATATCTTTTGAGGGCTTCGTCTCTCGTTGGCTGGATGTCGCTGCTCTCGTTAGTGTTTGGATTATCAGTGGCGCGATTGCTATCAATCTCTTTCACCTCCCCCGTTACCGTGTCTTTTATCTTTGTGAATGTCACTCCGCATTCTGAGCATTTCGTTCCATATCCGATTTTTCTGTTTCCGCATTCGTTACATTCTAAATATGCTAAATCCCCGGATGGTATCCAGACGGGAACTGTATCCGGTAACACCTGGACCAATATCGGTCTCGATTTCATTAAACATAAGTTTACTATTCCTTCTCTCACAATGGCTCTCCTTTAGTTTTTGCCCGCCGGCTTGTGAATGTATTTTATAAGGATTTCCTCCGTTTTTTTATTTTGTAACCGGCGGGCTATCTTCATCCCGCCCACAAGGGGCGGAGATTCAGATCTCGATCTGGAAAGCAGGGCGAACGCCATAAGCGTCGGACGCGCCGTCGGCGCTCGCACCGCCGTTGTAGCCGACAAGCGCAAAATTCGACGCGGACACGACCGAGCGCAGCCACCCCCATTCGTATGGTTCGCCTTTTCTATCAGCGATTCGATGCCGACGGTCTTTTAGCCACTCGATCTGTCCGGAACACTTATCGAAATGCTCATCCAGTCCAAACATCTCCTGGATGGATAGCAGTGTCAGAAGGTCTCCATTCTCGAATGGTACCAGCTGATCCTTGATGTCTGTGTTCTCTGCGAGATCCTGCAGCTTCTCTCTGAGAAGTGATCCTTCCCAGTCGCCCTTGGTGGTGCTGGTCGGATTCATCTCCATTGCTTCGTCCAGGTAATCGTCTGTCAAGAAGAGCATTGTATCGCCTCGCTCCTCGATGGCCGTGGCGAAGTGCTCCTCTCCGGAGAAGTTGACCTTGATTCTGTCTCCGACCTGCAGGCGGTCTGCTTCTGTTTCGATTTCTCTCATAACTTTCATTGGTTTTTCCTCCTTTGGTTTGTACGGTTTTGGTAATGGCATCCATGCGAGCAAATCACCCGGATTAGGATTGTTTTCAAAGTATCCATCCGAATATATATCCATCATCACATATCCGTCACTTGTTGTGACGAGAACTTCTTCTCCATTCGACGGAACTTTGCAATTCATAATGTAGTCATACTCTTCTCCGTACGATTCGCGTTCTTCGTCAGTTAGTCGTCTTTCTTTGATTTTTACCCACTCCATGATCAACCTCCTGTTTTTTCTTTTTTCTTTTGTCTTTCTGATAATTGTTTCCACCCAGCACGCGCCACAGGATATAATCAGCACGCTCAGGCAAATCCACATACAGACTGTTTGATATTCATCCATTTGCCTTCCTCCTGCTTTTCCTTGTCTCGGCGTGATGATTGGCGTCATATCTTAGATGACACGGTGCGCATAGCGGCTTCAGATTCTCAGGGCGAACATCTGATGGTGTGTGGTTTAAGTGCGCCACTGTCAGCGTCCGCTTGTGAGTATCAAACGGTTCGCCCGGCTTTCGACACTGCTTTCCGCACTCGGCACAAATCCAACCAGCGTCTTCTTTAATCTTGAATGCTATCCGCTTCCAATCTTTTGGATATTGCTTGTAATCCATCGGCATTTTGGTGTCCTCTCAGTCTTTTCTTATTCTTAATCCGGATCCGGTTCCGGCTGAAAAACGCTTATAATGCCTTTTGCCATATTCAATCCGCAATTCATAAGATACGCCATGTTTACTGCCGTCTCGCCCTGATCCTCATTTTCTTTCTTTAACATTTCCATCTTGTTGTCGATAATTCTTTGAATCTCATTAAGGATATCTGTCGTGTTGTCGTTGAGACCTAAGATAGCGTAGCCGTCCTTTAGACCAAACTCCGGACAGTGACTCAAAACATATGTTATGGTTCTTTTTGTCTGTCGACCGGTATATTCTTTGGTCTCAGGATCCCATTCTTTCAGGATGATCTCATCGCCTACTAAATAGGTTTCTCCATCATCCTTTTTTCTCAATTCAAAGTTTTTTAACCCGGCTCTGATCTCGTCAAAGTATTGAGGATATATCTTCTTTTCGTGCGCCATGATCTCCTCCTCACTTATCTTCGCCGATATTGCTGGCTCCGTAGCCTTTCCTTTTGGACGCTCGAGCATACATCCAGATGCCTTTCTTCATCCTCGGCTTCTTGATCTCGCGGTAGTAGACGCTATGTACCACCTTGCCGGCATCGCGATAGCCTTCACGCTCTGCCTGTCGTCGGATCATCCCTCGGATGAATTTGCGGTTGAATACTGCTTTTGGGCTATAGCCTTTTCTGTCTTTTGTCATTGTTCTGTTCCTCCTTATGAGTATTTTTTGTGTGCTGCCTGCATATCTTCATCTGAGATATCAAGGTAGATCTGTGTGGTTCCAATGTTCTCGTGCCCGAGAAGCTTTGATACAGTGATTAGTTCCATCCCGGACTGAAGTGCCATCGTCGCTCCTGTTCTTCTAAACCGATGCGGATGAGTTTTCTCAACTTCCGCTCGCTGACCAATCTTCCGGACTATAGATTCTATCGTACTCGAGTCCGAATGCCTTTCTTCGTCTACAGCTTTCGGATCCATGTACCATTTGCACGATGTCTGTCTTCTTTTTCCTTTTGTCATTGCCTTTACATCGCCAGCGTTTTTAGCTCTTGGAAAAAGATATGGATTTTTGTCTTTTCTTTCGTTGAGATAATTTTCGATTGCCAGTACCGCTCTTGGTGTCAAATATACCTCTCTGTCTTTTGCTCCTTTTCCGTGGACTATAATTTTATCTCCATCTATCTCTTGAAGTTTGATTTGTGATATTTCCGAAACCCTCGCCCATGTTGAGATCAACGTCTCGATGATTGCTGTCTCTCTGTTTGATCTGCAAGCCAGCCGAAGCTTCTCAATCTCCATTTGAGTGAATGCTTTTTTCTTCTTTTTTTCTTCCTTAATTGCTTCCACACGTGCCATCGGGTTTTTGAGGAGTATCTCTTCGTTCCTGAGCCATGTGTAAAATGCTGATAGGTTTCTTCTCTCATTATTTGCTGTTGTCTTCGATACCTTGTCAACCTGCACTCTTTTGGCTAAATATAACCGGATATCATCCGTTGTTACTTCGTTATATGGTTTCCCGATTATTTCCAGCGACATCTTTACCGATTTTTTATAATACTCGACTGTTCGCCTTGATAATCCTCTGGCTATTTTCGCCATCAAAAACCGCTTGAGTATTTCATCGTTGATATCTCCTTGGTACACGGCGATACTTGTTTCTTCTTTTTTGATTTCATACCCGGAGCACGCGAGGCTGATTGCCATTTTTACATCCATAAAATCATCTTCGCTAATAAACGGAGTGATGGTATTGATCAATTCTGTTTCAAAATCAACTCTCATATAAGTGCCCCCATTCTTTTTGGAGTGTAGAGGATGTGAGATCTTTCTGTCTGTCTTTCATCATATGGATCTGTGAGTGTGCTTCCTTGCACTGCGATTCCATATATCCCAAGGAGTGACATCTGCACATAGCACATGTATACAGCATTCCAATCAAGATCCTGAGCGACGACTCTCATCTTTTTCTGATATGGAATTCCTCTTTTTTGGAGTATCTTTGCAACAGCTACTATCATTCCTCCACTTCCACAGGACGGCTCATTTATTGAGTAATATCCCTGATTATCTGAAAGTGTGGCTATATCTGCTGTCATTTCTGAAATATGAAAAGGTGTAAAGAACTGTCCTGCGGTCGAACTCCCAAATTCCTTTGACATAAATATCTCTCCGAGGATATCTGATATTTCTTCTTCGTATGCTTCTGTCAGCCATGCCATCATTTCAGAGAACTTTACGATAGTTTCCTTGCCATATTTATTGAAAATTGCATTGTACATTTTTTCTCTTTCTTGCCAGCATTTATCGTGGTTCAACCAACAGCTGTTTTGTATGGATAGAGCCATCACCTTAACCCAATCTGTAAAGATTTCATATTCTGAATACATCCCAGCCATCGAGCTTATAGTTTTGATAATATCGTTTTTGGGATTATTCATCCTACCGCCTCCTCGATCACATCCTGCAGTTCCATAAGTGGATATGTTATCGCTCTTCTATCTCCAATGTAGATTACTCGCCCGATATTCTTCCCGGCATCTACCACATCGAGCCACGCCCATGTGAATGAACTCCACTGAATAAGGACAGTACCGGATGGAATAATAGCCTTGTCGGTTCGGATCTGCCAGGGCAGGAGTGTTGGATCGTAAACTAACTTGAATGGTTTCTTTTGTTCCTGCATGCGTTTCTTTTTCTGGTCAGCTTCTCTTTTCTTTTTTTCTTTTGCTTTTCGAGCTTTTCTCTCTTTTTTCGTCTCCGATCTGATGAGCCATACCTTACGCTCTACCAGATAACCGTTACTATCCGTGAAGACATCCACAGCTCGTCGGCCACCGTTGTAGCGACCAAATCCACCGTAGTCCTCGATATGTCTTTTACCGATGCCTTCGATGTAAATCCATGACCCCATCGGTACCAATGGATTTCTTAAGTCTACCGCTGCCGTCCTGCCTGCCTTCGCATATGCTCCAGATGATGTGTCGTGAGTTCCGGATGGTGTATTACTCGATGCGGAATAAGTTGATATGTACCACTTCCCCAGCGGCTCTTTGATAGTCTTGGCAAGGCTTCCGCTGCCTAACAGGGCTATGCTAAGCAATATCCCTCCAATCACTCCGGATAAGAAGCATATGATCTTTTTTTCTTTACTCATGACTCCTCCTCTTTGTCTAACAGTGTTCTTTGCGGCATGCCTACGATCGGCATCAAGATCCACTGACCGTTTACGCACTCGAGCTCGTCCTGTGAGTTGACCTGCTCATTCTTCACTTCATCCTTAATTGTTATAGCGTTGTTGACTTTATAAGCGAAGTGAAGGCAGCGGGCTATTCTATCCGGAAGCTGCTTCTCCTCGATCTGAAATGTAATCTTTGCGGTTAAGGTTCCGTCGTCAGCTCCCTTGTTGATCATCTCGTTTATCAACTTCTGGATGCCTGCATTGATATCAATTCGAATAGGATCCATGACCGGATCTTCGATCTGTAAACCCTTTTCAAAATCTTCTCTCTTCATAATTCCTCCACTTCTACCTCATCGAGGTTTTTTAATATCGGCAGCGCAGGAATTCTTTTTGCAAAAGCATATCCTGCTTCCTGATTGCATCCTCTTGACTCTCTCCAACCTTCCATCTGATACATCGAATCGCATACTTCCATCATTGCGAATGATATGATCATATACTCATCATGTGTGAGCTTCGGAAGGGCAGCGGCTACTCTAACCGGGTTGATTATCTCAGCGCCTAAATATTCATCTCTGAGTCTTGCTTCCGCTTCTGCGAATCTCTGCTCCGCATCCTGCGTCCCCGTGATTGGACCTGAAAGATATATTCTCATGGTGTCTCCTTTCGTATTCTTTTAGGTTTCGGGCGTCGGACATAGCAAAGTCGATTCCACCTTGTTTGAGGCGGTGACGGATAGAGCCTTCCGATCGCCCGGTTTTTCTTGCGATCTCTCGAATCTGATAGATTTCCAAACTCATAGCTTTTTACCACATTTAGGACAATAATCAATGTTGAAGCCTATGATATAGTCACCATTTCTCAATACAGTCGCTCTCTGATCATCGTGGTCGATCTCGAGAATCCATTTTTCTCCGGTATCTCCTCTGCGATAAGTGATACTGCAGGTCTGATTGTTCTTGATGTCCTTTGCCTCAACCTCGCCCGGATCTACCACATCAACCTCCGGCTCCAGCATCGGATTCTCGGTCTCGTTTTTTTCCTCTTCAATCTCCGCTTCGCAATGTGTATCTTCGGGCTTTTCTGCCTTTTTGGTCTCGATTTTCGGTTTTGGTGTCTCTTTTTTTGGTTTTTCCGCTTTTTCTACATTGTCCGCGGGCTTTTTCTCCTCCAAAACCTCGCCAGTCAATTCCATGTACATTTCATCCGGTTTGTATCCGTCAATCCGATCCACGATCAGTTTTCCACGGATAGTATCCACCATCTGGTTCCAGGAGTAATCCGTGGTCTCTCCGCCGATCATCACTTTGATAACATTTCCCTTCAGGAAGAAGGTGGCCGAATCTACCACGATGGCTTGAAAGCCCGTTCCGGTAAATGCCATGTTGATGTCTCTTTCCGTTCCCGGACTCACTATCTGGCCAAAGATGTCTTTGAACCGTTCTTTAATCTTCGGATGTTTCAAAAGGTCCTCGATGCGGCTTTCCAACGGATCTTTTTTCTCCTCGCCGGTCATCGCCTGAATGAAGGATTCTTCTTTGGCTTTTTCTTCCGCCTGCTCGATGTCCTTTGTCAGCTGACGCAGGTCGTCACGCTTCATGTTCGGGTCGATGTCTTCTCTGACATTCTCCGGGAGCTTCAGCATCTCGATGAGGTTTGTCTGATTGTACTGGCTCCACTTATCGTCAAGCTCCGGTGAATTGCCACCGATGGAATACTGCTCGTTCAGAGTCTTAAACCTCGAAACCTGTGAAGCGGAATATCCATACTCGCTCTCGGCGAACTCGTTCACTGTACTGTATCCGCCCTCTTTGTAGCTTCCTGTCTCTTCCACGTGCCTCAGCACATATCCCAGCTCGATCGCGCCTGTCACTGCCTGTGTCATAGCTTTCTTGATCTTGTCGGTGGATTTTTCGATGTGCTGTCTGGCATCGTCCAGGGAGTCTAATCTCCACTGGCTCATAATCTCGTCCATACGTGTCCTCCTTTCGCCCCGCCGAAGCGGGGCCTCATGTATTGTGATGTAATTTCCTTGAGGTACCTATAAATAGTTTTTGCCGAAGATTCTCATAAACTCCTCGTGAGAATACTTCTCTTCAAACGTTTGCTGTGCTAAGCGTTTTAACATGAGATCCTTGCCGCCTTCTTTGTTTGGGTTATTGTGGATAGACAGCGGTCCTCCATATTCTCCGGCGCGGTGGCATCTGCACATACATATCTTTACCCAGAGTCCGTATTTCTCTGAGTGTTTTCTGTTTGGCCCTCCGAACACATGATGTTTATCTAAGGCTTGATAGGTGTCCTCCGGGTGCTTTGGATCATTCTCTGATTTATGATCCAAGAAAAAGCATCTGGTCTCATCCTGCTGTAGCACGCTTTTTGACATCTTTTTGTACCTTCTTTTTCAACTTATCCAGAAATGGTTTTATGACCTCTTCGTAATCCTCGGTCTTTTTATTGTTCTTCGCATAGGCTTGTTTTAGATTTCCTCCCATATCCGTTTCGACGGTATAAAAGGATTTGTCTGGGGCTTCCTTTTTTCTCAGGAATAGGATCATGCACTTATGTTTGATCATCTTATCAATATATCCGGCGCGGCCTACACAATTGTGTTGTGCCTGTCCTTCCATGACGATCTCTGTGGCTGAGGTAGCAGGACGGATGATAAACGCGTCATCCTCGAGGGTGAACCTTTTTACCAGTTTCTTTACGGAAGCTGCTAAAGCTTCATCCTTTGCTTCCGCTGCCTTCTTGGCCTGCTTGGCTTTTCTCTCTTCCTCGATCAGCAGTAGACTGTCATGAGCTGCGACTATATCATTCGGGAATAGATTAAATGGGTTCGCCATATCTATTTCTTCCTGATAGCACATATCGATGTAATCGCTGTAAGTATTCAATATCGACTGTTTGATGTGGTACCCATCATCTTTACCAGCCAAGTATTTATAAAGCTTCGTGAATCTGATCTCCAGTCTTTCAGTCAGCTGTATCATTTCCCGAATATCTCGATGATTAGCAAAGGCATATAATGTAGTTATGAGATCCTCCTGCTTAACATCCGTCTCTTCGAGTCTCTGAAGAGCTTCTATTCCTTCGATATGTATTATTGTGTTTTCTTCGGACTCCATGAGTAAACGCAGTGTTTCTTTTTTTATTGCAAGAAACTTGTGGAGTTCCATTTCCTTTGAATTGAGACGACCATAACCGTACCAGTATTTTTCATAAAGCATGTCGTCCGCCAACATCTCGAATCCGTTTTTGTAAAGACCTTCGATCTGAGGATGCTTCTTTAGTTTTCTTTCCAGACTAAACAGATCAAGCCCGTCATCAATAGCGATGTAGTCTTTTATGTATCTAAGTGTAAAGCCTGAGATGTCTATCCATTCCTTTTTAGATCCGTAAGTCGCCGGCAGATAATAATCAAGTTCTTTTTTATTATCTCTTAATCTTTGCTCGTTCCGGTTGTAATCGCAGTATGGTGCTAAATAGTTCTTTGTCGCTCCGTAACTTCTATTCAGGTACCAGCGATCACATTCTTCCGGAGTTTTCCACCCTTCATCGTAAAAGTATCTTTTTTCAAGCCATCTCTCCTCGCCATCTATCATAGAGATACAAAGATATTCATAAAAGTGTTCTTCCAGAATAGTGGCCGTTTCATCGACTGATTTTGGATTTATCCTATTAAGCCTGAATGTACGGAGCAGGAAACCTCCCTCGCATTTCTGAAACCACATGAAGAATCTGCTTGTATAGGTCGGAACCGTCTTGTAAGTTCTGGCTTCGATGATGTGGCCACACTTCGGGCATTTGACATAGTGACGATTTCTCAGTCTTTCGTACTCGCTATGCGCCGCGCAATTCGTACAATACCCAGCCTTCTTTCCGGCTTCATAAAGGATATAATGCTTTGAACTTTCGTGAGCCCATCTCTCCACCTTTTTTGGTATCTTCTTCATCTTGGATACAACTGAATCGATAATATCCTGCTTTGATTTGTTTATTCTGGCAGTTTTTTCTTTCTGCTTTTGTTGCTGCAGCTCCTCGATGGTATATCCGAATAGCTTTGTGTCAAGATGCTTGTCATAGATCGTTTTCGCGGTGTACCAGGTCGACGGATTGATCACGCGCTTCCCCCACTTTTTGCCATCCCACGTCTTCCAGCATTTTGGCGTCATCACGGTGATCAGCTCCGGCACATATTGCCTATTCTCTCTTATCCAGGAATAAATCCACACCTTTCCATCTTTTTCTTCTTCATGGATGATTCTTTGGAGATAGACATAATATCCTCTATTTTCCTTGAGGTCTTTTTCTCCTTTGTTCAAAAGTGCTTTCGGGATGGCTGGAAATTTTGGCTTCTCCATCCTCATGCCCCCTTGTAGTATTTTTTCATAATCTCGAGGGCTTTCCCATCAGAGACGATTGCCTTGTTACCATCCTTGTGATTCCTGGCGAAATCCTCCACCTTCTTGAAGGCGTCCTTCAGACGTTTTCCTTTCTTCCGGATGCCCTCGGCCAGTTTGATATCATCCATTTCTGATTTCAGGAGGTCGGCCGCCATCTTCTCGGTATCGTTCTTTGCCTCGAGGTCTAACTTGGCCATCGCTGCGGTGATTGGATTGCAAAACTCTTCTGTGAGGTTTGTCTCTCTTTTCTTTGCCCACTGTAAAGCGTGGCCTTCGGTAAAACCGTTCTCTACAGCAAAGGCTTTGAGGGAATCAAGGTCCCCCTCTTCTCGGAATCCGTCCGCATAGAGGTTTAACTCTTTGGCAGATCCCATCTCTCCAAAATCGTGGAAGAGATCATTCTTCGTGTCCTTTTTTGCCATACGTGTCCTCCATTTCTTCCATCGCATAACCACCTTTTTCGGTGGCCAGGATGGAACTTTGTTTGAATCTGTGATTTATGTCCCGGACAACCGTCAGATTCAGATTGCCCGCTTTCTCATAGAACTCTGTCCAAAGTTCTTTATGAGCGTTCAGGTTGTGATTTTCCTTTTTCATCATCATGGCCGAATATGGATTTTCGACATACATGGTCAGATCCGTTCCCGGCTTTACCAGTGATATGGCCCGAAGCGCTGCGAGGGCTTCGGCGTGCTGGTGGGATAGATGAGAGAATCCGTAGATCTTCAAAAAGTTCCTCGGATCTCCGACTGCTTTCAGGACGATCGCCACAGCAGCTTCGCCTCTACCATAAGGACCGTTCCAGTTTATGGTGATGAAAACTTCGGCTTTCATGGCGGATCTCCTCTCGATCTGAGCATAATATAGTTTTGATATGGGAATCCGTCCTGATTGATTCCCTCGTGTAGCGTTTCCTTTAGCACGATGAATCCTTTTTTATTCCTTGGATTCTTCAGGAAGGAATTGGCTTTCACTATCCACTTTTTGGTTT
>JAEEGL016288550.1_pt1 | contig 38943 bp, 40 predicted proteins | sample 9134231 | NCBI WGS metagenome assembly JAEEGL01 (sample SAMN16246548, study PRJNA631951) | gut metagenome | biome: gut microbiome; feature: rumen; material: fiber-attached | host: Bos | place: Iran: Karaj | collected 2018-10 | reverse complement strand
CTTCGCGCATGGTATATTCGGTGTCCTCATCCATCATTTCCAACATGATATCTGCAAAGCGCTCGTCAAACTGCGCACCTTTTCCTTTTTCGATCTGTTCCCTGACCTTTTCCTTGGGCATAAGATCGCGGTAACTTCTGTTGCTGGTCATGGCATCGTATGCATCCGCCACAGCAATAATCCTGGCTTCCTCAGGAATCTCATCGCCCTTAAGTCCATCGGGATAACCCCGTCCGTCGATCCTTTCGTGGTGCCACCTGGCGCCGAAAGCCAGCTGCGGCATCTCCTTTATATTCTTAAGGATCTTATTGCCCACAACAGGGTGCTTCTTGATCTGTGCAAACTCCTCGTCTGTCAGGCGGGAGGTCTTGTTTATGATCTCGTCAGGAACACCGATTTTGCCGACATCATGCAAAAGCCCCATCATATAAATCTCGTCCTGACGGCGCTCATCATATCCGTACCTCTTTGCTATTTCCTTTGAATAAGCAGCAACCCTTCCGGAGTGACCGTTTGTATAGGTGTCCTTGGCATCTATGGCCTCAGCCAGAGTCTGGACAACATGAAGTGTAAGGCGGATGTTTTCCTTGGTCTTCTTTTCCACCTCTTTTGCCAGATCCTTGTTCATGCGCTCAAACTGGATCATGCGGCCGACCCTGAGGGTTAAAATATCCGGCGCCACAGGCTTTCGGATAAAGTCAACCGCGCCAAGATTCAAAGCCTCCCTTTCCGTTCCCATATCCTCATCTCCCGTCAGGAAGATAACAGGTAGTGAGCACTCCGGTTCAGGTCTTTTCCGTAGTCTCTCCAATGTCTCAATGCCACTCATCTGGGGCATGTTTACATCAAGAAGGACAAGATCGGGAAGAGGAACCATGCCCTCAACATAATTGAGGAGTTCTTCTCCGGAACCAAGCTTTGTGACCTTCATGTCTCTTTTTTCAAGAACGGATGCTACCATCTCGCAGTTTTCCTTAAAATCATCTACTACAACAACCCAATACATATAGTTCTCTCCTTCCTCAGCTAAGGATATTCTGTACCGCTCCCATCAGGGCAGGACGGCCACCTGACTTGGCCACTATTCCATCAGCCCCCAGGCCGCTCTCTGCACTTGCTGCATCGGCGTCATCAAGACCTGTTCTGAACAGCACAGGTATGTCAGCCCACTCTTCATTGGCGCGTATGGCGCTGAGCACTTCCGGCCCTGACATCTCAGGCATGGCATAATCCAGCAGTACAAGGTCCGGTTTCTGATCGGAAATAAGCTGCAGGGCCTCTTTTCCCGATGCCACTGCCTCCACCTCATATCCGGCCTTTTCCAGCCATCGTCTGGTCATCGCAAGCATATCTTCATCATCATCAATAAGTAAAATTCGGCTCATTTTTCCCTCCTGGTCATATAATTGTATTTTCATAAGCCCCTTGGGCCTTCAGTTCCTGCTCATATCACCCAGGGCCGCACTGATCTTCTCTCCCAGGCTCCTGTATTGTCCGCAGAATTCTGTGACGCTCCCTGTAAGTGTTTCCACATCCCCGCTCTTACCTGCTGCCTCGATCTGCGCTGCCTGCGCCGACAGCCTTTCAGCTCCTATGGCCCGCGCGGTGCTTTTCACTGAATGGGCCAGCATAGACAGGTTTTCCATATCTTTCTCTGTCATTAATTTTTCAAGGCGGTCCGCCTTGTCTTTTGCCGAGTCTGCAAATATCTTAAGGGCCTCTGTGTATTCTTCTTCATCGCCGCAGTATTCAATCCCCAGCCCGGTATTGAGCTGTTCGATGGCAGTGATGCCCTCTGGAAGAATCTGCTCATCCGTCAGCTCCTCATCCTGCTCGCAATTCTTCATGTGTACCTTATCCGCCGGAAGATACTTAAGGAGCATCTGCTCCATTTCAAACAGCTTGACGGGCTTAGTGAGGTAGTCCGTGAATCCGGCTTTTATCATCTGCTCCCTGCCCCCCGAAAGGACATTGGCCGTCAGGCATACTATGGGAGTCCGCTTTACCTCGTCAGGACAGACCTGCATGATCCTGGCAAGGGTCTCTGTTCCGTCCATATTTGGCATTCTCTGGTCCAAAAAGACCATATCGTACCTGTTAGTGTTCAAAAGAGCTATGCACTCTTCGCCGCTCTCAGCTGTGTCAATGTATATCCTGTTTTCCTTCAAGAGTCCGCATATCACCTGAAGGTTCATCGGAGTGTCGTCAACAATGAGAAGTCTGGCTTCCGGGGCTGTGAAGGATGCAGCTCTTTTCCGCCTCTGCTCTCTTCCTGTGGCAACCGCCATTTCAAAGTTCCCGATGGGTGTCCTGTCCGATATGCCCTGGGTAACGCTGAAGGAAAAGCAGGAACCCTTGCCATATTCGCTCACAACATGTATCTCACTGTCCATGATTGCCAGTAGCTTCTGGCTTATTGCAAGTCCAAGTCCTGACCCCTCGATGTTTTTTGTCTTTTCCACATCAAGTCTGTCAAAGGCAGAATACAGCTTATCCATCTCCTCGGCTCTTATGCCGATTCCCGTGTCCTCAACAGAGACCTCCATGGAGAATCCATCGTCACTGTCAGACAGGAGCTTTAAGGAGAGCTTTACAGAGCCTTCCCTGGTGTACTTCACCGCATTGGAAAGCATGTTGGTTATTACCTGGCGCAGCTTCTGCACATCACCTATTGGCATGACAGGCAGCTTTTCATCGATATTCATTTCAAAGAGCAGGCCCTTCTCCTCTGCCCTGGATATGACCATCATCCGAAGATCGCTGATGAGCTCGGGAAGAGAATATGGTTCATTTACAAGCTCAATCCGTCCCGCCTCGATCCTGGAGAAATCAAGGATGTCATTTATGATGCCAAGAAGGCTCTCTCCAGCCTTTTCTATATTGTCAGAGTATTTGAGTATCCCCGGATCCTCGCTCTCCAGCTGTATCATTTCATTCATTCCAAGAATGGCTGTGATGGGAGTTCTGATCTCATGGGACATGTTGGAGACAAAATCCGTCTTAAGCTGGTTGGCAAGCCTTGTGCGCTTGAGATCTCTTATGATGAACAGGATGACCACCAGTGCCACCAGAAGAGCTATTGCCAGGAAAAGCCACAGATTGTCCGTGACCAGATCGTAGGTCGTATAGTTATAGAGCTGATCCGAATAGTGATAGGCTATCTCGACAGGATACTCAGATCCCAGGATCTTGATGCCGCGGTTTAACAGCTTAAGAAGCCCCTCATTTCCAATCTTTACGCCAAAACAGCGATCATCGGCTTTGGAGAGCTGCCTCGAGTACAGCCCCTTATACCTGCTGTTTTTGAGGATCTCATTTGCACGCAGTCCGTTCAGGGTGGTGGCTTCCACTTCCCCCTTGATAACAGCCTGCAGGCAGGACTCTATGTCAGGGAAAAGAACTGTCTCCGAATCAGGAAAGTTGGTGCGCACATAGTAGTACTGCATCCTGTTGTTCTCGTTTATGGCGAATCTCAGATCGCTTGAATTGTCATATTCGTCCCGGTAGACCAGTTCTGTAGTGGAAGAGACCACGTAGGAGGACTGATATATTCCGCTTTCCTCGGAATAGTAAAGGCCTCCGCCCACAGGGAAACAGACATCGATTTTTTCATCGCAGACATCACGGATCATTTCATCGTAGTTGTCATACCCCCTGTAGGACACCTCAGTATCCGCAATATCAAGCTCCGAGAGCATTTTGGGAATGATCTCTTTTACTATACCGTTTACGCTGCCATCCTTCTCCGTTGTACTGTATGGCAGGTAATTATTAAGGTACCCTACCCTGAGACTGCTGTTATCTGCTATCCATTCTCTCTCAGCTTCTGACAGGGTATGGCTAAGAACGCTTGAAGAATAATACTTGCTTCTGAGGGTCCCTATATAATTGGGCTCCTCCATGGCAAGCATTGACTGCGCTTCTTCAAGCTCCTCCAAAAGATCGGAACGTTTTACGTTTACACAGAGATAATAGTCGGTAGTTCCAAAAGTGCAGATGACTTCTGCATGACTGCGCCCGTAGGCCCCATCGCCCTCGGCAGCAAGAATATCCACTTTTTTATTATCAAAAGCGGCGAAAAGAGATTCATAATCATCAAAGGTCACCACCTGAGCATCTATCGAATTGGCTTCAAGATAGTCCTTTAGAATGTCGACAATGGCGCTTTCCAAAACCCCGATCTTCTTTCCGGAAACCGAGGAGGGGGAATAGTTGACAGAGGCATCGTCATAATGTTTTACAAGAGTGTAGATTTCATTGCCCATGGGCGAAGAAGGATATCCTATGATCCCAATGCGGTCGTCGCGCTTTGCCAGACCTGCAAGAAGGTCAATATCGCCACTAAGCAGCATATCATACAGCTGTCCGAAGCCGCCGTAAACATATTCGTAATTCCATCCGGTGTACTCCGAGAGCTTGCGATAGTATTCATAGGCATAACCTGTTTTGACAGAGTCGGGGGAGGCGCCTTCTTCAAAGACTTCATTTTCATAATAACCGACCCTGACTGTACGCGCGCTGTTACTCGCAGCCAGGGCCCTGTCAGAGGGCATAAAAAGCCCCATCAACAGAATCGATATAATGAAACAAAGCGTTGCTTTTGGGGAAGGCATCTTCATAGACAGTTACTCCTTCTGTCTCTCAGGTTATTCACCTTCATATATTAAGTCAGATATAAATATTATAACCCCAAAATCATATTTTCAGCAAAAAATGGTTCTTTTCCAGATCATAAAAAAGAGTACACTCAGCCCCTTTCATGTCAAAAACTTTTACAATATCACAGTCACTTTCATTATCCGCAAAATCGGAAATGATATTCCTGAAGGCCGAGAGCCTATCCGGTGAAAAGTGAATTGTTTTCTCATTTGCAAATACCGCCGTATAAAGTATGTCCGCCTCAACAAGGTCCTGGAAAATGTGGCTGCCATAGGAGAGCTCAGGGTTATAACCGGCCTCCTTCTCCTCCACCTCACATACAGCCTCAAACTCACTGATGTCCGCAAATGTTGTAGGGACGCCAAGCTCAGGCGAAGATGTTCCGATACGCCCCGGAACGATCAGCATCATATGCCTTCCCTGTTCCCTGTACGTCCAGTTTACCCTGCCTATGATCCCTGCAATACGGTTTTTCTCTGCATAAGGCATGTTGTAGTAGGCCTTTGGGTCTACATAGACTATCAGATCGATAGGAACACTCCGGGATAGTCCCATGGAAGAATCCACACTTTCCATGATAATACTATCCTCAGGCACACTGTCAGGGACGGCCACGGTGGCAGTATCCTTGAATACCTGGAGCGGCCTGCACTGCAGGAGGTTTATTGAATACTCGCCGTTCTCAGAAAGGTTCATTGTAAACTCTATATCAACAGGATGCTCATATTCCTCCTGAATTATCCTCATGAGCTGCTGCATCTGCTCCATTATCACCTGTTTTTTTACAAGTCCCCTGCAGGATATGAATCTCACATCGCGATAGATTCCGCGCTCTTTTAACGAACTCTCAACTTCATAGTCATGCTCAAGCAGTGTGTTTATCAGGTATTTGGGGAGTTTTCCTTCAATATCCTTAAGGTCAAGGCGCTTCAGGGCATGCTCGCTGACATCCATGGCCTCTACTGCCCTCTGTGAAAACTGATGTTTTTCGGCCACAGTAACAGATGACGTGGCTTCAGGCATATCCAGGCTCACCAGGCGCGGGTATGACCCCATGGTCCTGTCTACAGCAGATGTCCCAAGTCCCATGACAAGCCTGAGCATCCCAGCCTTGGGATCGATACCTGCAAGGAACTTATATGGGCTGTAGGAGTAGCCCACGCCGGCGGCACAGGGCATATAGTAGGGGCCATAATAGGAACCGGAAACCCTCTGTATGAGCAGGGCCATCTGTTCATCTCTTTTATCCAGTCCTCTCCTCTTTCTGTAATCCAGCGCAGAAAGACTCATGGTGCTGGCGTAAACTGTCCTTATGGCGTTTTCAAATTCATCAAGCCGCTCCTCCAGAGTGCCCCTGTTTGCGCAGAACACAGATTCATATTTGCCCGCAAATGCATTGCCAAAACCATCCTCCAGGATGCTGCTGGATCTCACAATAAAGGGATCCTGACCGTAGTATTCAAGTATATGTCTGAACTGAGTCCTGAGGTCCTCAGAAAAAGCCCCCTGCTTCAGCTTTGTCGCAAACTCGTCTGCCAGTGAAAAATACTCCTCATCTGTCCTCTGGCGGATCCTGAGGTCCCAGAACTCATTGTCAACAATATAGGTGTAGTAAACATCCGACCCCATAAAGAAAGAATCATGGGGCTCAAGTATCTCATTTATCTGGGGACTGACATTGCGGATTATTGCCCTGGCAAGCAGCATTCCACAGGCCTTACCGCCTATGAGTCCGGTACCCATCATGTGGTTCCTGACCGAAAAATAGTCCTCCGGCTTGAAATGCTTTTTGACCATAAGTCTCATCTTGGGATCTCTGGTCATCATGATATTGCACATCACATTACAGGACTCAGTAATATCCATATTGCTTTCATACTGGGTCCTGGCCGTATTAAAAAACTTGTCCCAGAAATCGATATACTGGTCCTCTCCGGGTCTTTGGAAATTGTCCAGAAGCTGATAAAACCGGCTGGACTGAACTCCATCCAGAATGGGTCTGAAGGTACCCTCCTCCTTTTTGTAGATATGGGGAAGAAACATGGTCTCTGAGTCCCTGTTCCACACCTTCTCCGGACGGACATATACATTTTTGCTATCAGAATACACATCCAGAAACAGCTGGGTTGTGTTGAGTATCTTGTTTACAGCATGAAAAGAATGCTTTCCTCTTATTATCGGAAAGAAGGCAACCGTATCAAGAATAAAGAGGAATGGACAGGTCACCCTGAAGAAATTTCCCATCATAAGGTCAGTGGCCCATCTTATCTGCAGCTCTGAGAGACAGTCAAAAACATAAAAGGCATCTTTCCCCTCTTTTTCGATGGCATTATGAATATCGACAGTAAATGTCTCAAAGCTGTGGTTCAGCGGCACCTGATATGTCTTCACCTCAGGGCAGTCCTCAACAAGAGGCTCATGACTTGCAAATCTGAAATATATTATGTTCCGCTTATCCTTTTTGGCCTGCTCTATATATGGATCCACAAAAAGCTTAAACTCCGACAGTTCTGAAACCCTGAAGACAACATTGTCCCCAAGCCTGATGTTATCAAGTGCCTTATCCATCTCCGGTATTCCGGACATTACACGTTCAAATGCCGCCATGTTCGTACCTCCTTTTTCCTACTACAAAAAAAGCAAAGTACGCCTACATTTCTGTAAGCGCCTTTGCTTCTTAATCTATGATATCACATTCTTCCTACTGTTGCATTACTCAACACGTTCAATAACCACGTTCTTCATCCCTGCTTCCACCATAAGATCTCTCAACAATAACAATACTGTTTTACGAAAAGTTTTTGTCTGCTAATACCCACCTTACTTCTCCCGTCTAATGTTATCGCTTAGTGAAATATGGTACAATATACGCACAGAATGCGATGCCCAGTCGCACACAGATTGCTACGTATACCCTGTATATTAAAGAAAGAGACGCACCCCCATGACAAAAATTAATGAACAAGCCAGGGCCGCATTCATGGACTATGTCAGCGGCTACAATATGGACGACATCATGACAAGCAGCAAGGTTACCCACACCATTCGCGTGGCGGAGTTCTGCCGGCGTATTGCAGCAAGTCTTGAGATGAGTGACAGTGATGTGGCTCTTGCCTGGATGCTGGGTCTTCTGCATGATTTTGGGAGATTTGAGCAGATAAAGAGATACGGGACATTCATAGATTCACATTCTGTTGACCATGCGGAGCTGGGTGCAGACATCCTCTTTAAGGATGGAGAGATTGGTCGGTTTATTGAGGCGGGACTTCCTGCAGAGGAATCCTGCCTTATCGAGACTGCCATAAGGCTGCACAACAAGCTGAATCTCCCCGAGGACCTTCCGGAGAGGACAAAGGTTTTTTCACAGATCCTCAGGGATGCGGATAAGATCGATATCTTCAGGGTTCTGGATGAGATGTCCTTCGAGCAGAGGGCCGGGAAGAGCCTGGGGCTCTTTATAGAAAAGGACGAGGCATCCCCTGAAGTCATGGAGTACGTCTATCTTCACAGATGCATTCCAAGGGCTCTTGTACAATCCAAATTTGAGGGAGCCATTTCCCATATATGCCTTGCATTTGAGCTTGTTTATGACGAGAGCAGACGCATCACCATAGAGCAGGGCTATTTCAAAAAGCTATTTGCCAAAGAAGACCCCACCGGTACTCCTTTATGGAATGAAAAAGAAACCAGGCAGCTGGAGCAATTACATCATGAAATAGAGAAGTACTGGGGCACAGCTATTTAAAGGAGATGCACAATGATACTTGCACTGTACGGCGCAGGAGCCATGGGGCGGGAGATCAGGACAATTGCCACAGAGGAAGGCTCTTTTTCTGAGATAGTATTTATTGATGACATAAAGACAGGAGTACTCTGCGGCAGCCGGATCTACAGCTTTAAGGAATTTAAAAGCAGCTTTTCACCTGAAGAAGTCCGTTTTGTTACTGCCTTTGGAGAGCCCCGCTTCCGCCAGGAAAAATTCCTTAATATGAAGCAGGCCGGGTACAGCGGTGCTGTGATAAAGCATCCAACCGCCATTGTAAGTGAAGACGTACAGATCGGAGAAGGGGCCGTCTTTAGCCAGGGCACATTTACCGGTTCCCTTGTGAAGATCGGAGATAATTTTCTGGCTGCTGTCAACTGCGTCATTGGTCACGACAGTGTGATAGGTGATCACGTCAGGATCGGGGCCGGAGCTTTCATCGGTGGCCACACCACAGTGGGTGATGGTGCATTTTTAGGAAGCGGATCCATGCTCAAGGATCGCATCAGCTTTGGGGGCGGCAGCGTTGCGGCCATGGGAAGCGCGGTATTTACGGACGTGCCTGACCATGCCACGGTCATAGGCAATCCGGCCAGGATTGCTGATGATAACAGATCCGGAATGCTTTATTCCTCCAGCAGCGCCGCGCAGGATACTGCAAGGGAAAAAGAGCTGCTGACCAGAGATATGATTGCTGAAAAGTATTGGGATGTATTCTCCAGTGTTTTTGCCGGAATAGATTTCAATCCTGTATCCTTCAGATTCCGGGACGACGGGTGGGAGTCAGTCACTCATATGGCACTTATTTCGGAACTTGAAGAGGCCTTTGGCATATCCCTGAAAGGACGCGAGGTTCTTAAAGCAAACTCCTATCAGGCCGGACTTGAGATGGTCAGAAAAAAGCTTGAGGAAAAGGGAAGGTGACCCTTATGGGTAGAATCTGGAATTTTGAGCAGTTTGGCAGTGCACCTGCACTTATTGATGACTGCGGAAATACTGTATCCTATGAAGATCTTCTTATCATGCAGAAAACCGTGGAAGGAGCCGGCTATGAGCGGCATCTTGTCATGCTCCTTACTGACAATACCATCGGTTCAATCAGCAGCTTTGCAGCCTTTTTAAATGCCGGTTTTCCTGTCATGCTGATATCCTGCGAATCTTTATCTGAAATCAGGGCAGAGCTGTTAAAGACCTACAGACCTGCCATCCTGCTGCTTCCCACGTCCATGTGCCGGGATTATCCATTCATGAAGCAGGAAATCACTATCTATGACTACACAGCTCTTTTAACCAACTATGACAATCCCTACCCTGCAAATGATGATCTGGGGCTTCTTCTTACAACCTCAGGTTCTACAGGCTCTTCCAAATTTGTGCGGCAGTCCTTCCAGAATATTCTGATAAATGCAAATACTCTTGCCGGGATAACCGGCATGACATCTTCCGAGCGCACAATTACTGCTCTTCCCATGCATTACACCTATGGTCTTTCCATGATAAATGCAAGCCTCCTGACAGGTGCGACCATGATAGTTACAAAAAAGAGTTTTCTGGAAGAGGAATTCTGGGATTTCTTTGAGGAACAGCAGGTCACCGCTCTTCACTGTGTATCAGGCACCTATGATGTTCTCAGGCGCACAGAGATCCTTGAGGAAGGTTTTCCAAGCCTTCGTCTCCTGACCCAGGCCGGGAGCAGACTCTCAGCAGACCTGCATGACTACCTGGCAAAATATGCAGAAAGTAACGGGAAGACCTTTCTGACAATGTATGGCCAGTGCGAAGCAACCGCAGCCATATCATATCTTCCCTCTGACCTTAACCTTGAAAAAGAAGGCTCCATTGGAATTCCGATAAAGGTCGGAAGTATGACACTTTTGGATCAGCAGGGGACTGTGATAGATAAAGAAAATGAAAATGGAGAGATCTGCTATGAAGGTCCCAATGTCGCCATGGGTTATTCGACCTGTGGGGAGGATCTCATAAGAGGCGATGATTGGAAAGGCTGCCTCAGAAGCGGCGATCTGGCCAAAAGAGATGCTGACGGTTTTTACTATATTACAGGGCGCATCAAAAGATATATAAAAATGTTTGGAAACCGGATCAGCCTTGATGAGATTGATGACCGGATCATGGAGGCGCTGCACATAAGAAGTGCCAGTGTCGGAGAAGACGATGATCTTTTTATCTTTGTGACAGGTGATGAGGAAAAGACTGCAGTGACTGACTTTGTTATCCGCAATTACCCGGGGATCCGAACAGGTATCAGGGTTGTGATCATAGAGGATTTCCCCAAGAATGAAGCCGGTAAGATCAGATACGGAGAGCTTCTTGATATCTCAAGGAGGATGGACCATTAATGGAAGGGTTTGAAGCGGCAGGAAAAAAACGTATAGCAGCTCTTATGTATATCTGCTTTGTAATAACCGGAATGCTGTCAGTGTCAGTTGGGTCGCTGATCCCGATACTCTTGGAAGTAAAGTCCGGGATCGGTTATTACCAGGCCGGACTTCTTGTGAGCATCTATGCCGTTGGCAATCTTTTTGCCAATCTCGGCTTTGGTTACATCTCCGAAAAAATGGGAATAAAGAATGCAATACTTGCATTTGATCTGTTATTCCCTCTCTCATATATACTTATAATCTGTGGGGATGGTTTTTTCCTGATATCACTGGCTTTCCTGATGATGGGACTTTCACGGGGAGCCTGCAGCAACTGCTGTAACTATGTGATAAATCTGCTGTATCCCGGAAACGCAGCACCCCTCAACGGACTTCATGCCGTTTATTCTTTCGGGGCCTTTGCCTTTCCTCTTCTGCTGACTTCTTTTACCCACTTTGATCCTCAGAAATGGATATATCCGTGTATGATTATGACTATACTGGGATGTATCGGAATGCTGCTTTTTGCTCTGTGTCCACAGATTTTGGACAGCACAGACATAAGAGCTGAAGACACCCGGGCATCTGGCAAATACGGTTTTTTCAGGGAACGGCTTTTCTGGGCCACGACACTTACGCTGTTCTTTTATCTGAGCGCAGAGTCCGGTATCCTTGGCTGGATGGTGACATACTTCACCGATACAGGCTACATATCAAAGGAGCTGTCACAGCTGACTGCAAGCGTTTTGTGGATAATGATACTTTCAGGAAGGACTCTTACAGCATACCTTTCAGATAAGATTGATAAAAAGAAGCTGCTCGGCATCATGGGACTGGGGCTGACAGTATTCTTTACTGCACTTTTATTTGTGCGAAACAGTGTAAGCATCATAATCATTGTTATGTGCATAGGCTTTTTCGCATCGGGGATATTTCCCACCAGTCTCTCTTTTGCAGGAGAGCTTTCAAAGCGCTACCGGCTCAGCTTTAGCTATATCCTGACCATTGCAGGCATTGGCGCAGTGCTTATGCCATCCATCGTCGGGTATATTGCCGACATCAAAGGGATAATCTATGGGATGGCTTCCGTTGGAGCTGCTGTCCTGCTGGACCTTATATGCATTGCTTTGCTCAGTAGATCTTCTCTATATCCCCACTAATCCCATACTCATTCTTAAACTGAAGCAGGTCATCAGAATTCCTGAGCAGCATAACCTCTTTAAATGCACCCGTATGAATATCCTGAAATCCGGCGACCTGCTCACCGGTGCAGATGCTCGCCCTGATCACCGGCTTCAGGTTTTCCTTGTCGTAGGTCTTCTTTTCTGTTTTCTTTTTAAAAAACATAATCTTCCCCCACCAAACATCCCATATCAGAAATAGCAGTATCCGTTTGCCTCTGAAATTGTCACAGTTCTCCCAGCATCTTTTCCGGGTCATCGGCAGCTTTTACTTTATCGTTTGCCCTTATGATGATGCCGTTTTCATCAATGAGGTATGTTGTCCGGACTACTCCCATGGAGACTTTTCCGTAATTCTTCTTTTCTTTCCAGACATCATAAGCCTCTATTACTTTCCGCTCCGGATCTGCAAGCAAAGTGAATGCCAGACCATACTTCTCTTCAAACTTTTTATGGGATGCAACTGTATCTTTGCTCACCCCAAGTACAACAGCACCTTTTTCAGTAAACTGCGGATATCTTTCCGAGAATCCGCATGCCTGCTTGGTGCATCCGGAAGTATTGTCCTTTGGATAAAAATACAATATGACCTTCTTACCCTTATACTCTTCCAGCGAATGCATTACTCCATTCTGATCAGGAAGTTCAAATGCCGGTGCCTTTGTTCCTACTTCTAACATAATAAATACCTCCTATCAAAAAAATATTTGTGTATTCACTTTTCCAGACGATGTATTCTCTCTTTTGTATATGTCTCAATCTGCCCCCAGAGACTATGAAGCTGGTTCTTGTGGGCGCACAGCTTTTCAGTACAATTTGCGCATTTCAGGTAGTTATTGGTATTCTCTGAAAACCGCTCCGGATGGCGATAGAAGGTAATCTCCCAGCGTATCATCAGCACAAGGGAAAGCGCCAGAAGCGTCCAAAGATAGTCTTTTTCCACAAAGAATAGCGGCGTAAACATCATCGCATAATCCCAGTTGTAGATCCTGCAGGTACTGCAGCATTTGTTTTTAAGAAACCAGGTCTGGAATGGGCAGAAAAAAAGGATGCAGATCACATCACATACAGAATAGGCACTGCATAACAGCAGCATAATTCCGTCATCCAGTAACCCTATCATGTGAAGCGCTCCAAAGATCATGTTAAAAGATATCCAGACTATCAGAACAAGCACTGCGGCATTGTTGTCCTGGATTCTAATCTCTGTCTTCCCGGACTTTTGATAATTGCGCTCAAACTGCTTTTGACAGCCCGGGCTCTCCAATCTTGAAGGGAAGAATCTGAATATCATTTCCAATACAAAAACTGCCCACAGTCCCCAAATAACTGCAGGCATACTCTCGATCATATCAATTATTGTTTCTCTGCCCTTAAGTTTATTCAGAATATAACACACCAGTAGAACAATAAAGATAACTGAGCGGTAAACCAGCCTGATATAATGAATAAAACTTACCACAGTAATTCTGGCAAATAAGTATTTGTCTCTGTTCATGATCTCTTCTGCTGTTTGTTTAATAACTCCGAAATTCCCCAAGCAATATTGTACCACAAGATGCGCGATACCACACTTCATTGCCAAAAGGCTCTGAAGCACATGAGCTACAGAGCCTTTTGGAGAAAAAAAGCTCCGCCACATCTGCAGCGAAGCAGTTAGTATCAGTATTCAGTTTGCAATCTGACGAACCACTTTGTAGCTCTTGTTCCACCTCTGTTCAACGCCTCTCCAGCTATAGGTCAGCTCTCCATTAGGGCAGAGGCAGATGGATTTAGATGTAATCTCAGACGGGTTGTCTTTGGAGTCGTAATATGCTCCTCCGCTGGCTCTCTGGTCCATCTTCCTGTAAATAAAACCGTCAATAGTTATCACTTCCGGGAACTGTGTAATCATGATGCACTCTCCATTAGTTAATAATGTAATCTGGTTTCTTATACACTATATTGTATTCTTAATAGTGAATTGATACAAGATGATGTTATTAATCTCTTTTCATCAGGAACTATAATTCAGTATCTATGCGCTTTTTGGCATTTATATTTCACAAAACATCGTGAAATCTGACATAATGAAAAAGCTTTCATTGATTATTTTTGTGCCAGATGGAGATTTGCATCTGAGAACTCAAAATCTGCTTCCAACTCAAGATTGTATATGGTATAAAATATCCATTGAAAAAAAGTTTATGTACAAGGAGAGAAAAAAAATGACTGTATATTCAAATGATGCCAACATTATGCTTTCACAGGCCGAGATTGATAAGCTCATCAAGCAGATGGAGGCTGAAAAAGAGCAGAAGCAGTAAGCCCTTTTACTATTCAAAAAATCTACTGCCTCATCCATGATTCCCGGCCGCTTTATCGTTCATGATATCTCCATTTTCCTCAAAAAGCCCTCACATATCCGATTTCTGTGTAAACCATGCCATGCTTTCCCTGCTCTGATTTCATCAGGGATATTCCATTAACCCTCATTAACTCCTCGACATTTTCATCAGACTGCATCGGAATCTCCTTGGCTCCACTGGCTCTTCTGACAAGAGTTATATGGGACATGAATTTCTTTCTATCAAAGCTGATGTCATTATCAGAAAGAGCATGTCTGAGCCGCTTTACATAATCGTTAAGATCAGGATTTTCTACCACGTTGGCAAATACCATGTCCTTGAAGCGCCTCATGCCGGATACCTTGATGGTAAAAGACCTAAGCGGCACATCCCGCATTATGTCCTCTATCTTTTCCGCTTCGTCACTCTCACCAATGAACACCAGAGTCATGTGAAGGTTTTCTTCACGAGTGAAATTACCATTTACTCCGCATCTCATTAGATCATCCTGCATCTCTATAAGTGCATCAGTCATTTTTTCATCAAAGTTTATCGCTATAAACAGCCTCATAGTTCACAAGTCCCCGCCATTTTTGTTTTGCTTTCCTTTTCAAGGGTGGTATTCCAGGCAAACAAATGCTTTATTTATGCAATTCCTGCGTACTCATAGCCTGCATCTGTAACAGCTGCCTTTATAAGGGCCTCATCAACGTCCTTTGAATTTGTGATAGTTACCATATTCTCCTCGTGGGAAGCTACTGCGGATTCGATTCCGTCAATGGCCTCAAGAGCCTTCTTTACATGAGCCTCACAGTGTGCACACATCATTCCGTTTACCTTAATCTTCATTTCTTTTTTCTCCTTTTCTTTTTTATCATTTAATATTGTATCATTAACAGTCTGAGCATCTGCTGACTGGATGATTTTATAATCAATCCGGTTGCTTATTGCCTTGTCTTTGGTTCCGTCATATACTTTTATCCAATTAAGTCTTAATGCATTAGATACAACACAAAAGCTTGAAAGTCCCATGGCTGCTGCACCAAACATAGGATTAAGTGTCCAGCCAAAGGCAGCCACATAGCAGCCTGCAGCAAGAGGAATGCCTATGACATTATAGAAAAATGCCCAGAACAGATTCTCATGGATATTTCTTATAGTTGCTCTTGATATTCTGATAGCTGCTGCCACATCGCGAATACTGCTCTTCATAAGCACAACATCCGCTGCATCTATAGCGATGTCTGTTCCTGCTCCTATTGCAATTCCAACATCCGCACGGGTAAGCGCCGGAGCATCATTTATTCCATCCCCTACCATGGTGACTTTTCCATGCTCCATGAGCTTTCTGATGACAGCTTCTTTTCCGTCAGGAAGCACTCCTGCAACTACTTCATCAACTCCGGCCTGCCCGGCAATAGCCTTTGCTGTAATCTCATTATCACCGGTGAGCATAACCACATGGATACCCATTTTCTTAAGCTCATCAACCGCCTGCGGTGTATCATCCTTTATGGTGTCAGCGACCGCTATTATTCCTATCAGCTTGTTATCCTTCGTGAATAGAACCGGTGTCTTTCCCTGAGCAGACAGTTCATCCATGATCCCACTGTTTAACTTATCAGGGCTTCCCAAAATGCCTGTAATAAATCTTGTATTTCCACCGGCTACAGAAACGCCATCAAGCTTTGCCTTTAACCCATTTCCAGATAATACTTCAAACTCTGATGTCTCCAGAAGCTTGATGTCATGCACTTTTGCATGATCGATGATTGCTTTTGAAATAGGATGCTCACTTTTTGATTCCAGTGCATATGCGGCTGCCAGCAGTTCATTTTCACTGATACCATCTACAGGGATCACATCTGTAACACGCATAATACCCGTCGTTATTGTTCCTGTCTTATCAAGCGCCACTATCTGCGTTTTCCCTGTAAGCTCCTGCACTGCCGCAGTCTTAAACAGGATTCCGCTCTTTGCGCCCACGCCGTTTCCAACCATTATTGCCACGGGGGTAGCAAGTCCCAAAGCACAGGGACAGCTTATTACCAGGACCGATACCGCTCTTGCCATGGCATAACCGAAGGTTTGCCCTGCAAGTAACCACGCTATAAAAGTAACAAACGCGATACCGATGACCACCGGCACAAACACTCCCGATACTCTGTCTGCAATCTTGGCGATGGGGGCCTTGGTTGCCGCAGCGTCGCTAACCATTCGTATGATTCCGGCAAGAGTTGTATCCTCACCAACCCTGGCAGCTTCACACACCATGTATCCCGAAGTATTTATGGTTGCAGCTGATACCTTATCTCCTGCCTGCTTTTCTACAGGAACGCTCTCTCCTGTAAGTGCCGACTCGTTAACTGCGCTCTCGCCCTCTTTTACGATACCGTCTACGGGTATGCTGTCTCCGGGTCTTACAACAAATCTGTCTCCAACCTTTACCTCATCTATCGGGACAGTTTTCTCCGTATCACCCTCCAGAATAACGGCGGTCTTTGGAGCAAGCTTCATGAGAGCTTTGAGTGCATCTGTGGTTTTTCCTTTTGATCTCGCCTCAAGGGTTTTTCCCACTGTAATGAGCGTAAGAATGGTTGCAGCAGATTCAAAATAGAATTGATCCATGTAGTACATGACCTGTTCTTTGTTTCCATCCATCACAGCACCTGACATGGCAAAAAGAGCATATACGCTGTATGCATAGGAAGCTGTTGCCCCAAGCGCTACCAGCGTATCCATGTTGGGAGACCTGTGAATAAGCCCTTTGAATCCACTAATAAAGAACTTCTGATTTATCACCATGATAAATCCTGCAATCAGCAACTCATATAATCCCATTGCCACATGATTGCCATCAAGAAAGGCTGGCAAAGGCCAGTTCCATAACATATGCCCCATTGAAACATACATCAGGGGAATCAGCATAATGACTGAAGCTGCCAGTCTTTTTTTCAGCACCGGTGTCTCCGTATCTTTTAGCGAATCCTCATAACCTGCTGAAGTGTTACTTTCTTTGTTGGACTTTTTTAGGCTTGCGCCGTATCCGGCTGACTCTACAGCCTTAATTATTTCTTCCGGGGCTGCGCTTCCCTCAACGCCCATGGAGTTCGTAAGAAGACTTACAGCACAACTGTCAACACCGTCTATGGCGCTTACCGCCTTCTCGACTCTGGCCTGACATGCAGCGCAGCTCATTCCGGTCACGTTATATTGTTCCATTCTGATTCCTTTCATTGTTATGATCTATTAGGGGCATGATAGCGGACACGTTTTGGAACCGCTGACCCAGGTTGACGTTTTCTCACTTCATTAGTTTCTGGAGCGTGACTACCAGTTCGTCAATAATCCCATCATTGCCTTCACGGATATTGTCTGCTACGCAGGTTCTCATGTGATTAGCCAGAAGGACTTTATTAAAGCTGTTGAGAGCGCAGGTGATTGCAGATATCTGCATCAGGATATCAGTGCAGTATGCATCGTTTTCAAGCATTCCTTCTACGCCACGCACCTGACCTTCTATCCTTTTAAGCCTGTTCATCAGATCTCTTTTTTCCTTATCATCTCTGTCTTTATGTTTACCGGAGCAATGCGGACAGCAACCATTCATTTCTTCCATAATGTTTTCGTTCTCAGACATATATTTCCCCCATCAAAAATACCCCGCCAGGGTATATTGTTTTTACAACAATATATACCCTGGTGGGGTATCTGTCAATTGCATTTATCAGTTCAATAATTAGCCTTATCAGAAATTGTTTCCATTCCATCCCCAATCATCGGATCCGAAGTAACGTATATACATGTGATCCGGAGCCACACCAAGAATATCTCCATATATTCCAGTCAGCTCTTTTGTCATCCTGCCATACACATCAGAAGATGCATTGCCATAGATCTTTACTTCGATGAATGCTGTAGGCTGGGAATCATCTCCTCTGAAATACATAGGGATGTCACCCTCAATTGCCAGCATAAGCCAATTTTCGCTCTTTCCCGGGATGATTGAAATTGCCTGTCCCAGGCGCTCCTTAAGCTGTGTCTCTTTTTCCTTTGATACTGTTACATTTGTTTTTGTTGAAATGAATGGCATATTTAGTCCTCCGCTTCTCTATCCACTTTTTGAGACAAATGAAAAATCCCAATACATTGCTCTACCATATCAGTATAGCAATATCCGGTACTTTATGAAAACTTAATATTTCTTGCCCTTTCACCTTCTTCTTTATAGCACCAGTTTATGATATAGTCTAATAACAGATGTCGTTATTATGATAATGTTTTATAAAAGAAAGGGCATTATTATGGAGAAAAAGAACGGTTCTTTGATGTTACCTATCGTAGGCTCTATCATTCTTGCTGTTGTGATCACAGCAGTTTCCATCGCAGGCTTTAACATGTACAGTACCATTAAGACCAATGCCTCTCAGGCAGAAGCTTACGAAAGCAGGCTCAGGGAAGATATAATGTCCGAGTTAAAAAATGAGACTCAGGAAGCCATGAGCATCTGTCAGACCATGTATGACAGGCATCTTGCCGGTGAAATGTCCATGGAAGAAGCTCAATTAGAAGCTGCAAATATCATCAGAGAGCTTAAGTATAATGATGGATCAGGCTATTTCTGGGTTGATACATCTAAGGGCATTAACGTAGTTCTTTTAGGCAGAGATACTGAAGGTCAGTCAAGATGGGATAGCGTTGACCCTAATGGAACATACTATATCCAGGAAATGATCAAGAATGGTATGCAGAATGGTGGCGGATACACAAGTCTCATGTTTGCCAAGCCCAATGAAACCGAGCCTCTGCCCAAGATCAACTATACAGCATACTTTGAGCCCTTTGATTGGGTTATGGGTACTGGTGTATGGGTTGATTATATTGATACTCTTAAGAGCGAATATGAAGCAGAATCCAGCAAAGCACTTGCTTCCACAATCAGGAACAGCATTATTACCATGATAGTTCTGCTGCTCATCGGAGTTGCCATTGCTTTTTATATGGGAAAAAGAATCACCACTCCTATTAAGCTTGCCACAAGTCAGATGGTCAGAATGTCCAATAATGATTTCTCTGATAATGAAGATATGCATAAAGTCCGCGCGCTTCCTGCCAAGGAGAACAATGAGATTGGACAGATCGCTACTGCTCTTGATCTTATGCACTCTAATATCCGAGATCTCATGTTAAAGATCTCTGACACCACTTCTTATGTTGCATCAGCATCCGAAGAGCTTTCAGCCAGCGCATCCCAGTCTGCCAAAGCCAGTGAGATGGTGGCTACTTCCTGTACTTCAGTGGCTGAGTCCTGCTCGGGACAGATAACGGCCGTAGCCGGGGCAAGCAATGAAACCCAGGCATTTGTAAACAATATGCAGGAATTCCAGGATGCTATAAACAAGACTACCGAAATGATAAAGACTACTAATGAAGCTGCCACAAAAGGCGCTGCGGACATGACTAATGCCACAAATATGATGGGTTCCATCAAAGATTCCGTAGAAAATACTGCCTCTGTAGTAGAAGCCCTGGGAGAAGAGCTAAAGAATATTGATACTTTCGTTGATACAATAGCAGAAATAGCAAGCCAGACCAATCTTCTTTCTCTCAACGCCAGCATAGAAGCTGCAAGAGCCGGAGAAATGGGCAAAGGCTTTGCGGTTGTTGCCAGCGAGATCAGCAAACTTGCTGACCAGTCCAATGACGCCGCTTCTAAAATCACGGAACTTATTGAGGAAATAATGAAGAATTCCGACGAAGCCGTTTCTTCCATGCGGCAGGGTGCTCAGGATGTCATATCCGGGACAGAAACCGTTAACAACGCCGGTGAGACCTTCAACAGCATAGTAGATATGGTATACTCCATATCTGAGCAGTCGGAAAGAATGAGTGAGATCGTCGGTCAGCTTTCTGAAGGCACAGACACCATTGCACACAACATCAGCAAGATTGAAGATATGAGTTCCAACGTTGCAGATGAAACCCAAAACGTTTCCGCTGCTTCACAGGAACAGACTGCTTCTTCCCATGAAGTTGCAGAAGCTTCTGACAAACTTGCCAGCAATGCGCAGGATCTGCAGGACTTCGTTTCCAAATTCTCACTTTAAGCGACAACAAAAAGGATGCTTCCTACCCCAAAATAGGGAAGCATCCTTTTTTTCACAAACCAGCGTTTCTATTCCATTCCAAATTCTTTCATCAGACTGTCAAACCTTGCCTGTTCTTTTTCCTTGATGGGCTTGGAAAGGTCATTCACACAGTGATGGATAACGTCTGCGTCCTTGAGCACTTCATCCATAGGGCTGTCTACAGCCAGCTTGTCGTCATGATGATAAATCGCTGAGCATATAATGTCTGTCTCCTCAGGTGTTGTGAGTTCAAGCTTTGTGAGGACCTTCCTGGCATAGTCAGCACCAAGATGCGCATGGTCATCATAAGAACCCGTCTTATAAGCATGCATATCATGCAGCATGGCTGCCATGGCTGCAAGCTCCGGATCAAGGCCTCTTTTCTTTGCTATCATCTGCGCAGCAAGAGAAACTCCATACAGATGCACTATCGCACTGGTCCTTTTATCGTCGTCTTCCATCTTGTTAAGCTTCTTATCAACGTACTTTCTCAGTTCTTTTAATCTGCTCATAAATCCCCCTTTTCATGATGTATGTTATGGTTCTTCCGGGTGTCTGATCTTTTTGCCATGTACTATAGCGTCTCTTCACCATTCCCTGAATACATCCATTATACAATATTGAGTAACTATTTATATTTTATTTCCTGTTAATGGTTTTTTGCATCTATATATAGGAAAATAGTAATAAGAAGGAGTTTTCAATAATCCACCGAAAGGAAGGAGGATGACCACAATGAAAAGAATCATTTTATCAGCCCGACTTATTGCTGCTATCCTGATCGCATGTCTTCTTGCGATATCCATGCCTGTTAATGCCGGACGACTGACTGCAAGAGCCGCAGTAAATACAGGAAACTGCCCTGCAAATCTGTACACAGGTATTTTCAAAAGCGAAAGCTATGTCTCCCTTAACGGCAATGCAGCATCACGAACAACGACATACTGTATTAAATTTCATCACACCGGAAAGATAAAAGTCAAAAGTAACATGCCAAATATTTGCACTGCTTCCTACAAGATAGCCGGTACAGTTAAAGGTGGGCGCTATCTTTTTATCACATTCAAATTCAAAGATACCGGAGCCTTCGTTGCCGCCATGAATTATCCAATGGAGGACTGGACTCCAACCGTACCTTACCGCTCACGTCTATATCAGCAGGAGTTAAAGGGCTTCACCATCGGCTCAAAAAAATACAACGCCACGAAGTCATTCTGTTATACGGGCGGTGCATTAAAAAATAAAAAGGTGACAGTTACCCCTAAGAGCGGGCTTAAGATCAAATGCCTGTACGTGGTTGATAATTTTGAGAAAGCACGCAAAAATGCCGATGGTTTTACAATAAAGAAAAGATACAGCAACGGAGCAAAGGTCACAGTTCCCTCAGGTTGTTCTCTCCATGCCGTTCTTAATACCGGCGGCGCCAATGAACCCGACTTTTGTATCTATACCGCTACCGGAATCGACTCAGGCGGTGGCTCGTCTTCATCGTCAACAGGCAAAAAATCATCAGCTCCTGCCCAGACAAAGATAACAAAATCATTCTGGAATCCCAGCGGAAGCTATGCTATACAGTGGAAAACTGTAAAGGGTGCTGCCGGCTACCAGGTCGATGTTGCCTCTAACAGCTCTTTTAAAAACGCCTTCACACGTACATATGACAGCACGGTTTACGGATGTTCGACAACCATCTCAAGCTCTGTCAAAACATCCTATTTCAGGGTCAGAGCCTATAAGAAAGTTAACGGCAAGGTCATTTACGGAAAATGGTCCGCAACAAAGACGGTAAAAAACAAGTAACCAAATCCGCCATTTGATCAACGTTTCAGACAAGAGTGTTGCCATTCACGGTTTAGTACATTCTATGCGCTGTGAATGGCAACCAATCCATGTAAATATTCAGTCCTCTCCTACCAAATGCACAATCTCCGGCTCATGACCGACTGCCGGGAGAAATTTATCAAAAACATCCTCTGTTTTCATCTTCAGACTGGAAGTACATACACAAGGATGACATCCAAGATACTCGCTCTTTTTCACATCCTCATCCACAAGCAATTGGACAGCATTTTCTTTATCATTCATAAGTCCCATGATACTTACAGCACCGGGCTCTATGTCAAGATATTTCAGCATATCATCTGCATCAGCAAAAGAAAGCCTCGCTGAATTTATCTGCGCCGACAACTCTTTTGTCTTAAATTTCTTATCCCCAGGCATCATGAGCAGATAATACTTGGTCTTCTGTCTATTGCACAGGAAAAGATTCTTGCAAATAACAACATCCAAAATCTTATCGATCTCGTTGCAGGCCTCCATGGTACTTGCCGCTTCGTGATCAGTTCTTTTGTACTTAATATCAAGACCGTCGAGAAAGTCGTATGTCCTTACCTCCCTCGGTAGTCTTCCCTCAACATTTTCTGGTCTTCCTTCAAACAACTCCATTTTTATATACTCCTTTGATTCTATCCTGTTATCCGGATCCTTTGTCTCTTTCAAAATATTTATCCCGCATACCACTTCAGCAGCTTCTTCTATAACTGAATCCCAAAAGAGTGGGAATACTTCCAGCCGGGATTGTTACATAACCGGCCGTTACCGCAACCTCTTCAGATAGAAATACTTACTTAGCTTTGGATCTGCATCTTCACGAACGAATTCCAATTCATATCCAAGTTTTTTATAAAACTCCGGAGCCTGAAATCCAAAAGTGGTAAGTGCAATTTTCTCATAACCTTTTCCTTTATATGCGTCTTCCACAGCAGCAACAAGCTTACTGCCAACTCCATATCTTCTATATTCTTTTCCGACAATCAAATCTCCTATATGTACCTCGTTGTAGTACGCACGACCAGTTATTACTCCTGCAATCTTTCCATCCTCTTCTGCTGAAAAGCAAAACTCTTCAAAGTTAAGTTCCACATCACAATCCGTAGCATAATCTGAAAACTCTATGTTAATGAAATCTCCCGTTCTGTCATCTTCCGTAATTCGCCTGATTTCCATTTTTTCCTCCATAAGCTTATTATTCAAAAACACTATAGTTTATAAGCCAGTAACCATCCTCTACTTCCTCAAGAAATGCGATACCGTTAGCTGCATAGTACAGTATGCCATCCCTCGCAAGCTTTTCTGCCTCGTCTGCACTAAGAGAATAATACTTCTTATCTATGCCATTCTGTTCGTACTCCTCTGCCGGAATTCTGTATACTTTAAAAGGCAGGCGAAGGAACTTTTTGTTATACTGCCCCTTGATCTCCTGCGCGTCCGACACTACAGAAAATGCGTTATTCCTAAACATCTCTCCGTCAGAAGCCGGCTCATAATACCAGTCCGAGTCGCTTTCATATTCAACGGTTCCGTTATACGGATTATTGACAGTAAGGTCGTAATAATCCCCGTCTTCAAAATTTGTCCCGAAGAATCGCTCAAGGATCTCAAACATTTTTCCCCTGTCAATACCGTATCTGTCGCCCGAAAACTTAACGCTTGAAGGGTCATTTATCCTGCACCACTCAAGCACAAAATGAGCATAGGTGTAAGGCCATGTTCCCTCTTCATAGCTCTGTTCCGAAAAGTTGGACAGGTAGATATTCAGCTTGCGCCCAAGATCACCCTTAAGGTCAACAGGATCACCCGAAAGCTCATAGGGCCATGAGTAGATAAGGCCACTGTCGACATTCAGCCCGGAGCATTCATAATCACCTTCTTTAAGATATTGTGGAAAAAAATTCATATAAAGATATGACGTTCTGTAATCAAACGTCTGAGATGCGCCATCTTTACTTCCCAGATCAAGAAGCACATACTGCATGTGCACATCTGCAACTCTTACAGATCCGGGTTCATAAGGTTTTCCCGTCTCCTTAGCAATTAGCTCCTGAAGCTGTGTCGAATTGATCACTCCGTCCTTATCAATAACCGGAAACTTTCTCCACTCTCCGTCCTGCCAGGAATATATTGACGTATCCCACACGCTCGGTCCGCCTGTCCCGAATGTATAATGAACTATCTCGATTTCATCAAAGTTTCTGCAGGCAAGATCCTCAAACTGAATGACTTCTCCCTCATTGGGGCTTGAAGAATAATCATCCGTCTTAAAAGTCCCTTTGCGGGTAAGCTCAAAGACATAATGCTGTCCTTCGCGCTTTATCACATCAGGCTTATGATCGCCATCAAGATCTTTATCTTTGTACTGCGGAATTATCTCTCCTATATCACCTTCGTAATCATGATATTGACCACCATCAAAGAGCGTTATGGCATACTTTGGCACCGCATCCTCAATGCACATCTGACTTGTGGGCAGTGTGAACTGATCAGCAAGTGTAACCCAGTCAGGTCCTCCGTCATACGGATTCTCTTCCGGCCCGGCATCCTGTTCCGTAACAATTTCACTTTCGGTTTGTTCTGGTTCTGATACTTCCTCGATATTATCTGATTCAAATGCCTGCTGGGTATTTACAGCCGCTTCTTCATCCACAGAAGCATTTGTGTCACCACATCCCGTAAAGAGCATGGCACTCATAAGGCAGATAAAAACTGTAGTAATTGATTTTCTCATACACGAATCCCCTATAGTGGAACTGGCCATAGTTAATGATATCAGCTGATTGCTGCCATCTTCTCAGGTATATACTTTTTCATCAGATGGACCAGGGTCAACCAGCAGCTTGTGTTTTCCCGTTTCAATATATGATCTTATTCCTCCTCTTTCCATCCTTTGCAAACATCGCACCATCCTTCAGTCTCAGTGATCTCTTCAAGCTCGCCAGGAGTTAACTTTACGGACGTAAACTCATTACCTCCGGCCGGATGAACATATTCGAATCTCTTCATTGAAACATCAAGCCATATCGGAATCCCCGCAGGAACAGCAAACGGGCACACTCCACCAGGCTGAAATCCAGTTATATCCTCCACCTGATCCCTTGGAATCATGTGGGGTTTAGTATGGAAAACAGATTTGAACTTGGAGCTGTTTACCTTGCCATCACCAGCCATTACAACAATAACCGGCTTCTCCTCAACCAGAAACGACAGCGTCTTGGCAATCTCAGGCTCTGTGCATCCAATCTGCTGTGCTGCGTGCTCAACAGTATCAATCGTCTCTGAGTGCTCTGTCAGCCTGTCTCCAAATCCTTTTATATCCAGAAATTCTTTTACCTTAGCATTTATCATCATAATCACCTCATCTTAATGATAGTCAGAAACGCCTGATTCTTCCAATACATAATCAAATTATATATATCGTACACAATTTAATCAAATGGTATCATCATTAAACAAAATAATAACAGCCACGATAAATCCATAGCTGTTATCTGTAGATTACTATATTCGATTACATATTCAGAATCTCCCATAGCTCCGGTGTCAGATACTTCTTAAGAAGCCCGTCAGCATCCACATTTCCGAATCCACCATAAAACTCTTCTGAAACTCCGCCTGCGATTGCTCCAAAGGTATCAGAGTCACATTCCAGGGAAAAGACATTTCGGATGAAGCTCTCGTAATCGCTGCTCTCGTAAAAACATCTCATAGCCGCAGGCACTGAGCCCTGGCAGCTCTCGTTCCACTTATAGCGAGGTCTGATCTCATCCAGGCTATAAGCAATACTATACTCATAGTCAGCTTTCGGATACTGCTCAAGAACGTAATCATAGATTTCCTGCTTACTCTTGCCATGCCTTGCCATCCAAATGCAGGTTGCAGTGACAACTGCTCCCTTGATTCCTTCAGGATGATTGTGAGAAACAACTGCTGTGGCTTCAGCCATCCTCTGCATCTCGTCGTAGTCCTCATAGAATTCGCCTACAAATGATGCTCTCATCGCAGATCCATTGCCCCAGCTATTATAAGGCTCATGGTTATTTCCATTTATCCATTTAAAGAACCTTCCACCATATCCGGAAAATGGATACTCACGTCCAACTTCTACCATGGTCTCCACCAAATCCGCTCCGGTCTTCAAAGCCTTCTTTATTGCCAAAGTCATTACCGTATCATCTGTGAACCCAATTGCATCACCCTCAGCCAGTGGTACATTCTTCCAATCAAGTTTCTTTGGCCTGTCAAATTCGAACTGTGCTCCTAATATATCGCCTAAAACTGCGCCCTTTACTGCCACTTGATCATCTCCTTACCTTTTTTCCACGTCTATTGTAGTCTTCATTGATCTCTTCAGCCCATCCGGTATCGTTAAGTTCATAGTCAATTCCATCGGGAATGCTCATGAACCCACATACCGCCTTACTGACTCCTGCATTTACCTTGGCAGTTCCAATCTCATCATGTACGTAATTGACTGCCCTATCTTTTCTCACACCAAGTCTCTGCGCTTCTGCATAGGCATCGATATTGGCTCCGATAAAGATGAACTCCCATCCATATTTCTTTTGCCTCCGTCATCACATCTGTAGCTCCCTGCAGTGAGCTGTTTCCTTTGTTCTGATGTAATAATAACTTTTTTGGCAAAAGAAATGGTCGCATCCGAGGCGACCATTGTTTAAATTTTCATACAGCATTTATACCCAGACACCCTAGGCATAAACCTCTTCTTTTAGCAGCTCCTGGCATTCCCTTACAAGAGACATATTGCTGCACAGGATAAGAACTTCATTCCAGCAAGTAGATACTTCATCGGCAAGGGAATCAATACCTTCAATCCCCCACATAACTGCGAAGTCCTCATATCCGTTGATTTCAAGATCTTCTTCATTAAAGATAGTGTGAACTTCATCTGATGCCTCTCCGCAAAATGCAACGTTCTTGCAGCCCATTGACAGAATCACATCTGCTGTCTCTCGTATTGAAGCTTCCTCCATGATTTCATCAGCAACTATGATCACAGTGTGATTTGAAAGGTCGCGCACATTTCTTTTACCTCCGGGAATCCCTCTACCGATAATTCCATATGTGATATTCTGGCTTGTCATCTGGTCTGCAAACATATACTGTACCATGAAGTCCTCCTTTTCAGATGTGTCTCTGTCTGTGTTGTTTCTCTTACTGATATCTTACTGATATCATTTTAACAACAATGGTGTCCAATATATGTCACAGTTAAAGAAAGTGAATTCTCCTATATTCACTGTGTATAAAACCTGTGTATAAAAAGTCTAGGAGTTCTTTTTAAGGTTTGTCATGCTATGAAGCCCCAGCGCTATCGTGGAACCATTATGCAATGTAGCACTTGTTGCGGGCGCTATGGTCCCCAATAATCCAAGCCCAATCAGGCCCAGATTAAATCCAACAACAAAGCGATAGTTGAAGTGAATCCTCTTCATAAGAAGGCCACTAAGCTCTTTCAAGGTAATAAGCTTATACAGGTCATCCTCGGATATCATTACATCCGCAATCTGCCTTGCAAGTTGAGCCCCTTCGCTTATGGCAATTCCACAATCCGCTTCAGAAAGTGCCGGGGAATCATTGATGCCATCCCCTATCATTACAACCGTATGGCCCTTCGCTTTCTCCTGCTGAACAAATCCCGCTTTTTCTTCCGGTAGAACCTCGGCATAATATGAATCAACACCGACTTTTTTGGCAACTCTTTTAGCGATGTGCTTTGAATCACCGGTCATCATGACTATATTCCTAAAGCCCGCTTCATGGAGCTTTTTAATTACATCAGGAGCTTCAGGTCTAAGCGGATCCTCAAGACATATTACTGCCGACAGCTTACCTCCTATCGCCAAAAACAGCCTTGAATATTGCTTGGAAATACTATCCAGCTTATCCTGTTCGCCATCCGGAACAACACACTTCTCATCTTCCATTACAAAGTGCCAGCTACCAATTACGACCTTCTGGCCGTCAATGTCTGAAGCAATTCCATGGGCAACTACATACTCGACTTTGCTGTGCATTTCATTATGCTCAAGTCCTCTGTCTGCTGCCTCAGCAACTACAGCATTGGCAATTGAATGCGGGTAATGTTCTTCAAGGCAGGCAGCTATGCGCAGCATCTCATCCTTATCATTTCCAGAAAATGTAACAACATCTACAACTTTAGGTGTGGCCATTGTAAGAGTTCCGGTCTTGTCGAAGACTATAGTATCCGCATCCGCAATAGCTTCCAGGAATTTACCACCCTTTACTGTAAGATGGTTGTCCTGACACTCACGCATCGCAGACAACACAGTCACAGGCATTGAAAGCTTTAATGCGCACGAAAAATCAACCATAAGAACAGACAACGCCTTAGTCACATTCCTGGTTATCAGATACGCAAGTATCGTTCCTCCTAAAGTATACGGAACCAGTCTGTCTGCCAAATGCTCAGCTCTTGATTCCACTCCGGACTTAAGCTGCTCAGATTCTTCGATCATCTTTATGATCTTCTCATATCTGGTAGCCCCGGAAGCTTTCTCAACCTTAAGGACAATATCGCCCTCCTCTATGACTGTTCCAGCATAGACATAGGCGCCCTCTTTCTTCTCCACAGGTATCCCCTCTCCGGTGAGCGTCGCCTGGTTTACCATGGCTTCACCGGAAACGACGGTACCATCCAGTGGAATTACACTTCCAACTCGCACTGATATTTCATCTCCTGGGGCCACCTGATTAATCGGCACCTGAACTTCAATTCCATCTCTTTTAAGCCAGACCTTATCTGATTTAAGAGCCATGCTTCTTGCCAGGTCATCCACTGATTTTTTGTGAGTCCACTCTTCAAGCAGATCCCCGATACCAAGCAGGAACATAACCGACGAAGCCGTCTTGTAATCCCCTGTCACAAGAGATACTGTTATAGCCGTTGCATCCAGAACAGAAACCTCAAGCCTTTTATGCTTAAACAGACTGACAAGTCCCCTGTAAATGAACTTCGTAGCCATAATCCAGGCTTTTATCCTTCTGATGGGTGAAGGTAAAAAGAGCCTGCATCCATAATGAATGACTACCTTACCTATAAGCTTCTCCTTGTAAGAAGCCATAAGTTCTCTTCCGGTATTTTCAGGCACAAGCGCCTTTACCGCTTCCGCATCAGAATCAAAACTGCAGATCCTGGAAAGCAGCTCTTTTCTGTTACCTGTGTAGACTACTACTGCGTCTGCGCTTCTCTCGTAGACGGTAGCTTTTTCAACACCATCAAGAGAAAGCAGATAGTATTGTAATCTATCTGCTTCTTCAAAAGAAAAACGTCTTTTTGGCATGGAAAAGCGTATGCGTCCACTTATCTCATGTTTAATGACAATTTTCATATTCGATTATTCTCCAACTACTGCCTCGTCTTCCTTTGCCTTGCGCTCAGCATTGATCTCTTTTGCTTCTGCAAGAATGTCGTCACAGTTTTCCTGTACCTTGTTTGCAGTGTCCATTACACAGTTTTTTGCCCTAAGGACAGCAGCAGTAGTATGTGTATAGCACTTCTTAGCATCTTTACTTGATAGCACCTTTACACCTGCTGTTCCGAAAAGGACTCCACCCAAAAACCAAACATAATGATTCCAGTTTTTCATAATAATCATCTCCTGTTCAATATTTTTTCTTAATGCAAAACAAACAAATGCAGAATCCTCCCACATTTGTTTGCTTCTTTAGCTTATCACAATCTGATAAGCTCTAAAATATGCACAGTTGATAACTTTTCTCAAGTATCATTCCATACAAAGCTCCCTCCCTTTCTGTTCCTCGTCTAAATCTAATATCTGTTGCCGGTCTTCCTTGGCAGCAAGTAATATCCTGCTCATACTCTCCTCCTTGCATTTTGTAGACTTTTTTAATAAATTATGTTAGTATATGCTAACCAGCGTATCAAAACTATTATTTGAATGATTTTTCAAGAAAGCGTGAGTAAAAAATGTCCAATATAGCTGCAATAGTTGTCCTGATACTTATAGTTGCACTTGCCGTATCAGGTTCCATCAAACATTTCAAGGGAGAAGGCGGTTGCTGCGGCGGCAGCTCTGTAGTCAAGGAAAGGGATAAAAAGCTTAATAACCCTGTTATTGGAAAAAGAACTTTTTTTGTAGAAGGAATGCACTGCGAAAACTGCAGGAACAGAGTAAAACGCGCCATCAACAGCATTGATGGCGCGTCATGTAAAGTCAACCTGAAAAAAGGCCGTGTAGATATAGAATATGACAGAGAAATCGATGACGGTGTTTTCATTAAAGCCATCGAAAATCTTGATTTTCATGTTGTCTCATAAACTGTTCCGCAGCAGCTTGTCTGCACGTAGTAGTGCTTGTTCCACTTATAAGGTTAGGTGTTTTCCTTTAATCTACTATTGTTCAGCATTTCAATCATTGTTCTATTCCCAATTCCTTCATCAAACTTTCAGATCATGCGGCCTCGGCACGTAAATCTCGTCACAATCTTTTCACAACATTTTTAGCTTCGCCTAAATTTCAAACTGTATGAAGTAGCTTAGAAAACTCCAATGCTTTTCCTACATCACCATCAACCTTAAGCTTGCCAAGAGTAAACGCAACAACCGGATCAAGCTTACCGGAAATCAACTTGTTAAAATCATCGGACTTGATAGTGACTGCGCAGTTCCTGTCATTATATTCATAAGGCTCCACGTTTATCTTATGGTCCTTGACCTCAACATATAACACATTAGGCTCGGTATCTGTGAGATTAACCTGTACCGCCAAGAAATCCACATTTGAGACATCAGCTTTTTCAGCCACTTCCCTCACCTTTGATAGTAACGTTTCAAACTTCATGATCTTTGCCCTCCTTAATTAGTGTTCTTTCATATCTTATATCCACAATCTGCCTTCTCCGGCCTGCTCTTTAGGCTCCATTATTCTTTCTAAGATGTGACGTTTTCTTTATTGACTCGAAGTATCTCATTCGATACTGTTTGGGTACTGCATTACGATAAACTCATGACAGCACGCTTTGTAAGTTATTTCCTGATCACCTTATAAGTCAACTCTAAGAATCCAGCATTCATCACTGCAAAAACAAGTAGGTACAATGGCATTATTCCTATTCCAACTGCCTGCTGTAAATGCCCGAAGACCATTGGCATAAAGGTGCTTCCTACGTAAGCAGATGCCATTTGAAGTCCTATAACCGCTGCGCTGTATCTTTTCCCAAAATTAGTCGGCGCCATGTGCTGGATTGCCGGGTATACCGGACCCATTCCGGTTCCGATTACCACGAAGCCGACAGCTGCCACCAGATATCCTGAGGATGGAATAAAAACAAGCAATATGCCCACAAACTCTACAATTATACCAATCCTTATAAGAAGTCTGTCACCAAGCTTATTTGAAACAAATCCAGAAATGAGCCTCCCAAGCATAAGGCCTCCGAAGATCAGTGATCCAAAGGATGCTATAAGCTCATCTGAAAGACCTGCTCTTGTTCCGGCAAAATAACTTGGTGTCCACAAAAAACATGTTGCCTCGCCTGAGCAGTATGCAAAAAAAGCAATCAGTGTAAGAACCACTCCGGGAACTGTCAGTGTTTCTCTTATCCCCGCACTGTTTTTGATCTCTTCTTCGTTGCTTTCAGAATCATTCTTTTTCCAAAGCGGCAGGGAAAGAATGCATACCAGAAGGATACCAATCTGAACAAATGCAGTCCATCTGTAGCCTTCATTCCATCTGGCATACTTAAGAGCAAGCGCCATAATAGACGGGCTTATTACCGCACCAACACCATAGAAGCAGTGAAGAAAGTTCATTACAGATCCGGAATAGTTGTTTGCCACATAGTGATTGACAGAAGCATCAATAGCCCCTGCTCCAAGGCCATAAGGAACAGCAAACAAAAATAGCATCGCGTAATTTCCCGATATTGAAAAGCCTAAAAGCCCGAGGATTGTCAGAAATATTGAAAAGATAACTATCCATTTAGTGTGAAATCTCTTTATGAATTTGGGGCTTAAAAGCGCCGAGATAATGGTCATAAACGAAATTGTCATTGACACGTAACCGGCGTAAGATGATGGTACCCCAAATACCATCTGCATTTTTGGCCATCCTGATCCCAGCAGTGAGTCCGGAAGTCCTAGACTTATAAAAATCAAATAAATAACTGCTAATAATAAAGATCCCATTTTGTTTCTCTCTAATATTCTATGAAAATACGGCTTCATTTCATGGAATGTACATATGCAGCCATAAAAAATGCCCTGGTATTCATTGAAAATAACTACCAGGGCCTATTACGATAGAAGATATTGCCTCAAGCTCAGATATAAGCGTCAGCATGAGCCCTTCTATAAGCCTGTCGGTTTGCCAATCCACTTGCATGTACTTTAATTCTCCTATACTATATATCATACAACCTGAAGTTAACTTTGACTCAACCTTTTTTTGAAATAATCTCATTTTTTGGAGGAACTATGATTTTCCACCTTATTATCGTTCCTAAAATCACACTCTTATATATGTTTCCGTAAGGTTCTGATTTCTGTCTCAACTGTATTCATAATTATCCTTCAAGTGGTTTACGCCTTTGTATCATGGATCTCCATCAGACGGGAAGCTGATATCTGCGACATAAGCATTTCCGCAATGAGCGCCAGCGCCTGATCAAAGGGCGCATATATCCTCGTGATAACAAGGAGGAACATGAAAAGCACCATAAAATCAATCTGTCCACCCAGAATCAGCTTTGTTCCGGTGAGGATTGTTGTTGCCACTCCAAGACGCATGATCACGCTGGCAGCATTTACAAAAATACCGCAGGAAAGCTCTCCGGAAAGCATGGTCTTCTCATGGCTATCAATCTTATCGTTAAGAACCTTAAGGAATTTCTCTTCCTGATTGGTTGCCCTGATCTCCCTGATGTTCTCAAGTGTTTCCTGAATGCCATCAGACACCTGGATTCCCGCCTGTTTTGTGATTTCAGAATTGCGTTTGTTGATCTTTCGGCTTCCGAAAAGAAGGATAAACGCTACAGGAACTCCCCACAGACAGGCGATACTAAGTCTCCAGTCAAAAGAAAAAAGCATGACCGCAACGATGGCTGTTGAGATATAGGAACCGTACAGATATCCCAGACAATGTGACCACACATGCTCAAGACGGTTAACGTCACCCATGATAGTCTCTGTAAGGTCTGCGAGATCTCTTTTACCAAAATATCCAAGCGGGAGTTTTCTCATACGTTCCGCCAGTGAAATACGGACACTCTTAACTTCTCCGTAAACCAGACCATAGGTCGCCCTGTACTGCTGAAGATGTGTAATAAGTGAGAGCACTAAAAATGCAAGCACAAGCAGTAGGAAAAGCCCAGCCCCAGGAAGCTGTGCTCCGTTTGTGAGAGTCTCCATATACTTCGACATCATCAGGTATAAGATTCCCATTCCGCCCATTACTACAAGATTTACTATTACTGTCCAAAAAGTTGCCTATTTTGTATTCTTGATACCCTGATCTGTAAGGGCATATTTTCTCTGAAATTCTTTTCCGAACAATTACATCAAAACTACCGTTCTTAAGTGCGTCGGGAGCTATAAAAACAGCCACAGGAATCATGAATACAAATGCGCCTTCAGTAGCTGTAAGATTTATCGACTGAGGTACCTGGCATACGCCAACGGTATATAACTCTGCCTTTTCTCAACAAATCCAACATAATCGCATTTTATATTGTCTTACATCTATGACCACATGCAGCTTCAAAATTATATCTGACTATTCCAAGATCAAGCTTAACAAATGGCCCGAATCCGGCTTTTATCACTGCCTCTTCACCATCGATATCAATAAAGAATTTGCTATGACGCCGTTAGTAGATTATCCTAACTCCTCCCATATTATTTGTGTTTTATTCCCAGAAGTGCCCATCTGAAAAATGGGATCCTGGAAAATATAGTTCCAAGGAGCAGTCCACCACCAAGGCCTGCAATCAGACTGAGAATATAAACTACAGCAGCAGGTAGCATCCCTGTTTTACCAATAAATACACCAATACATGCTATTCCTATATAGTGGAAAACATATAAGCCAAAGCTATTCTTATTCATATACTTCGTAAAACTATTTTCATAGTCAAAAGCTCTCGCAAACCCACTTAGCATTGAAAGAGCTCCAAACCAGGCAAAAGAATTATGCAAAATCCCCCGGTTAACAGGAGCATCAGCAAAGTTCTGTCCAAAATATGTAAAACAGAAAGCAAATGCGATTACTACAGTAACGGATAGAATAATCGGAAATGCCTTCTTCATCCTTTCCATTACTTCATCATGCGAAAAGATGAAATATCCCGTAATGAACATTACAAAATATAAACCAAACCTATACACAACAACTACCGGCATATTAACCAACTGCGCAGCGTCCCATACAAGAACAGTCATAAAAAAGAGCACAGGAACATTCACATTTTTACCTATCTTCCACAGCCTGTTTTTGTCGATCTTTCTGATCAGAATAAGTAGTACCGAGAAAAGCCAAAGCATCTGCAACCGGTAGGATTTCCATTTTCATCAACAATATCAAGATATTCCATCATCAAACCTCATAATCCAGGCAACTTCTGATTTTTGTATAAGGCCTGACTTTAGAATCAGCAACCGCTACATGTTCTGGATGTGTCGCGTAGTTCTTAAGTGCATCTTCGTTTTCAAATGTTGCCTACTTCCAATTCCATGTCCACCACCGGTTACGACAGCTGCTTTATCAGCCATAAGATTCCTCCTCTGGACATGAACTCATCTATAATCAAATTACATATATCGTACACAATTTAATCAGATGGTACAATCATTAAGTATAAAAAACAAGGCCTCTGGTAAATGAACCAAAGGCCTCGAATATCATATTCTATTTATTTACTTGATCTCGTCTGTAGTTCCATCTTTCTTAACAACTTCAAGTCTGCATCCAAGCCCAAATGCTGCAACTGATCCAGCGATCAGTGCCCATGGTGCTGCTGCAAGTCCAAGGATTCCGCCGACAATTCCTACATTAACAGGTACGCTGAATACTATTTCATCACCCTTTTTAATCTGAACTCTGTCAACATTGCCCTCTTCAACCTTCTTTTTCAGCTTATCAACGAGTTCTCTGATGTCATCTCCAATGTCCTTTGTATCAGGGCTGATGAGCTTTACAGCAGCCTCAACATCTCCATCGGTCTTTGTAAGAGCATCCTTGGCAGCATAATAATCAACACCTGTAAGCTCCATTACTTTTTCAACAGCTTCTAATGTAATATTCATAATCATAGTCTCCTTTCATGCTTCAGGCTCTGTCCAAAAGACTGATGAGCCCAACCACCAACAGTACCGGCAATGCAATGACAACAAATCCTTTAAATAGAAGTCCCACAAGAATCAGTGGAAGGAACATCAGTGTAAACACAACTTTGATAATGCTCCAACTTGCTCTGAATGCAAAGCCAATCATTTTCCCAAAAATGTAAAAGAAAAATATGATAAAAAGCAGCGACAACATGATCCTCACCCCTTCCTCCAAAATAAAAACCATTGTCATCTGTTGCTTGTTGATGAATTCATTATATGGCTGTCACATTCAGGATTACATAATCATTTCAGCAAAAAGAAGATTGTTATTTTGCTAAATACGAAAGATGTTAGTATTTCCTAATCACTCTTCACTTTTAAGGTTATATCTCCACCTAAGCACTGCAACTCCAATGATGATCCCATATCCCGCGAATGACAGCAGTGTTGGCAGCTCTCCCAGAAACAGTACCCCGAGTATTGCGGCGAATATGACCTGGGTGTAATCAAATACCGATATCTCTTTTGCCGGGGCATACTTATAGGCTGAGGTTATCCCAAACTGACCTATAGTTGCTGACAGCCCGGCCATAACCAGGCATAACAGCTGCACAGGCTTAAGAGGAACATAATTCATTGCGATAAACGGAATGGTCACAAGCGTTGAAAATATCGAAAAGCACAAAACAATTATTGGAGTCCTTTCACCCTTTTTGCCTAGTTTTCTGACAAAAACATAAGCAGTTCCAGCCCCGAATCCGCCATACAGTCCTATCAGCGCAGGCACAAGCTGCATGTTGCTTCCTGAGGGTCTGACAATAAGCATCGCTCCCAGAAAAGCCACAATAACTGCAAGGATATCAATCTTCTTGGGTTTCTCTTTGAGAATTGGGATTGAGATAAGAATGGCAAAAAATGGCGAAAGCTTATTAAGCATGTTGGCATCTGCAATGTTCAGCTTGTCTATGGCATAGAAGTTTGCGATGAGCCCACTTGTTCCAAACAGGCATCTGAAAAAGATATCCCATGCACAGCCTTTCTTAATCCTGATCTTATCTCCAGATCTGACCAGAAGAATAAGAGACGCAATGATGGCAACTGCATTTCTGAAGAATGCCTTCTCCATGGTCGGGACATCTCCGGATATCCTGACAAAGAAAGTCATAAGAGAAAAGCCAAAGGCTGCGAATAATATACATATGATTCCCTTTGATTTATTGCTAATAACCGAAAAGTCTTTCATTCCCACTGTTTCAATAATTCCTCTATAAGCTTTTTATTTGCGCAGAAGCCGATAATCCGGTCTTCAGTTTCAGTCACTGCAATATAGGCTTCTTTCCTCGTAATGTAGTCTCAAATGATTCCATCTTCTGCGGTAAAGCCATGGACCTGATTCCAATATGTACTGGAAGCCACTGGCATTCCGCTGATAGTAAAATACTTGTTCAGCACATCGAAAGTCGCTGTATTTCCGCCTCTTCTGGCACTTACAACCGCAGGCAACGCATCCCCTTCGCTGCTAACTCCTGAATTCAAAATAAGCTTGCAACAGCCTACTTTGTTTCTTCATGCAACAAAGTGGTAATATGACAAAATAGTATTGATCCGTTCTTTCCTTCATATCTTTTTGTAGCAAAAAGGACTTAAAACAGCGACCGCATAGTAATTATTTATTCTCACAACTCTTTTCTAAAGAATCTGTTCATGGTACTATGAACCACTTCTTTAGGGCGCTCTATCTCTTTATATCCCTTCTTTTCATAGATATGGATCGCGGCCTTAAGATTATCATGAGTCTCCAGATATGACGCCTTGTATCCTGCTTCACGCATCTTGTTTTCAATGAAGTCTATCAGTTCATATCCAAGTCCAGAGCCTTTTGCAGCATCCGTAAGATATAGCTTCTGTAGTTCGGCAGTATCTTTCATCGGTTCAAATCTGTCAAATCCGATTCCACCAATAACCTCGCCATTGTCTCCTTCAATGACAAAGTATCTACGCTCATTATTACCATAATAATCGCTAAGGTGGTCCAATCCTTTATCAAAATATACCGTTCCCGGAATATCAAGGTTAAACTGTTTAAGGTTATCCCTGACAATCAATGCTACTGCGGCATTGTCAGCCTCTGTCATTTCCCTGTATTTCATCAATCAAACTCCTCTATGCCGTCACAAGGGTCATCTTCCACATCAATTAGACCTTCTTCTCTAGCCTGCTCCCATGTAATCCCATAGGGAGCTAGGATTCTTCATCCAGCCGTCATAAAAGTTCTCTCCTCCCTGCAAATATAGTCCCAACTACAGTCTCCACAGATATCACCACGGATACCCTCATCAATTATCCAGGCGGTTAAGATAATGAGGCGCACCAAAACAGCCAGTATCACAGAAATAATCTTATAAGTCTTAGGAATGCCATCTCAGTCATGCTCAATTTCAAGCATATCAAGAAGTTTCACAAATGTATCCAGTTCATCAAGACAGGTATCTATGAGCCATCCTTTTTCATTTCTCCATTCCTTGAGCCCCCTGTAATAATAGTTTTTCTTGGAATCCTCAATGATGAATGGAATAATATTGTGTCTAAGACACTCCTTCAATGCTACAAGCCTTCCTACCCTTCCGTTTCCGTCCTGGAATGGATGAATATATTCAAACTCAGCATGAAACGCGATTATAAATTTTTTGCGAGAAAACCTCTTCCGCAAGGCCGAGGATGAATCGCACACTTGTTCCGAACAGAAGTTTGGTGTATAATATCCCTGACCGGAACATTGAAAACTGTATATTGGGTTTTGCCAGGAACGCTACAAACAAGCACCTCTGGCATGTGAAATATACAAGGCCTCACGTTCCCTAAGCGAATGTATCGCACCTATAAAAGTATGCCAAAGAGCCCTGGCTCGATGGAGTAGGCGCACCGTGGACGTGCGCTGTCATGCCTAATGGCATTTCAGAAACCACTTCCGTCAGGTTGTGGTAGTTCATACTCTTTAAGAAGGGCCTCCATATGCTTATGTACTTCAGATGGTTTAGAGGTCGCTCTGCCGCCGACAACATTCGCACGTTTTTTATAATCTCCAACTGCAAACCATGATAAAGTTGAATCCTTTGTATCATGCTTTATTATGTAGTGAAGTTTTTTGATTATCCTTCCAGCCCCGGCTGGGAGTCTTCATTCCCCCAGCCATTTTCTACAGTTCATGCCACGATCCTGTGGCTTTCATGGGCCTATTTTTCAAGATACATTTTCACGCGCCGCGGGCTCTTACCCCGCAATGCCTAAGTTATGCCACAGATAACTTTTCTACGCGTCCCTATGATTTTGCTGTTCGTATCTTT
>JAEEGL017402332.1_pt1 | contig 38945 bp, 38 predicted proteins | sample 9134231 | NCBI WGS metagenome assembly JAEEGL01 (sample SAMN16246548, study PRJNA631951) | gut metagenome | biome: gut microbiome; feature: rumen; material: fiber-attached | host: Bos | place: Iran: Karaj | collected 2018-10 | reverse complement strand
GATTACCATGTCAGACTTACTCAGGTGGCTATAGCGCCGGGGTTCCACCTCTTCCCATCCCGAACAGAGAAGTTAAGCCCGTCCACGCCGATGGTACTGCCCACAAGGTGGGAGAGTAGGTAGCCGCCGTCTTTGATAGGAAGCGGTCTTTAGGTCTTGCCTAAAGGCCGCTTTTTTATATATTATTAGGTTATTATTCAATAATTTTGTTTATAAAAGCATTTTATATACAGAATATTTTGTAACTTTGCAACTCGAATTATAAACGTGAGGAAATAGGTATGTTAGAGAATTATGAAATTGACTTGAAAGCCATAGACTTGGATGGTAAGAATTTCTCCTATTCTCTTGATGACACTTTCTTTACGGAGATAGAAGCTCAAGATATTATGGGTGGTCATGTGGATGCACAAGTGCATGTTATAAAGAAGACTGCTTCTTTTGAGCTACATATACATATTGATGGAAACGTTACGATTCAGTGTGACAGATGTCTGGATGACATGAATCAGCCTATAAGTGCTGACAGTATGCTGAAAGTAAAATTCGGACCTTCGTATCTTGATGAAGGAGATGATTTAATTATCGTGCCAGAGGATGAAGGAAAGATAAACGTTGCATGGTTCCTTTATGAGATTGTTGCTTTGTCTATACCGATTCAGCACACTCATGTACCAGGAGAATGCAATGAAGAAATGATGAAGATTCTGAAGGAACATTCAGGAAAAGAATTGTATAAAGAGGATACCGTTGCTACAAATAACAATGAGGTGGATCCAAGGTGGAAAGATTTAAAGAAATTAATAAATAACAATTAAATATATTATAAAATGGCACATCCTAAGAGAAGACAGTCTAAGACTAGAACTGCTAAGAGAAGAACTCATGATGTAGCAGTTGCTCCTACATTGGCAATTTGCCCAAACTGTGGTGAGTGGCATGTATATCATACTGTATGTCCAGCATGTGGATATTACCGTGGTAAGTTAGCAGTTGAAAAAGAGGCTGCCGTTTAATCGGTAGTTCTATTATGAATAAGAGAGGTATAGCAGAAAAGGTTTGCCCAATCGAGCAGGCCTTTTCGCTAAACGTCTTTAATTCTGTGTGTAGAGCTAATAACTATGGATAAAATTAATGCTGTTATAACAGGACTTGCTGGTTATGTTCCAGATTATATCTTAACCAACGAAGAGTTGTCTAAGATGGTTGATACCAATGACGAATGGATTATGTCTCATGTGGGTATCAAGGAGCGCCATATTCTCAAAGAAGAAGGTCTGGGAAGTGGTTATTTGGCACGTAAAGCTTGTAGAAAGCTGATTAGAGAAACAGGCACGAATCCTGATGAAATAGATTTATTGGTGGTTGCTACAACAACCCCTGATTATCATTTCCCTTCTACAGCTTCTATCCTGTGCGAGAAATTAGGTCTGAAAAATGCTTTTGCTTTTGATATGGAAGCGGCTTGTAGCGGTTTCTTGTATGCATTGGAAATAGGAGCTAATTTTATTCGTACTGGTCGTTATAAGAAAGTGTTGATAGTGGCAGCTGAAAAGTTATCATGTATGGTTAACTATAATGACCGTAACACATGTCCTCTTTTTGGAGATGGAGCAGCTGCTTGTTTTTTGGAACCTACATCGGAGGAGATAGGTATTATTGATTCTTATTTACGTACTGATGGACTGGGGTTGCCTTCTTTGCATATGAAAGCAGGTGGTTCTGTTTGTCCGCCATCGTATTTTACGATAGACAACCAGATGCATTATATCTACCAAGATGGTCGTCCTGTTTTTAAGCATGCAGTAACCGACATGACATTAGCATGTAACAAAGTAATTGAAAACAATGGATTGGCCAAAGAGGATATTAAGTGGATTGTTCCACATCAGGCTAATTTACGAATCATCGAATCTGTAGCCCATATGTTACAGATACCCAAGGAAAAAGTTCTGGTCAACATAGAAAATTATGGAAATACCAGTGCGGTGTCAGTTCCTTTGTGTCTGAAAGATTATGAAAGCATCCTTAAAAAAGGTGACAAGATTATTCTTACTACATTTGGTGCAGGGTATTCTTGGGGCGCGATTTACTTGATTTGGGGCTATGATGGGAAATCACATTTTGATAAGATCAGTAAAGCTCAGATTAAGAAATAATTTTGCAAATATAGAGAAAGGCGCATCATATTCATACATACGATGCGCTTTTTTGTCCCAATATTTTTACGTTTTATGCATAAAGCCGGTTTTGTTAATATCGTGGGTAACCCTAATGTTGGTAAGTCTACATTGATGAATGCTTTGTTGGGTGAAAGAATTTCTATCGCTACATTCAAGGCGCAAACTACTCGTCATCGTATTATGGGCATTTACAATACGGATGATATGCAGATAGTATTTTCAGATACCCCGGGAGTACTCAAACCTGCCTACAAGTTACAGGAATCCATGATGGATTTCTCTAATTCTGCACTTACAGATGCTGATGTCCTCCTATATGTGACTGATGTGGTAGAAAAATCAGCAAAGAATGATGGCTTTATTGATAAAGTAAGCAAGCTTGATGTTCCAGTTATTGTCTTGATCAATAAGATTGATTTAACGGATCAGCAGAAGTTAGAAACTTTAGTTGAAGCCTGGCATTCTTTGTTGCCAAATGCGGAGATTATTCCCATCTCGGCTTCTAATAAGTTTAATGTAGATGTGGTTTTGCGCAGAGTAAAGGACTTAATACCCGACTCACCACCTTATTTTGATAAAGATCAGTGGACCGACAAACCTGCACGTTTCTTTGTATCTGAGATATTGCGTGAGAAGATTTTGCTTTATTATGATAAGGAAATTCCTTATTCTGTAGAGGTCGTTGTTGAACAATTCAAGGAGACTGAAAAGAAGATAAGCATAAATGCTGTTATTTATGTAGAGCGTGAGTCTCAGAAAGGAATTATCATTGGCCATCAAGGCAAGGCGCTAAAGAAAGTATCGACCGAAGCTCGTAAAAGCCTAGAGAAATTCTTTGGTAAGACCATTTTCTTGGAAACTTTTGTTAAAGTAGATAAAGACTGGCGTAATTCCGATAAAGAATTGCGAAACTTTGGATATGACCAAAGGGATTAATTTGTTAACTAAGCTAGTATAGCTTTATAAAGATAGAATTATGGGGAATATTGTTGCTATTGTAGGACGACCAAACGTTGGAAAGTCCACTATCTTTAATCGCCTGACGCAAACACGTCGAGCTATAGTCGCAGAGCAGGCTGGTACTACCCGTGACCGTCAATATGGTAAGTCGGAATGGGGGGGGCGTGAGTTTTCTGTTATTGATACTGGTGGATGGGTTGTCAATTCAGAGGATATCTTTGAGGAAGAAATCCATAAGCAAGTTTTGCTAGCTGTTGATGAAGCCGATGTTATTTTATTTGTAGTCGATGTGGCATATGGCTTGAATGATCTGGACCGAGAAGTGGGCGTTATTCTTCGCAGAACCAAGAAACCCGTTATCCTTGTTGCGAATAAGGCAGACAACAACGAGCTAGCTTATGGCGCTTCTGAATTTTACAGCTTAGGATTAGGTGATCCTTTCTGTATCTCTGCGCTCACAGGAAGTGGTACAGGTGATTTGCTTGATGCAGTAGTTTCCCATTTCAATAAAGACGACGAAGTATTGGAAGATAATTTGCCACGTATAGCTGTTGTAGGTCGTCCTAATGCAGGCAAATCATCCATCATCAACGCTCTCATAGGTGAAGACCGCAACATTGTGACAGATATAGCTGGCACTACTCGTGATTCTATTTATACCCGATATAATAAATTCGGTTTCGATTTTTATCTTGTAGATACTGCCGGTATCCGCAAAAGAACGAAAGTGTCAGAAGATTTGGAGTATTATTCTGTAGTACGTTCCATCCGTGCAATTGAAAATTCTGACGTTTGTATTCTTATGTTGGATGCTACACGTGGTGTTGAGAGTCAAGACCTGAATATTTTTTCATTGATACAGAGGAACTTTAAAGGTCTGGTAGTGGTAGTAAATAAATGGGATTTAGTTGAAGATAAAAGCGATAAGGTTATCAAGACTTTTACAGAAGCTATTTATAGCCGCTTCGCTCCGTTTGTTGATTTCTCCATTATTTTTGCTTCTGCATTAACCAAGCAACGTATCTTAAAAGTACTTGAAGAGGCACGGCAGGTATATAAAAATAGAACGACTCGTGTTTCAACGGCAAAATTAAATGAAGAAATGCTTCCTTTGATTGAGGCATATCCTCCTCCAATGACTAAAGGCAAGATGTTAAAGATTAAATACATTACCCAATTGCCGAATATGGCAGTGCCTTCTTTCGTGTTCTTTGCCAACCTGCCTCAGTACATTAAGGAGCCATACAAGCGATTCCTCGAGAACAAATTGAGGGAGAGATGGAATTTTAAAGGCACACCTATTAATATATTTATAAGACAGAAATGATTGAGCTGAGAGACATATATAAATCCTTCGATGGACTGGATGTATTAAAGGATATCAGTGCTGTTTTTGAGAACGGAAAGACTAACCTAGTGATAGGTCAAAGTGGCTCTGGAAAAACGGTTTTGATGAAGTGTATCGTAGGATTACTCACTCCTGATCGTGGACAATTGCTTTATGATGGTCGCGATTTCCTTAGTATGGGAAAACGCGAGAAGAAGTTGCTTCGACGTGAGATGGGTATGATATTCCAAAGCGCAGCTTTGTTTGATTCTATGACTGTTTTAGAGAATGTGATGTTTCCTCTCAATATGTTCAGCAATGACACGTTACGTGAACGTACTCGTCGTGCTCGTTTCTGCTTAGAACGTGTTAATCTTATGAGTGATGCACATGACAAGTATCCTGGTGAGATTAGCGGAGGTATGCAGAAACGTGTAGCTATTGCGCGTGCAATAGCCTTGAATCCACAGTATCTATTTTGTGATGAGCCCAATTCTGGTCTAGATCCCAAAACATCCCTTGTTATAGATGAACTGATTCAAAGTATCACACATGAATATAATATGACTACTATCATCAATACACATGATATGAATTCAGTCATGGGTATTGGTGAAAGTATCATATTCATCCACAAGGGTAATCTGGAATGGCGTGGCACTAGTCATGAAGTCATTTCCTCTACCAATCAAAAACTCAACGAATTTGTTTTTGCTTCTGACCTCTTTAAGAAAGTCAAAGCGGTTGAGGAACTTGACCAGATTCTAGATCAGGCCTACACCAAATAGGGGCAATGGAGTTTTTAGATTAGCTCCATCACAACTGACATCACCTTTTGACCAATGGCCTCGGCCTTCTCAGGCGATGACGCCTCGCTATAAACACGAATAATAGGTTCGGTGTTACTGCTGCGTAGATGCACCCAAGCGTCAGCAAAGTCGATTTTCACACCATCTATGTCGTTGATTTCTTCCTTCTGATATAGTTCCTTAACCTTCGCCAGGATAGCTGGTACATTGGTATCAGGCTTCAAATCAATGCGATTCTTAGCCATGAAATATGAAGGATAAGTAGCGCGCAATTCACTAAGTTTTTTGCCCTCATGTGCGATATGACTGAGAAGTAATGCGATGCCTACTAAAGCATCACGGCCATAATGGATAGCAGGGTAAATTACTCCACCATTGCCTTCTCCACCGATAACAGCACCAACTTCTTTCATCTTTGTTGTTACGTTCACTTCACCCACAGCAGAAGCATAATACTCCATGCCATATTTACGAGTTACGTCTCGCAATGCTCGGGTGGAACTCAGATTGGATACTGTATTGCCAGGTGTGTGTTTAAGGATATAATCTGCTACAGTGACTAATGTATATTCCTCACCATACATTTTGCCATCTTCGCATATCATAGCCAAACGGTCAACATCAGGATCTACCACAAAGGCTACATCATGCTGCCCTTTTTTCATCAGTTTCATAATGTCACCTAAGTTCTTTTCCAATGGTTCTGGGTTGTGTTGGAAATTGCCTGTTGGTTCAGTATAAAGTCCAGTGATAATATCCACGCCTAGCTGCTTAAGTAGTTCAGGAAGAATAACGCCACCGACAGAATTCACTGTATCAATAGCGACACGGAAATGTGCTTTACGAATAGCTTCAACATCTACTAAAGGTAATGCCAAAACTGCATCAATATGTTTTTGATTATATGATAAATCTACTCGGCAAGTACCCAGTTTCTCTACTTCGGCATAGTCAAAATCCTCTGCTTCAGCAATGCGTAATACTTCGTTTCCTTCTTCTTTATTCAAGAATTCACCTTTTTCGTTGAGCAGTTTTAAAGCATTCCATTGTTTAGGATTATGAGAAGCAGTAAGGATGATACCTCCACTGGCTCCTTCCATAGTTACCGCCAGTTCTGTCGTTGGGGTAGTGGCGAGATCAATGTCTACGACGTCCCAACCCATGCCCATTAATGTACCTACTACTATATTGCGAACCATTGGGCCTGAAAGACGAGCGTCACGACCCACCACAATCTTGTTGTTCTTTATAGTGCAAGTTCTCCTTATTAAAGTAGCATATGCAGAGGTGAATTTAACAATGTCTAATGGTGTTAAACCTTTATTCGTAGCACCTCCAATAGTGCCGCGAATGCCAGAAATAGATTTAATTAAGGTCATTGTTATCTATATAATTGAAATTTATGGATATCATAGTAATAGGCTTTAACTGCGCTCATGGCTGTTTCATGTCCCATCTTTGATGGAACAATAAGTTTCACGCTTGCTCCATCACGTATATAGTTAAATGGTACAAGCCAACCTTGTGGTACAGTCTGACTACTATATACATTATACATCATGCCAGAGCTAAAAAGCCCAGAAACGCCATTGTTAGATTTCTGATAGCGGAAAATATCCACCATTCCAATATTACCAACATCTAAGTTGTTTATTACTAAAGTAGCTGCACTGTCTTTCTCCAACCTGTATTCGGCATAACGTACCAATACCATATCGTTATTGCGTATGGTGTCACCTATGTTGTCAGATCCTTTATCAACGATCTGCATATAAACTCCACTGGTAGTTTGAACATATTCATTTCTGCTTACATCAGTTACACAGCCAGCATCTTGAAATTCTTTTTGTGTAATAACCTTGATATCGTTGTCTTTAATGAAATTTTTGATAGCATCCTTTTCTTTATTCAGCAAATCAGCATATGTAACATTGTTGGAGCATGAATTAAAAGTAATACATGCTAAGACAAAGCTTAAAAAACAAATAACAAGTCTCTTCATTATTTTTTATCCAATTATTTCTATGCAAAAATAGGTCATTTCATCTTAATGGACGAAAAACGTGCCCAAAAGCAGATAACTTTTAACCTTATTTAGTTACTTGGGGTGTTGATTATAACATTCCTCGAGCAAATCTTTGTATTTCCTAAGCACTTCTTTAAACTTAACTGAGGCCATTTCTGCATTTGAATTGAGAAGCTCTCCGCCAGATGCATTTTTGTGTCCCCCTCCATTGAATTCTTCTGCCACAACATTACATGGGAACTCACCAATGGAGCGCAGTGATATTTTAACCATATTCTTTTCTGTATCTTCCCTTATGAAGCAGGTAAATATTACATCTTTGATTTGTAAAGGCATATTTACAAATCCTTCACTGTCACCTTTAGCATATTGATACTTTTGCTGTTGCTCTTTTGTCAAGGTCAATATAGCTGTGTGATAATCGGGTAATACTTCCATCCCTGAAAGGACCTGCCCCTGCAACAGTAGTCGACTGGCGGAGAAATTGTAATTTACCTTTCGATATACTAAATCTTTATCAACATGCTTGCGGAGCAACATACTTACAATAAAGAAAAGTTCAGGGTCATTAGAGTTGTATGTAAAGCCGCCAGTATCTGTCATCATGCCTGTGTAAATGCAGGTTGATACAGTAGTATTCATTTTATAAAAATACCCTAAATCACATAGAAAACGATAAAGCAACTCGCAAGTAGATGACTGATTAGGATAAGAAATAGTAATGTCAGCAAATAGCTCTGGATCTAAATGGTGATCAATTAAAATTTTTTTAGCCTTTGACTCTCTTACTTTATCTGCCATGTCGTCCACACGATCCAGTCTGTTGAAATCCAGACAACAAATCACATCTGCATCTGCTATTTTGTTATTAGCTACATTTTTGGAATGATTGTAGATCATAATGTTTTCTGCCCCCGGTAGCCACTTTAAGAAATCAGGGAACTGGTTAGGCATAATGACGCAAACGCTTTTCCGCAAATATTTCAAGTAGTGATATAAGGCCAAAGAAGAACCTATAGCATCTCCATCTGGATTAGTGTGGGCTATGATAACAAACTTCTGATATGTAAGTTGCCATTCTATATACTTTGCTACAAGTCTTGGGTCTATTATTTTAGTAAGCATAACGCGCTCAAATTGAATTCGTGACAAAAATAGTGAAAAAGATTGGTATTCGCAAACTATAGCCTACATATGGCATTTATTAGATGACACCCCACCAACAACCATGTTGCAATTAAGGTGCTGATGGCTCTTGAAGCTGTGCGTAAGTTCAAGTATCGAATAAAAAGGTATATACAACAGTAAAAAAGGATTATCTCAAGTGCGTTTGTCCATAGGTCCTCTATAGAAGCCATTGGCAAATGTGACAACCATTGCAATGATTTGTTTAATGCATTTATTATGCAACTCATCCCATCTGCTATCCATTGTTGCAACCCTGATAATGGAGTAAAAAACAACATTATGACAGCTCCATACATAATTACCGTAATTATGGGAAGTACAAGTAAGTTGCTCAGTAAAAAATGAGTAGAGAAACGGTGAAAATACAGAATCACTAATGGCGCTGTACCTATTTGTGCTGCTATAGATACAGTCATAATATCTTTTATCTTTTTTATTACTCCATAACGCGGATTTGGCAGCATATCAGAAATGCGAGGCTGAAGAATGAGAATAGAAGCAACAGCTGTAAAAGACAATTGAAAACTAACGTCAAACAACCATAATGGGTTATATAATAGCATGCCAAAAGCCGTCAGAGTTAAAATATGTAGGGTTGCAGGACGTTCCTCTTTCAATGAGGCGATGGCATGTATACTGAACATGATAGTTGAGCGAACCACTGAGGTTGACAACCCTGTAAATATAGCAAAAGCCCATAGGGTGATAATAATAACACAAATGGATATAAGTTTGGCATAAGGCGCTTGTTTCCATAAAGGTATGAGGAAGAGCAGCATGAAACCATAAATCAGTCCGATGTGCAAGCCTGACAAAGCTAATACATGACTTACTCCAGCTACAGAATAGACCTCGCGTATTTCATCACTCAAGTCTTCCTTCATGCCTGTAGTCAAAGCAGACAAAATAGCGAATGTATCTCCTTCAAATCCGAGGCTTTTATATTTTTCGGTAACGATTGAACGAAAATCCTGCAATTGTTGTATCCAGCTGACATGACTATTGTGTCCTTTTATTTGCCAGTCTTTTGCTGCGATATATGCAGTGCCTGATATACCTTTTCGCTTAAGATAGTTTACATAGTCAAAATCTCCTGTGTTTTCATTGCTGGGGGCTTGTAGTTTTGTTTTTAGTAAGATTGTATCACCTCGGATTATACATGCCGATGCTTCGTCCTTTGCTATGTAAAGAAGAAAACGATGCGATTTTTCGTCAGGTCCATAAACATCAGAAGGCAACAGATAAGTGCGAGGCTTTTCTTGGGGTTGTCCCTTAACAACTGCTATATAATTATCTGGCTCATCAGAGAAGGAGTAGTTCGTATTCTCTAATTGCCAGGATGTAAGCAAATACCCGCAACAGATGAGAAAGATGTTTAGGGCAACCCCAAATAGCCAATTCTGTCGTTTGTTTAGGAACAGTACACCTACTAATATTACCCATGACAAAAAGATGAATGCCCATATCCATTCAAGATGAGATATGGGCAAGTACCATCCCATTACAATGCCAGCAACTAAAGGTACCAGAAGTCTGATAGATGGGTGCCTTTGGATAGCTGCTGACAACATAACTCCTAAAGATTCTTCAGTGCTTCAATAGCAGCTATTGGATCGGCTGCAGAAAAAACTGCATTCCCAGCTACCAACACATCAGCTCCTGCTTCTATAAGTCTGGCTCCCGTGTTGATGTTTACACCTCCGTCAATCTCTATTAGAGCACGTGAGCCTGATTCATTAATCAAGTCGCGCAATTCACGGGTTTTCCTAACTGTATTTTCAATAAACTTCTGTCCACCGAAACCAGGGTTGACTCCCATTAGCAATACCATATATACGTCATTGATGATATCTTTCAATAAAGACACCGGTGTTGATGGGTTCAAGGTAACAGCTGGTTCCATGCCAGCATCACGAATCTGTTGGATGACACGATGCAGATGAGGGCAAGTCTCATAATGCACGTTCATGATATATGCACCTAACGCCTTTACCTCTGGAATGAATTTCTCTGGTTGAACAATCATCAAGTGAACATCGAGTGGTTTGTTTGACAACTTAACTACATGTTTTAGCACAGGAAAGCCAAATGAGATGTTCGGCACAAAAACACCATCCATGATGTCACAATGAATCCAGTCGGCTTCACTTTGGTTCAGCATGTCTATATCATCGGCCAAATGAGCAAAATCGGCAGATAGAATAGAAGGGGAGATGATAGGTTTCATAAGCTTTTTATTTAAAAGAATATTCGTTTGTTATCTTGAATCCACGAAGCAGCTCTTCAGTCTGCAAGCGTTTTTTGCCTGGTAACTGTAAAGACTTAACACTGATGAATCCGTCTGCTACAGCTACATGCAAGTATGTTTTCCCATCTGTCAAGATGCTCCCGGGTTTGTTAGAGTGGGGCTTGTCTATCTTTTCTGTTTGGAATATTTTGACAGGCAGAGGCTCTTCTGAACCTGGTTGATGCAATTCTGTCCAGGCTGCAGGGTAGGGCGATAAGCCTCTCACATGGTTATAAATATTTATTACGGTATTATTCCAGTCAATGCGACAAGTGTCTTTAAAGATTTTTGGCGCAGGACGTAACTCACCTACTACCGCCATCTTTTCTTGAGGGATAGATTTCACAGTACCGTTGATGATAGCGTCCACAGTTTCTGTCACCAACTTGCCTCCCAGTACCATCAGTTTGTCATGAACAATACCCACATCATCAGTATCTGCAATTGGGATTTTTACTTGTTGAATCACTTCGCCTGTATCAATCTCATGCTTTAGGAAGAAAGTGGTGATACCAGTTTCTGTATCTCCATTCATTACTGCCCAGTTGATTGGAGCTGCCCCACGATATTGAGGCAATAGAGAAGCGTGAAGGTTAAAGGTTCCATACTTAGGCATATTCCAAACCACCTCTGGCAACATTCTGAATGCTACTACTATTTGCAAGTCTGCTTGCCAAGCTCTAAGGGCTTCGATAAATGCCTCGTCCTTCAGTTTCTCAGGCTGCAACAAAGGCAAGTTATGTCCCAAAGCGTATTGCTTTACTGGTGAGAACTGAATTTTATGTCCTCTTCCAGCGGGCTTGTCGGGCATCGTGATTACTCCCACTACATTGTATCCGCGTTCCACCAGACAGCGCAGCGATTCTACTGCAAAGTCTGGTGTACCCATATATACGATCCTTAAATCCTTTTTGTCCATTGTTATTCTGCTGTTAAGTTCAACAACATGCCTCGGTAAGAATTAAAAATCTTCGATTTTGACACAAAGCCTATGTACTTTCCTTCTTCATCTACCACTGGCAAATTCCACGCATTGGTCTCATCAAACTTCTGCATTACCTGTTCCATGTTGTCATTATAAAGCAGTCTGCCAGGAGGTGAGATCATAAGTCTTTCAACGGTAAATCTATGGTACAGTTCTTGCCTGAACATGATGTTGCGGATGTTGTCCAGCAAGACGATGCCCAATAGTTTCCCTTCAGCATCAACCACTGGGAAAATATTGCGCTTCGAGGAAGAGATGATGCCTATCATCTCGCCCATATCCATTTCTGGACGTACAGTCTTGAAGTCTTTCTCTACTACGTTTTCAGTCTTCATCAGTGTCAGTATCGCCTTGTCTTTGTGATGAGTAAGCAGCTCTCCTTTCTTGGCCAGTCGCATAGAGTAGATACTGTGAGGCTCGAATACAATGATCGTTAGATATGCACTTACCGATACTATCAGCAATGGCAGGAACAAATCGTACCCACCTGTCAATTCGGCGATGAGGAATACGCCAGTAAGTGGGGCATGCATGACACCACTCATGATGCCGGCCATTCCCATCAAGGCAAAGTTCTTCTCTGGTAAATAGCCGGTGAATTCAAGAGAATTACTGTAGTGAGCAAATACAAATCCGGCAATACACCCCAAAAACAACGATGGTGCGAATACACCACCACATCCTCCTCCTCCATTGGTCGCGCTTGAAGCAAAAACTTTAGTCAACAGAATTAAGAGGAGGAAAACTATCAGCCAGTTGTTGTGACCATAGAACATTGAATTGTTCATTACTGCGTCCCAATCTTGGTTGCTGGCACCATTCAACAGCAAGGTGATGGTATCATAACCTTCTCCATAGAGAGGAGGGAATAAGAAAATCAAAACACTCAGGATAAAACCGCCCAATAGCAACTTATGCCAATTATTCTTCAGTTTGGCGAACAAGTTCTCTGTTGCATTCATCGCTCTAGTAAAGTAGAGAGATACCAATCCGCAGAAGATACCTAAAAGTATGACATAAGGGATGCGGCTCAATTGAAATGCCTCATCCATGTGAAACTCAAACATGGCGTTCTGGCCAGAAGTCAGATAGGCTACGGTGGCAGCTGTTACTGATGCCATTAGCAAGGGTAACAGCGAACTCATTGTCAGATCAATCATAATGACCTCTATGGTGAAAACCAAACCAGCGATAGGGGCTTTAAAGATACCGGCTACCGCTCCAGCTGCGCCACAGCCCACCAACAGCATCAATGTGCTTTGTGACATCTTGAAAGTACTGCCCAGTTGTGACCCAATCGCTGAGCCTGTCAGTACGATAGGCGCCTCGGCTCCTACAGATCCACCAAATCCGATGGTAATAGAGCTAGCTATTAAGCTAGACCAGGTATTGTGCCTTTTGATATGTCCTTCTCTTCGTGAAATCGCATAGAGTATCTTGGTCACACCATGACTAATATCGTCCCTAACTATCTTTCGGATGAATAGTCCTGTAAAGAAGATGCCGATAACAGGGTAAACCAGGTAAAGGAAGTTGGCTTCTGAACTGATGAAACTGCCAGTAAGGAGGGATTGTATCCAAGCAATAAGCATTTTCAATACGATGGCCGCCAAAGCACAACACAAGCCAACGATAAAACTTAATACCAGCACAAACTGCCTTTCTTTAATGTGCTGTTCGCGCCATAGTATGAATTGCTCTAAACGGGTTTTTCTTGTAACAGGTTTTTCCATAGTCACATTCTGATAATTTTAATTTCCCCCTTTGCACCCAGTTTAACTATGCTTGATGGCTTAGCTTCCACCTTTTCATCTCTCCTGTTCTCCACGATGTAATCAACTGCTTGCTTGATTTCGTCGCTAATCTCACTGAAATTAGCTGGCGATGGGGTACCGCTGATGTTGGCTGATGTTGATACGATAGCTTTGCGGAATCTTAGACACAGCTGCTTGGAAAATGGCTCATTCGTAATGCGTATGCCCACACTTCCATCTTCAGCCAGCAGGTTGGGCGCTAGGTTACGAGCTCCGTCATAGATGACAGTCATTGGCTTATCAGCCATCTCAATTAAATCCCAAGCTACATCACACATTTCTTTCACATAATAATTCAACTTGGCAGCAGTGTCAATCAATACCAGCATCGCTTTGCTGTCGGCCCTGCGCTTGATCTCGAACACACGCTTTACAGCCTCTTCGTTGGTGGCGTCACATCCTATACCCCAGATAGTATCTGTTGGGTAGAGTATCACTCCTCCTTTCTCCATCACCTCGCATGCCTTCTTTATATCATCGTTTATGTTCATTGTATTCAATTATATTAATGGTCAAACATAATTCTTTCGCATTTCTTGACCTTTTTCATTTGCAAAATTAGTATTTTTGCAGCGATAATAAAATAATTCATGAAAAATCCGAGTGATAATATCAAATACCGTCATACTTTACCCATTCAACTGCGGTTTGGTGATTTTGACAGGTTTGGCCATGTCAACAATGTGGTTTATTTCCAGTTCTATGATCTTGGAAAAAGTGACTATTTTGCAACCGTCTGTCCTAATGTAGATTGGTCTGCTATCGGCATTGTAGCAGTACATGTTACTGCTGACTTCCTTTCACAGATTCGTGGTACTGATGATGTAGCTGTCCAGACTGCTGTCACTGCTATTGGTACTAAGAGTTTTACCTTAGCACAACGTGTGATTGACCTGCGAACCAATGAGGTGAAGTGTGTCGGAACATCTGTTATGGTTACTTATGACCTCAAGGCGCTTGAGTCTATTCCATTGCGTGAAGAATGGATAGAAGCCATCTGCGCATACGAGATGAGCGATGTCAGAAAAGAGAAAAAATACCATCCATAAGCCTCCAATTAACAAAAATTACACTTCCGCTTAATTTTTTACTTTTTTTATAGCAAAAATTGCAGATAATTCCCTATCTTTACCGCTTGTTGGAAAATATGTTTTGTCCTAATCCTTTCCAACGCTTTGGCTTATGATAAAAAATAAAAAAAACATATATAATGACTTACAAATGGAATTATCTGCCCATTTCAAACGATCAGACAGAGGCGAGCCATCAGCTGGCTCAGGACCTGGGCATCAGCCCGATCCTGGGTAGACTGTTGGTAGAACGAGGCATTACAGATGTTTCGTCTGCCAAGAAGTTCTTCCGACCTCAGCTGCCCGACCTGATTGATCCTTTCTTGATGAAGGATATGGATGTGGCAGTAGATCGCTTGAACAAAGCGCTGGGTAAGAAAGAACGCATCTTAGTATATGGGGACTATGATGTGGACGGCACTACGGCTGTGTCGTTAGTTTACAAGTTTATACAGGAATTCTACTCCAACATCGACTACTATATCCCAGATCGTTATGATGAGGGATATGGTGTATCTTTCAAAGGAGTGGACTATGCTGTGGAGACTGGTGTCAAGCTGGTCATCGTGTTGGATTGCGGCATCAAGGCTGTAGAAGAAATAGCCTATGCTAAAGAGAAGGGGGTTGATTTCATCATCTGCGACCACCATGTGCCTGATGATGAATTACCGCCAGCTGTGGCTATCTTGAATGCCAAACGTCTTGACAATACTTATCCTTACGAACATTTAAGTGGATGTGGCGTGGGCTTTAAGTTCATGCAGGCATTTGCTATCAGCAATGGTATAGAGTTTCATCGACTGATACCACTGCTCGACTTGTGTGCGGTTAGCATCGCTTCCGACATCGTGCCGATTATGGGTGAGAACCGTATCCTGGCTTATCATGGGCTGAAGCAGATTAACAGCAATCCGAGCATTGGTCTGAAGGCTATTATTGACATCTGTGGCTTAACGGACAAAGAGATCACTATGGGTGACATTGTCTTTAAGATTGGCCCACGTCTCAACGCCTCAGGACGCATGCAGAATGGCAAGGACTCTGTGGATTTACTTACGGAAAAAGACTTCAAGGCTGCTCTTAAGAAAGCCACTCAAATCAATGAATACAACGAGCAGCGCAAGGACTTGGACAAGCAGATGACTGAAGAGGCCAACAAGATTGTATCCGAGGCAGAAGGCTTAAATGACAAGCGTGCCATCGTGCTGTATAATCCCGACTGGCATAAGGGCGTGATTGGTATTGTAGCATCTCGATTGACAGAGGTGTTCTATCGTCCTGCTGTTGTGTTGACACGTACTAACAACCTTGCTACAGGTTCGGCTCGCTCCGTATCTGGCTTCGATGTTTATCAAGCTGTAGAGAATTGCCGTGATTTGTTGGAGAACTTTGGTGGTCATACCTATGCGGCAGGACTATCAATGAAGGTGGAGAACGTACCTGAGTTCACTCGCCGTTTCGAGGAATATGTTGACAAGCACATCATGGAAGAACAGACGGTGCCAGTTATCGACATTAATGCAGAGATTGATTTCAAAGATATTACCAGTAAGTTCTGTAACGACCTCAAGAAGTTCAATCCTTTTGGGCCGGATAACATGAAGCCTGTGTTCTGCACGCACAATGTGTTTGATTATGGCACCAGCAAGGTAGTGGGCAAGGATCAGGAGCATATCAAACTGGAGCTGGTGGACAACAAGTCTAATAAGGTGATGAATGGCATCGCTTTCGGACAAAGTTCTCGGGTGAGATTCATCAAGACCAAACGTTCGTTCGACATTTGCTACACCATTGAGGAGAATACCCATAAGAAGGGCGATGTGCAGTTGCAGATTGAAGACATTCAGCCCAACTAAACGACTGTGTAAGAGCTGATGACTGACTATCTCAGCATATTGCGCCAATACTGGGGTTACGACTCTTTTCGTGGCATTCAGCAAGATATCATAGAAAGCATCGGCTCAGGGAAAGATACCCTGGGCCTGATGCCTACTGGTGGCGGCAAATCTATCACTTTTCAAGTGCCCGCCTTGTCTATGGAGGGTATGTGTCTGGTCATTACTCCTCTCATCGCATTGATGAAAGATCAGGTTAGGCATCTCAAAGAACAAAACATACGTGCTTTGGCAATCTATTCGGGTATGACGCGTGGTGAAATCACACAGGTATTCGACAATGCCATCTTTGGAGATTACAAATTTATGTATGTCTCTCCCGAACGTTTGGAAACCGATTTGTTCCGTCAGCGTCTCAGACAGATGCACATCAGCATGATTGTGGTCGATGAGAGTCATTGCATCTCTCAATGGGGCTATGATTTCCGCCCGTCTTACCTGCATATAGCTGAAATAAGGGATATGATGCCCGAAGTGCCCGTTTTGGCATTGACGGCTACTGCTACTCCCGAAGTGGTGACTGACATCCAGCGGCAGCTGCATTTCCGTCAGGAGAATGTGTTCCGCATGAGTTTCGAGCGCACCAACTTGGCCTATGTAGTACGAGAGGCGGATGACAAACGAGGTGAACTATTGCATATTCTTCGCAGCGTGCCGGGCAGTGCCATCATTTATGTGCGCAACCGCAAGCGTACCAAAGAGGTAGCAGAAATGCTGCAACACGAGCTGATTTCTGCAACTTTCTATCATGCAGGCTTGGAACAGGTGACGCGAGATTTGCGTCAACAAGAGTGGCAGGGAGGCAAGTGCAGGGTGATAGTTGCCACCAATGCTTTCGGGATGGGCATTGACAAATCTGATGTACGTATCGTGATTCATTTAGATATCCCCGATTCCATCGAAGCTTATTTCCAAGAGGCAGGACGTGCAGGTCGTGATGGCAAGAAATCGTATGCAGTGTTGCTATATAATAATCTTGACTTGACGATTCTTCGTCGCCGTGTGGCAGAAAGCTTCCCTGAGAAAGACTATATCCGTGAGGTATACGAGAAACTGCAATTCTACTTCCAGATGGCTATGGGCGATGGGTTGGGCTGTGTGAAGGAGTTCAAGCTGGATGATTTCTGTGTGAAGTTCAAGTTGTTCCCCGTCCCAGCTGATAGTGCCCTTCGCATCCTGACACAAGCAGGCTACATCTCCTACATTGATGAGCAGCAGCGTTCTTCCCGTTTGATGTTCACCTTACGTCGTGATGAGCTCTACCGCTTGCAGCATCTCAGCAAAGAAGCCGACCGCCTTATTCAAACGAGCTTGCGTTGCTATACGGGTTTGTTCTCCGATTATGCCTATATTGATGAAGAACTGTTAGCGTTGCGCACTTATCTTACCCACGACCAAGTATATCAGATTTTCCGACATCTGTCGCAACAGCATATTGTCAGTTACATTCCAGCTAAGAGCACACCATATATTATTTACGCGCGCGAGCGTGTGGAAAAAGAACGCCTTATTATTCCTGCTTCTGCTTACGAAGAACGAAAGGAGCGGATGAAAGGCCGCATCGAAGCGATGATTAACTATGTGCAGAACAAGGTGACTTGTCGCAGCCGACTTCTCCTCAGTTATTTCGGCGAGGAGAATGACCATCGTTGTGGACAGTGTGATGTTTGTATTAATTAACTAAACATATAAGATTATGGGTTTTTTCAAATCAATATTCGGAGGCAAAGCAGAAGATTCTGCCGAGAAACAAGAAAAAAAAGCACAGAAAGAGTTTGAGATTTTGAAATATGATGGCATACGTGCCCGTCGTATGCATAGAATAGACTATGCCCGTAAGTGCTTTGAAGAGGCCATCAAGTTGCAGGATGATTTTGAGACTTACGCACAACTTGTACAGCTGTTGTTTGAGACAGGTGATTTCCAAGCTGCTTTGGAACCATTGGATCACATGGCAAAAGCTGAGCCCCATATTGCCGAAACATTCATTTCGCTGGCTACCGTGCATTTCATGTTGGAAAACTATCAGGAAATGGCCGATAATGCTCAACTGGCAATTGATAATGCACCTGATAATATACAGGCTTATTATTTAAAAGGCAAGGCTCTGCAAGGACTTGCACAAGATGATGAGGCCGTGAAGTTGTTTACTAAAGCCATAGATTTGCAAAGTGATTTTGCTGAAGCTTTGCTGCTTAGAGGACAAATCTACTTGAGCCATGCTAAGTTTGCAGAAGCTTTGGCAGATGCCGAAGCAGTGATTGTTTCGGGTAATGAGGTGGAAAGTGGCTTACTATTGCGTGGATCGGTGAAAGAAGTGGAGAATCAAGTTGAAGATGCTGAGGCCGATTATCGTCAGGTATTAGAACTTGCCCCCTTTAACCAGCAAGCATATATCTATATTGGCAAACTCTATTTGAAAGGAGAGCGATATGCAGATGCCATCAGTATCATGGACGATGCCATCGAGATGAGTCCTGTCTTTGCTGAGGCTTATGCTATCAGGTCTGAGGCGAAGAAGTTGTTGGGCGACAGTGAGGGGGCAGCTAAAGATGCTACCGCTGCCGCCAATCTTAAGGCAGCAAGTGAGGTCACTAACGAGGTGATTGACCCTGCTGCGAGCATTAAGGAGATAGATATTATGCATTTATAATGAAATTTTCTTCGCAAATTGTTTGCAATTAAAATAATTTGCTTACATTTGCATCCGAAAAGATAGAAATCGTAACAAATGAAAGCATTGTTTACTTTTGCATATTACTTCTATTACTTTTACTTTAGCAATAAAGTAGAGCGGGAGTTTGTATGTGTCAAGTGACAGTGATGCTTAAGAACCAAGAATGAAACAGTAAAACAGATATGAAGTCCCGCTCCACCCTGTGTGAGGCGGGATTTCTCATTTTCACAAGTTATGAAGAAAGTAGCAATACAAGGAGGATATGGCTCATTCCATGATATAGCGGCTCATCAGTTTTTCGAGAATGAGGAGATAGAGTTGATATGCTGTGCCACCTTTGAAGACGTGTTCAAGGCCATTCATGAAGACAGTCACGTGTTAGGCATGCTGGCGATTGAGAACACCATTGCCGGTAGTCTGTTGCACAATAACGAACTGCTGCGACAGAGTGGGGTACAGATTATTGGTGAGCACAAACTGCGCATCTCGCATAGTTTTGTGTGTCTGTCTGACGATAATTGGCAAGACATTCAGGAAGTTAACTCTCACCCCATTGCGCTGATGCAGTGTAGGGAGTTTTTGTCACATCATCCCCACATGAAGGTGGTCGAGACAGATGATACTGCCCTCAGCGCCGAGAACATTCAGAAGAACCAATTGCATGGTCATGCTGCCATCTGCTCGAAATATGCTGCTGAGATGTACGGTATGAAGGTACTGCAAGAGGGCATCGAGACCAATAAGCACAACTTTACCCGTTTCTTGGTAGTGGCCGATGCTTGGCAGGTAGATGCACTGAATCGCTCCAAGTCTTTCAACCCCAATAAGGCGAACTTGGTGTTTACCTTGCCACACAAGGAAGGCAGTTTGTCGCACGTGCTCTCCATCCTGTCGTTCTATCAGATTAATCTGACAAAGATACAGTCACTGCCCATCATCGGACGTGAGTGGGAATACCAATTTTATATCGATGTGGTGTATGACAACATGCTGCGCTATAAGCAGTCAATTGCCGCGATTACCCCATTGACCAAAGAACTCAAAATTTTAGGAGAATATGAAGAAGGAAGATCATGCATCTAAGATATGCCCAGCCGACCGACTGAGCAGCGTGAGCGAGTATTATTTCTCTCGCAAACTGAAAGAAGTGGCACAGATGAATGCCGAGGGCAAGGATGTCATCAGCTTAGGCATAGGGAGTCCCGACATGCCCCCATCGGAAGCCACCCTGCAACGACTTTGTGAGGCAGCCCAAGACCCCAATGGTCATGGCTATCAGCCTTACGTAGGTATACCTGAACTGCGTCAGGCGTTTGCTCGCTGGTATAAGCGTTGGTACAATGTCGAACTGGACCCCAATAAGGAAATCCAGCCACTCATCGGTTCTAAAGAAGGTATTCTCCATGTGACATTGGCTTTTGTGAACCCAGGCGAGCAAGTGCTGGTGCCCAATCCAGGTTACCCTACCTACACCTCACTGAGCAAGATATTAGGTGCCGAGGTTATTTACTACGACCTAAAAGAGGAGAACGGTTGGATGCCTGATTTCGAGGCATTAGAGCAGATGGATATGAGTCGGGTGAAGCTGATGTGGACCAACTATCCGCACATGCCGACAGGTACCAATGCCACTCTCGAACTTTATGAAAGACTGGTGAAACTGGCAAAGGATAAGGACATCGTGATTGTAAACGACAACCCCTATAGCTTTATTCTGAACGACCATCCGCAGAGTATCCTCAGTGTACCTGGTGCCAAAGATTGCTGCATTGAGTTCAACTCAATGAGTAAGAGCCACAACATGCCGGGTTGGCGTGTGGGTATGTTGGCATCTAATGCTGATTTCGTTCAGTGGATACTGAAGGTGAAGAGTAATATTGACAGTGGTATGTTTCGTGCTGTTCAGCTGGCGGCTGCTACTGCCCTTGACGCTGAAGCTGATTGGTATGAGGGCAACAATCGCAACTATCGTAATCGTCGTGCTCTGGCAGGTGCCATTATGCACGAATTGGGTTGCACCTACGACGACCAGCAGGTGGGCATGTTCCTTTGGGGCAAGATACCCGACAGCTATGCTGATGTGGAACAGCTCACAGAGAAGGTGCTCCATGAGGCAAGGGTGTTCATCACCCCAGGCTTCATCTTTGGCAGCAATGGTAGCCGTTACATTCGCATCTCCCTCTGCTGCAAGGACAACAAACTGGCTGAAGCATTAGAAAGAATTAAAAAACTAAACAAATAAAGATATGGAACTCGACTTATTACCCATTGAGTTGGCAGGCGTAAAGAAAGAGCGCCCCATCGTGATTGCAGGCCCATGTAGTGCCGAAACCGAAGAACAAGTAATGACAACCGCCCATGCGTTGGCAAACAACGGCATCAAGATATTCCGTGCAGGTATTTGGAAACCTCGTACCAAACCAGGTGGCTTCGAAGGAAATGGCGAGGAGGCACTGCCTTGGATGCAACGCGTGAAGCAAGAGACAGGCATGTATGTCACTACTGAAGTGGCAAATGCCGAGCATGTGGAACTGGCTTTGAAATATGGCATCGATATCCTTTGGATTGGTGCCCGCACAACTGCCAGTCCGTTTGCTATGCAAGAGATAGCCGATGCCCTGCAAGGTGTCGATATCCCCGTGCTGGTGAAAAACCCAGTCAACCCCGACATTGAGTTGTGGATTGGTGGTTTGGAACGTCTTAATCAAGCCGGCATCAAGCGACTGGCAGCCATTCATCGTGGCTTCAGCAGCGCCGACAAGAAAATTTACCGCAACATTCCTCAGTGGCATATTCCTATCGAATTGCGTCGTCGCATCCCTACCTTGCCTCTGTTCTGCGACCCCAGTCACATAGGAGGTAAGCGCGAGTTGGTGGCTCCTTTGTGCCAGCAGGCTATGGACTTAGGTATGGATGGACTTATCATCGAAAGTCATTGCACTCCTGATATGGCCTGGAGCGATGCTGCCCAGCAAGTTACCCCTGATATCCTCGACTATATCCTCAACCTGCTGGTCATCCGTAAGGAAATCTACACTACTGAGAGCCTAACGGAGTTGCGTAAGCAGATTGACGAATGTGACGACAACCTCATTCAAGAGTTGTCAAAGCGTATGCGTGTGGCTCGTGAGATTGGTATGTTCAAGAAAGAACACAACATGACCGTCCTACAGACGGTCCGTTATAGTGAAATCCTCGACAAGCGAGGTTCACAGGGTGCCCTCTGCGGTGTCAGCCCTATGTGCGTCCGCAAGATTTTCGAGGCGATTCACGAAGAGAGTGTACGCCAACAGTTAGAAATCCTAAATAGTAAACTATGAGAATATTAATACTTGGTGCCGGCAAGATGGGCACCTTTTTGACCGATGTGCTGAGTTTCCAGCACGAGACAGCAGTGTTTGATACCGACCCTCAGAAACTAAGGTTCGTATATCACACTTATCGTTTCACCACGCTTGACGAGATTCGCCAGTTTAATCCCGAACTGGTGATTAATGCTGTCACCCTGAAATATACTATCGATGCCTTCAATACGGTGCTGCCAGCCTTGTCGAAAGACTGCATTCTTAGCGACATTGCCTCTGTCAAGACAGGCTTGAAGGAGTATTACCAACAGTGTGGTTTCCGCTATGTATCCACACACCCGATGTTTGGTCCCACTTTCGCCTCATTGGGCAACCTGAGTCAGGAGAATGCCATCATCATCAAGGAAGGTGACCATTTGGGACGCATCTTCTTCAAGGACCTCTACCAGAGCCTGCACCTCAACATCTTTGAATACACCTTTGACGAGCACGACGAGACTGTGGCTTACTCGCTGAGTATTCCTTTCGTTTCTACCTTCGTTTTTGCTGCTGTCATGAAGCACCAGGATGCCCCTGGCACCACTTTCAAGAAGCACATGTCGATTGCCCAGGGCGTGCTGAACGAAGACGACTACCTCTTGCAGGAAATCCTCTTCAATCCGCTCACCATGCCTCAGGTAGAGAACATCCGTCGTGAGCTGAAAGAACTGTTGCAAATTCTGAATGACAAAGATGCTGACGGCTTCAAGTGCTACCTCACCAAGATTCGTGGAAATGTGCTGAAATAACCTTGTAGGCGATGAAAAGAGGAATATTGTTATTGCTCCTTTACTTAATGGCAGGGCTCTCTGCTTTTGGTCAGCAGACCTTGACAGCAGAAGAGGCCCGTCGCCTGTTTGATGAGAAATACCAGCTGGTGTTCGGTGACGAAGGCTGTACGCTGCATTATGCTGTCAATATCATAGGTATCTACAAGACCGAAGGCACCATCTGGTACAAGCAGAACAAGAGCAAGTTCATCGATGAGAAATACATCGCCTGGAACGACGGAACCACTTACACCCGTGTTGACCGCCATAAGAAGAAGGTTGATATCTTTTCCATCACCGACGAGGGGCGCGACAAGTATGCTTCCAAATTCACATTCGAGCCCGACAACTACACCTATACAGCGACTGAAGATAAGGGACACTATGTCATTACTTTGAAAGCCAAGAAAGGCGTGAAAGGCATTAAGGAAGGCAAGTGCTATATCAATAAGCAGACGGGCTATCCCGAAAGTCTCCGTATCAAGGTTTTCATCTTCTCCACCACCATCAAGATTTCCGATTTCAGATGTGGCAACATCCCTGATGATACCTTTATCTTCCCTGAGCAACTTTATGCAGACTATACTTTCACTGAACATAGGGGAAATGAAACCGGGAAATAGTATAACTTCCATTTATTCATAATCCTTTTTCTTTTTTATTGCAGAATTGTAAATAACGGATTATATTAACCCTTAGTTTTTTAATAAAACCGAGTGAATTGTATTAAAAAAGGTTGTAATGTTACAACCATTTTAATAATATTTTGTATCTTTGTGGCGTTAATTGTTATTTTGTGGTCGTATGAAGTATCTGAATATTAAGAAGGCATTAGCAGCATGGCAAAATTTGCAACCATTGTCTGAAAAAGATAGAGATAGACTCAACCGTCGCTTCACGGTGGATTTTAACTATAATAGCAATCATATTGAAGGTAATACGTTGACTTATGGACAGACGGAAATTCTGCTGCTTTTTGGTAAGGTGATAGGAGAAGCCGATGTGCGTGATGTACAGGAGATGACTGCGAGTAATGTAGGACTGAAGATGATGACGGAAGAGGCTGCAGTGAAGGAAGTGCCACTAACGCAGAACTTTATCCGTACATTGCATAAGACCCTACTCCGTGAAGACTATACCGTATATCGTGAACTCTCTGGAAGTGTACAAACAAGCTATGTCATCCATGCTGGACAATATAAGACTCGTCCAAACAGCGTTATCACTCGCTATGGAGATCGATTCGAATATGCCTCGCCAGAAGAAACACCCGGTTTGATGACAGACTTGGTAGATTGGTATAACAAGGCAGAGCAGGAAGGAAAACTTTCTCCTGTGGAGTTAGCAGCATTATTCCACTACAGATACATCCGTATTCACCCGTTTGAGGATGGAAATGGACGTATAGCCCGACTGATGGTAAACTTTATTCTATCTCGTCATGACTATCCAATGATTGTTGTTCGCAGCCGGGGAAAAAGTGAGTATTTAGAGGCTTTGCATCAGACAGATTTAGAGATCGGCCCTGTGCCTACTGATGGTGCACATGCTGATATTAAGAGCATCAAACCATTTTTGAAATACTTTAATGAACTGGTAGCTACTGAGGTTTATAACGATGTACTCTTTGTGAGTGAAAAGGATGAAAATGTATGGTGGTATGATGGTGAACGGATAGCTTTCCGTACGCCTAACTATACTAAAATACTGAATGCTATGCGAACACAACCAACGCTTACATTGGCTGATATGAAAGAAGTAACAGGCATCAGTATTGCTGCCATTCAGAAACTCCTTGACCAGCTGATTCAGAAGAAGTACGTTGAACGTGGAGAAAAAGATGGTAGTTGGAGAGTGTTTGTGACACGGTAAGCATCATGAAGTTAATCGAGGTTGAGTGGGTTATAGTTATTATATAGTAAAAAATTTGATGCTGTATGGCTATTGAAGATTTCAAACAAGAAATAGATGGAATGTTCCCCTGTAGATGGGAGAATGATTTTATACAAAATATTAGAGTAACTTTTGATAGGTACATCAGCATAGTTTCAAGTATTGATGGTTTCACAGGTGACGTACTAGAAGATGTGAAAAATTTGTGTTCTAAACTAATAGAGGTACTTAAGCTATATTATGATGGTCGTAAGGGTGAGGCCTTTAGAAAGTTTTTTTTAATTATGAATGGCAAATCGGAGGCAGATGGTCTTTTTTCAAGTATTGATTGGGTTGATATTAATGTAGGAGAGTTATATTATCGAGCGCGCGAAAGAAAATTTGGGGAAAACTTTTCCATTCAAGATATGTTTCACATACCATTGAATAAAAGAGGTATTGTTAGCACACAAAGATTTAGTAGTCCGGGATATCCTTGTTTATATCTTGGCAATAGTGTTTACTCTTGTTGGGAAGAACTGCAAAGGCCAGTCTTTAATTATTTAATGTTCTCGGCATATAAGGTAAGACACACATTTAGAGTTTTTGATATGAGGCTTCCTAGTGATTCTGATTATTATCCTAATAGGATAACTCAGACTATTAGACGCATCCCTTTGGTGCTTGCTTGTGGTTATGCTGTAAGTAATTATAATGATGTATTCAAACCTGAGTATATAATACCACAAATGCTAGTAGAGACAATAATATACAATAATAGAAAAATCACGCAGCGAGAGAAAAGTGCAATAGATCCAGATGTAATTTGGGGTGTTCTTTATACATCAACTCATATAAGTGATGATTTTCCATATGGCAAACAATTTTTAGAAAACATAGTTCTTCCTGTCATAGAAAGTGATAATCCATCTAATTATTGCTATTGCTTAGCATCTTTATTTGATATATCACGACCATTATGCTACGAATATGAGTCATTAAAGGAGAATGCAACTCGTGTGTTTTGGGAGACCATAGATGAGGAAAAAACTAATGATGAGAAAGTAAGAGAGCAATATGAACAATCAAAAATGGGATATCTAGAGGAGAGGTTGAGAAATTCTCAGTTTGAAACACTAGATTATTTAGTCATAGATTGTCCTAATGAAGGCATTAAGCTAGATAGCTCAGGTTCTCCTAAAGAAATTAAAGTTAGATCAAGTGGTCCATTTACTATAAAATAATAAAAAAACATCACTGGATATTGTGACATTGAAAAAGATTTGAAATAATGTTGTATAGATCAATCTCTATATCTAATTTTAGCGAGTAAAATATATAGGTATTTATTTCTAATATTTGCTACAAATTGTAGTAGATATGATAGCTTTCAATTCGTACATCATTGGTCTTGACCTTTCAGCACTGAAAGAGCATCTTATTGCTTATATAAAAGAATGTGACTTCCCTGCACCGAAGAAAGGCAATAATTGGCAAAAAGAATAGCGCCCAACCGATTAGGCTGGGCGCTCACTTTCAGAGGGCTGCATACTCCTTTGAGGGTATGAAGCAGGGGCAGGACTTGGTGACACCAGGTAGTTCACAGTGTCCAATTATACGAGCAGTTGGGAAGAATGTTTTCAAATCCTTCAGCAAGTCGAGCATTGCAGTTTTCTGATGTTCTGTTCGAGTATCTGTTGGGTTGCCATTATCGTCATAACCTCCTTCATAACAGATACCTACCGAACAACTGTTATAACCGCTTACATGAACTCCCTGTACCGACAGGGGCAACAGTTTGAACACAAATCCCTTTCTCGTAATGTAATAGTGGTAGGAACACTGTCCAAACTTCTCCTTGCCTGTAGCCACAAGGCTTTCCACGCTGAAAGGGCGGTTAACTTTGGTGGCTGAGCAATGGATGACCAAGTACTTTACATTTAATAGTTTCAGTTCTTTCATAACTGTTGGTGATCAAACAATCATACAGCTTTGCATAAAGAACGTTGATACAATCGCGGTAATGATGGTAATGATAAGATTACCTATCTTCTGATTCGAAGGCATTTTAAATTTCTTCATAGATCATTTTTTATTGTTAATAATTAATTGGTAGTGCAAGACGAGTGAAGGTCAGTTCTTGCAATTATTAGATCTGCATGTCGTCACCGCCACCGTTGTCTCCGCCACCATTATCACCACCAGTGTTTTCACCTGTATTAGTGCCACTGCCAGAGTTGCTGCCTCCGCTATTACCACCAGTACCTTCACCTGTATTGCCAGAGCGTGTGATGGCAATTGCCGAAGCTATAGGCATTAAGGTTTGTACCTTACGAACCTTTCCCTTATCTATCACCTCCTGGGTATCGACGATGTTACGCAGTTCGAGGTTGCATGCCCTCTTGAAAGCAGGGCCACACAGGTTATCCAACTTGCTGCTGTCGGGCAGGAAGCGGATATGGATACCTTGCACGATGTCGTTGGGATCCAGGCCTTCCATATCTGCTATAGAAGCGATGCCTGCATTCTGCTTTGCCTCAGCAGTAGGATAGAAGATACCCAAGCCGCCCAATTGCACAGGTACTCCCTGTCCTACCAGTTCTGGCAAGCATTCGGTAATCTTGAAAAGCACAGACTCAATCACGTCACGACCGAATGAGCAGCCATGGTCAGTCATGTGCTTGGCGAAGCCTCGCAAGCTGAGGGTTTTCTGCACATCCACCTCTGGATAATACTTGCCAAAGGCGCTCGTCTTGTCATTTTTGTTCATACGAAGATTAATCCCCAAAGAAATTTTTTCTGCGGACATAATAAAAGAAAGTTTTGAATTAGATGTTGTGCGGTAAACTATATCGGGTCACCGCTTCCCGTTTGCATCATTTCTTCACCTCCGTGGCCTTTGGCTGTGACATTGCGATGCTTCACAATAATTGTACAATTGTTGTGCAATGATCAGTGTCCTTTGTTTCCTGATTGCGGTGACAAAGGTAGGTCGAAAAACAACATGTTTCACAAAATGCCCAAATTATTATCCAATTTTCTTTGAAATGTTAAAATCACGATTAAGCGAGTCAAAGCAAACTTGTTTGTTTTTTGACGACCGTGAGTGATTTATCCAAAAACACGATTAAGTAAGTCTATGGTCTCCCTTTATTATAAATAAATATGGTGTAGTCAAACTTTTTAGGGGTTAAGCAGCGTTTTTCGTCTACTACGGGAGGACCGGCGCTCTACTACGGGAGGACCGACCGTCCTCCCGTAGTAGAGAAAATGTGCCACTCTTGCTGATTGCAGCTAAAGGTTCTTGCATGGTAGAATAATAATGGCTACCTTTGCAACTTTTTTAGGGGACTGCAACGGAAATCACAAAATATACATTATATGAAAAGATTGACAGTTTCGGAGCGATTGAATGATTCGCTCAACATGTTGGACAAACACAAAACGTACATCTTATTCAAAGTGTTGGAAAGGTTGGGTAGGGAAGGAGATGACCTCTCACCAGCGGAGATATGGAAAGAGGCAGAGAACGCCTTGCAAGTCTATATTAAACACCCACATCCTACCGAAGCCATTGTCCTGTTGCAAGAGGCCATGCGCGACAGGTATTCTTCGTTTGAGATACTGGGCGTAGTAAGGCGGCGATCAAGGAGAAAAGTGGAAATAACCACTGATCTGGTATTGAACACTACCCTGTTCCTGCTCAAAGACTTGTGTGATAAAGACAAAAGATTTGACCAGCATAGAGCAGCACTGTCCCAGTTGATAAACGACCATCCTTTGACTGCAAAGTTCCTAAGTAGTATTAAGGACAACGAGCTTCTACTGGGCGAAGTCAAGGAACAGTCGCATGCGCAGCCCCTCGCAATGCAACAAAACCAGCCTCCTGTACAAGTGACTTTCGACTCAATGGTGAAGTCGATTATCTGCAAGGCTGCTACCAAAAATGGCGAGATTATCAGGAGTAATGCCAAAGGACATGTTGGCTCCTATCTTTTCTATATCAATGCCGAAACATTCTGCAAGGCAATGGACGAGATGATGGAGAAAGAAGCAGATATGATGATGGAGTTCCTGGATGGATCACTTTGTAACCTCTACCTCAACAAAGTGGGAGCATTTATTGGGCGCACCATCAGTATGTGTATCATCAACGACAATCGCTTGCAAATGTCTGATATCGTGTTTGCGTTCGAGGAACTATCTACCAACGAAAAGACGATAAAGAGCAGCCTCAGCCGAATAGACAAGACCTATCAATTCAAACAACTGATGACTACCTTTGAGAGCTATCTGAAACGACACCTGCTCCAGGATTGACGTGGATTGTTTTCAAATTATCTGATGCAATCTAAGAATGCGTTGGATTTTAGGCAGTTACGTTCCGAGAAATTTTTACGTACAATTTACGAAGTATCAAAAACAATCCTGCATATTTGCACCCGAGTTTTCCACGATGGATTTCTCTAAGTGTAATTATAAACTTTTTTGTATGATGAAAGAAAATCTGAAACAGGACTTGTCGCTTGTAGCAGCAAATAAGTTGCATACAGCAATGGTGTACGAAAGTGCCCCCAACAAGCACGACGACAATTACTATCTTTCAATGATGATGGAATGGCTGATGCCTTGGGTGGAAAAGACGGATGGCTTACAAGAATTGGCCGACTGGGAGATGAAACTGCCCGAAGTGATGATGGTGAAACTGCTCAAGTTGTGGCTTAGCGAGGATAACCGCGAAAAGCTTGACAAAGTGCTGCATGGCTACCATCCACTTGACCGAGCAGCCATGGCATACGCCCTGTTGATCTTCGTGCTCACAGGCACCAAGATACATTTCAACAAAGCACTGCCCGAACAGCATTTTAAGGTGTTGTGCAGAGCCATTGAGGCCGATATGGTTGAGCTGCCTTTTGCCGACCACCTGCTGTATAATCTTATGAAGTTTGGCAAGAAACACCTGATGGACGATGGAAGAGACAGCGATTAATAGAAATGGCGTCCAGATACGTCGCTGCTGTGCTTCGTGTAAGCACAGGGAGATACAAGACGATGGCACACGTCTCTGCGCCAAGATGTACCTGCTTGTCAAACCCTTGTTCTGTTGTAGTCAATGGGCTATGTCGGCAGAACGGAATAATGTAAAAGTAACTAAGTTATAAATAGTGGGGAGGCAACTTAACTCAAGTTGCCTCCCTAATTGTTCCCAGCCATCCACTCTCAGTTCCTTCTTTATCCTACTAAAATCTATTTTTATTTGCAGGTTTATAAATAACAAATTATATTTGCAGCAGTATTTATGAAATGAACCATGAAGAAGTATTTATGCTTTTTTATTCTGTTGATGATTATTGGTTGCCATCGTAACTTCCAATACCCCCATGTACTACAAGAGGCGGATAGTTTGTGTGTTGCTCAGCCTGACAGTGCCGTAGCGTTGTTGCAATCTATTAATGCCGATATGCAGCAAACAACTGAGCCTGTGCAAAAGCGCTATCAGTTACTCACCATCAAGGCAAATGACAAAGCATATATCACTCATACTTCCGATAGCCTTATACTCTCGCTTATTGATTATTACGAACATGGTGGCGATCCTGCTTATTTAGGGGAGACATATTATTACACTGGACGTACCTATAGCGATTTAGGTGATGCACCTCGCGCCTTAGAGTATTTCCAGAAAGCCCTTGATGTCATGCCTGGCGATGAGAACTTGAAGGTGAAGAGTAAGGTTTATGCACAGATGGGTAATCTTTTTAGGAAGCAATATCTGTATCATCAAGCAATAGAATCATTCAAGCAATCATATCAATGTGATATAAAGCTCAATGATACGATAGGTCAAATCTTTAACCTTCGAGATATGGGTTTTGTCTTGCGTGGTTTAGATAAGCCAGATAGCACATTGCAATTGTTGAATGTCGCTCATGAGTTAGCACTATCTATCAAAAATGAACAGATGGATAACCGAATTACTTCTCAAATGGCTAGCTTGTACATCCAGTTGGGCGACTATGAAAAGGCTAAGAAACTGATACAACCTTCTTTGCAGCATCCTATTCGAAGTAATTTAAGTAGTATTTATAGTATAGCTGCTAATATTTATTATCAAACTGCCCAATATGATTCTGCTTCATATTATTATATACGTTTATTAGATGTTGGTACAATTCATGCTCAATATTTAGCATATGAACGATTGGCTTACATCTCCCTTCATGAGTGGCATGATGCAGAGAAAACTTTGATGTATAGTGAGCAGTATTTGCATTTGCAAGATAGTATAAATCACATAACTTCCACTGAAAGCGTATCCTTAATGGATGCCCTTTATAATTACAATTTGAGAGAAAAAGATAATAGTCGATTATTAATTAAACAAAAAAACTATCAAATCATTTTAGCTTTAGGTTCCTTAGTCTTTTTGGTGATGGCTGCTGGTATTAGCTTACATGTCCTACGAAATAAACACAAACGACAACTATTGCAGAGTGAGCTACAAAAAGAACAAGCTAAGAACTATTATTTTGAAGATTATATAGCTCAACGTGAAGAAATTATTAGGCAGATGGAGGATGAAGCTGAAACGATGGGCTCAGAGAACAATGAATTAAAGACAGAGATTGCCCGTCAGCGCCAATTGTTGGATGATTATACACGTTCAGCTAACCAGACGAAGGAGTTGGCATCTCTTATGCCTGGTGACATCAAAGCCTCACCTGTTTATTATATGTTACAAGAAAATATCCTTAATAATAAACACCTGAAAAATGAAGAGGTCTTACAGGTGATAAATATGATGAAGACTTATCAGCCTCTTTTTATTGGTCGTCTGTTAAATTTATCACAACTTTCTCAGCATGAGTTGTTAATTTGCGTTCTCTCTAAGTTGAACATTCCTAACAAAAGCATAGCTTCATTGACTTCAAAGAGTGAGTCCACTATATCTTCTACACGCATCCGTATCTATGAGAAAATGATGAAAACTAAAGGAAGTACAAAGGAATTCTATAATTTAATCAGTTCATTATAAGTGTTATAAAAATTGCAAACTTTTTGCAAACTTATATACTTGCAAATAGAATGCATTCTCAGTTTCTTTGTAATATGTTAAATTAAAAATACATATCATGAAGAAATTATCAATTATTTTTTGCTGTTTGCTTAGCTCTTTTTTATGCTATGCTGTATCAACCCCTTTAGTTGATTACCCACCTGAAGGAGAAGGAGGTGATGATAATAGAAGTATAGCATTACTCCCAACTATTGACTACACGAATGGTGTAGTAACAATTTATTCGCCATATCAAATTGAAGATGTGGAAGTGACCATAAGGGATGGTCAAGGTAATATTCTTTATTATTCATTCATCCCTGTCATTATTGTTCAGCACTCAATTATACTCCCTAACAGTGTAATTGCTGATTTGTATTCTGTTCAGATCACCAGTGGAGATATTGATCTAATTAGTTATTTTTAATCTATCCTACCTTATATAGGCATTATGAGAAATAAAATAGTATTTGCAGCATCAGTGTTAGTCTTGTTGGCTGCATGTAACAATGATGAGGTTTTGACTTCATTAAATGACGAGGACCCTCAAATATCAAATGAGTTCGCCATCAGCAACGATGAGGCGAAGGATATCCTCAACTTCTTTGTGAATGATGGCGCTTCTACACGTAGTGATGGTAAGACAATTACCATTAAGGATTACAAGGTACGAAATGTTGAAGTACAGACCGATGACAACACTGAGATTGTGCCTGTTTATGAATACACTACAGTGAATGAGAATGGCGATGAGGGCTATTCAATAGTAGTGGGTGATAGGCGTATCCAAAAGGTGTTGGTGCAAGTTGATAAAGGCTCCTTGGCAGACACGATTGATATTGAGCCCCTGAGATTGTATATTAATTCAATTCCGTATATAATTAAAGGAGACTTAATCGAATTCGAGAAGAAGATCGCAACCGGAACTCCTTCAACAAGGGCACTAAATGATTTCAGCGTAGAGATGTATGGTCCATATTTGAATACACAATGGACACAAAATTACCCATATAATAACAGTTGCCCTGATCAGAGCTGTAGTTCTGGCCAAAAAACACTTACAGGTTGCACAGCTTTGGCTATTGCGAGGATTCTGGCTTATTATCAAAAACCAACCTATTTGAGTTGGTCAACAATACTTCAAAATCCTACACTTACAAGCAGTTCCCCAGCATATATAATAAACCAGGTAAGTTCCTTGATTTACTACATTGGACACAATCTGCTTAATGCAACCTATGGATGTAATAATACATACGTATCAGAAACTAGCTTTCTTACTGTTCCTAGTATCCTTTCTTCTTACTCGTTATCAAGTTATGGATTGGCGACTTTTAATAAGCAAATCATAATTCAGAGTATCCAACAAGCCAGACCTGTTCTCTTGTCTGCAAAGACTTCCGATGGTGCTTGGCGTAACGACTGGGTTTGTGACGGTTGGAAGAGGCATAACTATGACATAACTTCCTATGATTATCTGTACATGAGATGGGGATATCCTTCTTCAGAGGGCTTCTATTATATTGATGACAGTGGAATGTCTTTTACTGTGAATGGCGTAACATACTCGACCAATTTCAGGATGATAGCAAATATTCATTAAAAACGGAATACTCTAAATTACGCTTAATACTATAATACTATGAAAGCTTACAAGTTTTTTATTATGTCATCAGTGGCAATTTGCCTCTGTGCTTGCAATAGTAATGATGACAGTTGGCTGACTGGTATTGCACCAGAACCAGTTGAGGATCCTGTAACAAGGGCAGTACCTATCGAACTTACCAATACTCAACAAGAGATCGGCAATACTCTTCATGAGTTTTCTTGGAAACTGTTCGGACAATTCTTTAAATGGAAACAGGAGTGGCATTCTGCAGAGCCCAATACTCTAATGTCTCCTTTCGGCATGGTATCTAACCTGAGTATATTGATGAACGGAATGGATGAGCAATTGCAGGAAAGCATTCTTGGCATGATGGGCCTGAAAGACTTCACCATAGAAGATGTGAATGCTTTCTTCAAGACTATGGAGGATGGAATAAGCAAAGCCGATCCTCAAGTGAAGTTCTCAAATAACAATCTGTTCCAATATGACAGCAACCTGAAGTTGACAGAACCATTTGGCAAGAAGTTGTCAGAAATGAGTGTTAAGGTTGAGGCAACTAAAGTTGCTAACATGTTGGATTACCAGTCTTTCTGCAACACTGGTTTTTATGGAAACTGGGAAAGGAAGTTCTCTCCAGAAAAGACTGAAAAAGCCGTATTCCACAATGCAGACGGGACAAAGAAGGAAGTTGACATGATGTTCCAGGAGTTGGTAACCTACTATTTGGAACACGAGACTTTTACTGCAGCTAGAATCAAACTCAACTCGGGTGCTTACGACGTATTCTTCATACTTCCTAAAGAGGGCGTTGATATGAAGGATTTAATAGCTAACATTAAGCCGATAGACTTGAAATATGGTGACGAAGCACATGTTAGTTTCTGGTTGCCGAAGTTCAAGGTAACAGACAATGAGAGCTTAGATCTCTTCTTCTTGAAGGAAATAGGCTTTGACGATGCACTTTCTGATGGTTTGGATTTCTTTGTTAATCACAAGACAGAATTGTCTAATATTGTTCAGGACTCATCTTTCTCAATTGACGAAGAAGGTGTTGAAGCTGTAGCAGAAACAACATGGGATACAGCTTATCATGCATGTAATGTGGGCATTGAATTCGTTGATTTCCGTCTTGACCATCCATTTATCTATGGTATTGTGGAAACCAGCACCAATACGCCACTATTCATTGGCTACTACGGCAATTGACACTTATATTCTGGTTTTTAGTTAGAGATAATCTATTCAGAAGACACTTATAGGCAGGGTGTGAAGCCCTGCCTATGAAAGTGCAGTTATTTTTTTAAGTTTTATGAAAAAAGGTTTTCTTTTTGTTGTTTCAGCGTTAGTCTTTCTGACAGCATGTAACGTTAATGATGAGGAATTGACCACTGGCAATAATCCTCAAATATCAAATGAATATGCCATAAACAATGACGAGGCGAAGGATATTCTCAACTTCTTCGTGAATGATGGCGCGACAACTCGTAGCGATGAGAAAACGATCACTGTCAAAGATTATAAGGTAAGAAACATAGAGGTAATAATAGACGACAATACAGAGATAGTGCCTATCTATGAATACACTACAGTTAATGAGAATGGCGATGAGGGATATTCAATTGTAGTGGGTGACAGCCGAATCCAAAAGGTGTTGGTGCAAGTAGATAAAGGTTCTTTAGCAGATACTACAGACATTCCGCCTCTTAAATGGTTTATAAATTCGATTCCAAATATTATTGAAAATAATTTATCTCAATACAATAATATCCAAAAAGAGAAACCAGTTTCTGGAGGGACAAGAGATTCTTATGTAGAAACACATTATTGCTTCTTACCCACATACTGGGGCCAGCGTAGCCCTTACAATGCTCAATGTACACCATGTGATGAAAATAGTAATTGCCCCGTTGGATGTGTACCTCTTGCAATGGGGCAAATCCTTGCATATCATCAGATCCCATCAAACCTTAGTTGGTCATCAATTCTACAATCATATCAAGTTACATCAAATTCTCCTACAACAGTAATTAATCAAGTTGCTAACTTGTTAGCTTCATTAGGAAACCAAGTAAATGCGGTTTATACTTGTAATGGTACAGGTGTCAGCGTGTCAGATTCCTGGAGAATAGCTTATACATTTAGGAATGCTTATTCTATGTCATGTAACGACCTTTCTTCATTTAATTTGGATAATGTTATAAATAGCTTAGGAAATAATCGTCCTGTTTATATGCATGGTAAAAGGTATGATAATTATGGGATAGAACATGGGCATGCATGGGTTTGTGATGGGTGGAAAAGGCATCACTATGATAATAATGTATATTATGACTATCTTGATATGAACTGGGGTTGGAATGGTAATTCTAATGGTTTTTATTACATTGACAATCCCATGGCTTTTAATACTGGAACAAACAATTATACTTTTGGTTTTCAGATAATAACAAATATTAGGCCGTAAATCATAATAGACGTTAACTCCATGCAAGATCCCAGAATTTGGTTGTTTATTAGGCAGAGAAAGAAACTTAATTTGCAAAAAACAATACTATGAAAACAAAGTATATATTATTTGGAATAATGGTCGCACTCTGTATAAGCGGTTGCAGCAACGAGAGTGATGAGTGGCTGAAAGGCAATGAAGGCAGGGAGCCAGTATTAATAGAAGAGCCAGAGACTCGTCACAGTTATACTCCTGTGCAACTGAACGAAACGCAGCAGGCTATTAATACTAAGTTGCAGGAGTTCTCTTGGAAACTGTTCAAGGAGGTGTATGTTAATCGCGAAGAAGGTACTAACCTAATGATATCTCCAATAAGCCTGGAGGTAGATTTAGGTATGTTCATCAATGGCCTCGAGGGCGAGACTTTGAAGGAAGTACTAAAGACTATGGGACTGGAGAAATACACCAAGGAGCAGATCAACGATTTCTTCCAAACCATGATGACAGGCATCGAGAAGGCTGACAATGTGGTTACATTTAAAAGTGCTAACTCCTTCTGGTACACCTCTAACGGAAAGATTAATACTGATTTCACCTCATTGCTGAAGAATAGCTATGATGCCAAGACGGAGGCTGTGGACTTTAGCAAATCCAGTACAAAAGACATCATCAACGCCTGGTGTGCAGAAAAGACGGAGAACAGAATCACAAAGATAATTGATGAAACTAACCCACTTGACCTGTTTCACTTGATGAACGCTGTGTATTTCAGGGCAAAATGGGCTAATGTATTCTCGCCATCAGCAACGGAAAAACAGCTCTTCCACTATGCTGATGGAAAGGACGAGAATGTGGATATGATGCATAGAGAAAAGATATCTTACTATGGTGAGACAGATGCTTTCGAAATGACATCGCTGAGTTTTATCGACGGTTCATTCACTATGCATCTTTTCCTACCTAAAGAGGGGGTAGATTTATCAGATGCGATACCTGCTACATTTAATAACGAGTCGTATCAGTCTCTCAATGGGAGTCATATTAATGTAAGTCTGTGGATACCGAAATTTACTACGGAATATACGGAAAACAAACTTTTCCCATCAATGCAAAACATTAATCCAAATCTGAAATTCCATGAAGAGGACATTAAGATATTCAAAGATCTGAAGGTCTCAATATTGGGTGCTAAACAGAAGACATTCTTCAAGATTGATGAAGAGGGGGCAGAAGCAGCAGCTGTCACAGATATAATGGGCTTTACTGATTATTATGTTCCGGAACATATTGACTTCCGTCTTGACCGTCCGTTCTTCTATGCTATCGTCGAAAGCAACACCCAATGCCCATTATTCATTGGATACTACGGAAATTGACACATAAAGTGGATTATATTATGAAAAAAGTGACATGGGAAGTAATAACTTTTGTGAAATAATGATGGGATCAAGATTTATGATAACTCTTCAGCCTTTCCCCGAGGTGGCAATTGTTTATCACCAAAAAAGATAAACTGCATCTTGGATGCCATAGAAGTAGATATCATAGTTTGTACTATAGATTGGGAGAACAAAAGCGACAGTCTCGTATATTATTTATACTGTTTGACTTGTAATGAGGCTTTCATTGTTGAGCTTAAAACTCCAATCACTTGGGAAGAATAAGAGAAATAAATCAAATAAAGAATCAATTTATAATGGAAAATACAAATTATGCTCTAATCTCAACACTCTATTCGAATGTCAATCATGGCTTGTATTCAGATATTTATTTCCCAATCATAAAATATTCTTTAGCAAGTTTGTTCTCGAAGCATGGAGGAAGCCACCCATATTGTAGCGCAGATGAAATTTACGATTTTATCATAAATAAATTTGGCATAGCAATTCCGCATATTGTTATATCCAAGTCAATAATAAAAATAGATACTCAGAGATGGGGGAATATTAATTTGAATGTATATGAAAATGGTGATACATTCCAGATTCAAAGTGCATCATTTGATTGTGACGATGATAATCTTAACGATCGCGAAAGAGCCTTCTCGGACAGTATTATTATAATAGAAGCAAAATATAAAGAGTTTCTGGAACGTGAAGGTTCTACAGATGATGGTATTTCCTTTATCCAGTTTATTTCAGATAACACTGAAGACATTCTAGGATATTTTGAAAAGCAAGATACTTCTAAAGTGGATGAAAAGTATGCTACTATGGTTTTCTTTTTGCAATATCTGAGTAATCACGAAAAAGAATTATATCAAGTTGCAAACCAGTTGTTTTGGGGATCTGTGATTGCTGGCTTTTTGAAGAGCGATAAACCACTTGTTGAAGAAGGAGAGGATGGAATTAAAAGCGAATATTTCCTTGATACATCTATTGTCATGGGAGTGCTGAAACTGTCAACACCCCAGCGTGAAACATACTCACAAGAAGTTTGTGATATTATAAAAGCTGCAGGAGGCATCTTGCGCGTAAACCCTATGTGATGTGACCCCGAAAAGTTGGACGATAAATTAAACGTTAATTTTTTATTTCTCTATAGTAGTGAGCTCGGTATTGTACTGGGCTCATTCCTTTTAACCTCAGTTTTATTCTTTTATTGTTATACCAATCAATATATCTTT
>JAEEGL014352374.1_pt1 | contig 38951 bp, 94 predicted proteins | sample 9134231 | NCBI WGS metagenome assembly JAEEGL01 (sample SAMN16246548, study PRJNA631951) | gut metagenome | biome: gut microbiome; feature: rumen; material: fiber-attached | host: Bos | place: Iran: Karaj | collected 2018-10 | reverse complement strand
TTTTTTTAATTATCAATATTAAATATTAACTATTTTATTTGAAGTCAGTAGCAATGACTTAAAAGATAAAAATTATAGGAGATTATGTTTATGGAAAATTCTCTAAACAAAGCGGAATTATGCAAAAAGTTTAATTTAACAAATGATGCTATGAATAGAATTATATCTTATCTTGAATTACCATCTGAAATCAGAATAGCAACAAATTACAAGAAAGTTCCTTATTATAATCAAGAAAGCGTAAATAAAATTAAAGAATTTCTTAAAGACAAAACTACGAAAGAGATAGGTATATTTTTCAATAATCTTAATCGTTCTAAGAAAGGTTATAGTATTCCAACTTTAATAAAAGAATTAAATTCTACAAGAAATCATATAGAACGAGCAATAAAATGTTTGAATTTACATCATTCAAAAAGCGAAAATTATTATACTGATGATGAAAAAGAACAGATAAAAGAATATTTAATTGAACATCCTCATGCTGAAATTAAAAGAAATCGACCGAGAAAGAAAATCGAAAAACCAATAAAATATTCAAAGAGAGATAAAATTTTAATGGATTATTACAATAAAGGAATTAAACTTTTCCCTATAACTGAACTCGCTGAATTTCTCGGTACACCAAGAAAAGATTTTATAGAAATTGCAAAAGATAGTGGTTGTGAAATTTATAAAATATGTAATGTATTGTATATAGATTTGGATGATTCTGAAAATAAAATGGATTTAGCAACTTATCACATTATTAGATATAATAGAAGTCTAGGTTTATCTGATAATGGAAAATATATAATGTTGCGTAAAGTTTATGAAGATTTGGGATTAAGCCATCAACCAATTACTTATTGTTTTTATTTAGGAATTGAAGTTTATGAATTTAGGCATAATCAAAGTGGTCATAATGCATATTATATTTCTCTTGAAGATTATGATAAATTAAAAGAATTTGTTGAAACCCATTCAGCAGAAGAAAGAAAATCACTTTGTACAAAATTTACAAATAATTTAATTTATGGTTGTGATAATGTATTTCAAAATGAAGAAATCAAAGAAATATGCAAAAATAGCAAAATTGAAAGATTTGGTTCGTTGGAAAATGCTTATAAATTTCAACAAGAAAAATTAAGAGAAAATTTGTTAAAAACAAAAGGTGTGGAAAATGTATTTCAACTAGATGAAATTAAAGAAAAGAGTGAAAATACAAAAATTGAAAAATACGGTTCTCTTGAAAATTATAAAGTGCATCAAGTGAATAAAACGAAGGCTACCAAGTTAGAAAGATACGGTGATGAAAATTATGTAAATCAAGAAAAGATTGTAGAAACTAACATGAAAAGATATGGTGTTCCCAATGCTATGCAAAACGAAAAAGTTAAAAATAAAGCGAAGAATGCGAGTTTATTAAAATATGGTTGTGAAAATCCGTCTTCATCTGAAGAAGTCAAAGAAAAGATTCGAAATGCTTGGGCAGAAAAATCTGAAGATGAAATTGAAAAGATAATGAAGAAGCATTATCATAAATGGTCGTTTGATGATGTACAATTTGATTCAAAGTGGGAAATTTATTATTACTTTTACTTGAAAAATAATAATATAAAATTCAAAATGCAAGTTCCATTAGAGTATGAGTATAAAAATAAGAAATATAGGTATTTTTGTGATTTTTATTTAATCGATACTGACAAATATGTTGAAATCAAAAACCCCGAATGTTTGGACGAAAATGGAAATTTAAAAGTTGCATATCCTAACGATAATCAATCCAAACTAGACGCTAAAACAAAATGTATGAAAGAACACAACGTAAAAATAATTTCTAAAAAAGAAATAAAACCATTCATAGATTATTTCAAAAAGAACTGTACGATTCCAATTATAGATAATCGAACTAAGAAAATAAATACGCACTTGTGTTGATTTTTAATTTAACTATCTAAATATAAAACAAATACTATATTACCCCCCATTGGGTTCAATAATAAGTGGTGTGAACTTATGAGGGTAATATAAGAAATGAAAGATTTAGAATTAAATCCTTATGTAATTCAAGATATATCATCTTGTCTTAAGAACTTAAAACCGTATGGAATAATGTATGAATCTCCAAGTGTCTATTTTCCAAATATCAGTAGAGTAGATAAAGTTGATTTTCAAGTATGGAAAGATTATTTGGCTTTCGACATAACTATTGCAAAAACTAGTTTTTTAATTAATGTTCCTATCAAAAGCACAGTTTCTTTAAATGATAATAACATTGATTTTCAATTCCCTAATGGTGATTTTTTGGTTATTGGATTAGATAAAGAAATTAAAACTTTGGATTGGTTGAATATTTTTCATAGAAAAGATATTTTTAAGGAAAGTCTGAAAGAATCGCATAAGTATAACGACTCTATTTCACTTTATGACAATCTTTATAACTGTAGTCCAAAAGAAATACCATCCGATGATTTTTTGGCAGACTTACTTGATTTTGCAGAAAAGTACGACAAAGATTACAACAAGAAAATTGACGAACTTATAGATATGAATTGTGGTGAATGGTTTGACTATGTAATTGAGTATTCACCAAAAGCAAAATAATAAAATACATTAATATTTTATAATATCCGCTCATTTTTGAGCGGATATTTTATTTAACATTTTTAATAATTTTCCTTGACATTCAATCTCTTCTATGATATATTTATAAGCATAGAGGAGATTAAATCTATGATTAAGTATGTAAAAGAACAGATTGAAGAACTTTTAACAAAAGATGAAATAGCACATATTCTCAAAGTGTATGCTGATGAAATCAAACATTCAATTGAAGAAACTGCCATTCGTGATTACGATGAAGATGCGAAGACATTTGCTAAAAAGAATGAAAGTGATAAATATTATATTCTTACAAATGCTTTAATTGAAACACTCAAGGAAAACCTTCGTGGAATCTCATCTAATGATGTTCAGAAAGCATAAGGAGATTAAATCTATGGAATTAAAAGATGTTTGTGTTGGAGATAAGGTTGTTATTAGAAGTTGTGGTGGTGCTGGACAAGAAATAATTAAACATGCCACTGTTGTAAAAGTAACTAAGACTCAAATTACCGTTAAAGATGATGTACATAATATTAGATTTTTGAAAAATGGTGTAAAATTTGGTGAATCAAATAAATATCGTGGTTGGTTTACTTTTCTTTATACTGCAGACGAATGGAATAAATAAAAAAGGAGCGAACTTATGAAAAAGGTATCAGCAAAGAAATATTATGAATATTTTGATAATAATGTTTATCGTAATGAAGGTGTTTCGTGTTCAGTTGAATATCCTTCTAAAAACGAAGTAATTGAGAAATATTATATTCATGGTTTGAAAGATGAAATGCTTTGTTATCATACCAAAAAGTATTGTGAAGATGAAAGCGGATATCATGAACATAAGGAATATTTTATTGTTGATTAATGGAGGTAAGAATTATTATGTGGCTTTTATTACTTGGTATAATCGTTTGTTGGTTTGTTATTTCTGATTTGAAAGAACGACATGATAAAAATATTGAAAAATTTTCAAAATGGCTCAATGATGAGGAGTGAAATATGTCATTAAATGAACTAATTAGATTTGCTAAAATGCATGATATTGATTTTGATAAAGATATCATTTGTGTGGAACAATCTAATGGTATAATTGAGTTGAATAACCTTGAACAGATTGCTATGAAAGAAACAGATGAAGGAAATAAACTCGTGGTTATTCCTTTTGAGTATTCTTATAATGCAGATATGAATAAAAATTTTGAATTCTGTGATACTGTGAATTCTTGTAAGGATTAATTTATGACTAAAACACAATATTATGAAATGATTAGATTAAAGTTTATTATTCATGGAAGTTATAGGGTTGTAAAACATCCTTCTGAAGATGAACGAAATGTATAGAAAATATATGGAACTTCGAAATTTATATAGCAAATGTAGAGGAGTAAATTATGAATTTTAATCAGTTTGTACACGAAGTAACAGATGTTATTTTAACATTGGATAAAGATAAAATTTATGTAAATTCCACACTTCATGTTGGAAGAAATAAATGCGAATATTTCGATAGTAAAAACAAAGAATTTAAGATGAATATGTGGAGTTATGATTGGGATTTGGAAAAAAATTTTGAAAAGATGAAATCCAAGTTTAATTGGAGGACACTTGAGAAAAATTATCCATATCATTATGTAGATTTCTATAAAGGTGAAAATGGTGAAAAACGTATTGTGTTTGCAACTAAAATGGATTTGTCTTCTGAAGAATATGAATATGATTTGAAGATGATAAAAGAAATGATTGATTATTTGAATAAAAGGAAATTGATAAGATATGAGTAGATGTATTCTAGGAAACGCTAAAGGATTTTTTAATCCTTGTCGAATCTGTAAACACAGAGATATAATCGGTGTGACTGCTTGTTATTGTACAAAAAATTTCTTTCAAATTTGGTTTGAAAATATTAAAAATAAATTTTTCACAAAACGATAATTTTCCTTGACAAAATAAATCACTTATGCTATTATATAACCATAAGGAGATTAAGACTATGTATGTTACAAATGATTCAATTTCAACAAGATTTGAAACAATGACAAATAAGGAACTCGGTGCTTTCATCCGTGCTGAATTCAAGAAGGTAGGAATTACAAGCAGAATGGTTTCAACTCGTGTATCAGATTGTGGATATTCAACTTCTGTGGATTGCTACATTAAAGATTTGTCAGTTGATTTTGACACCGTTCGTAAGATTGTAGAAAAAGTTGAATTTATCAGATACGATGAACATTGCCAAGAAATTCTTAGTGGTTGTAACATTTTCACTCATGTTCAGTATGATTGGGAAATCATGCGTGATGCTAGAAATGCAATTCGTGATGAAGTAACTGCTGAAATGGAAAAGATGAATGATAACTGTAGTCATAAACTTTATGTAGCCGAAGATGGTAATGATGTTTGGATGATTCCTTGTAAGCATGAAGACCGTGAAGGTCATATTTGGTACACATATCATGTTGGAAAAATGAACAATGCTTGTGACAGACAGTTTAATTCTTGGGATGCTTTCGTAGGTTATATGATTGAATATAAAGCAATTGAGCGTGCAAAGAATTCTAAAAAAGTAGCATAAAAATCAATTAACACCTTGATTAATGTGTTAATTTATGTTAAGTTTTGCAGAAGAAATAAAAAAAAACAAATATTTTAAAATCTAAAGTAAAAGAAAAAAAAATGAGTTATTTAATTACTTTGATTATTGGACTAGTTGTTATGAATTAGTTTCATCAAAACTATTAAGGAGAAAAAATGGCTAGAACAAACGAAATAAAAAACATATTACTTGCAATAGAAAGTCTGATAATACTTGTATTCTGTATCAGTTGGTGTTTCTGTTTACAGAAAAATCAAGATATAGCAAGAGAAGAAATGAACAACTTACGCAGACAGACATACGAGTTAGCAAAAGAAATAAGGTTGTTGAAAACGGATATTGATTTAATACAGAAGGGGGAGATGGGAAATGAAAGCAAAAATTATTGAGATTGATGGAAAATTTTATATGACTGTCGGTGGTGTTATTCAGTATGAATGTGATGAGAAAGGGAATATAATAAGGAGATAGGAGAAGGAATTATGAGAAAAACAAGTACAATTAATTCAAATCTTAGATGTCCTAAATGCTGTTATCATTACCCAATGTCTAAGATTCCTAAGAGCAAAAATCTTAGGTGTATATATTGCGGATTTGAGTGTTTACCAAAGGATTGTATTCCGTTTGAGAAATATCAAAAAAAGGAGGTAAAAGAAAATGACAGAAAAACTAAGAGAACTACTTGAAGATGTTCAGACTGTTTACGAAGGAAAAGGAATGGTAGTACATCCTAATTCTTTTGACCAATTAAGAATGGAAGTTATTAAACTTGACAACATAAACAAGCAACAGAGTGAACAGATTGAGAAAATGAAACGTTGCTCTAACTGTGAAAATGGCAAGGGTGGTTGTAAATACCGAACGATATTCACAACGTTTTGTGATAAATGGAGTATGAGAAAATGACGATTGAAACATTAAAGGAAATCCTTGAAGAGGCAGTAAATAATGGACTTGGTGATTACCCTGTTTACGCAAGATTTATAGGAGATAAGGACAAAAACCGAAAAGAAGTTGACTTTGCACAGATAGTTTCTTTCAGTGATGAACAATACGGTGAGATAATTTTAAGGAGATAAAAAGAAAAATGACAGTTTATGTTCTTAAAAAATGGGAAATTACCGATTTAGTTGGCTATTGGATAAATGATGGAATAACTGCTGAAATTGATGAAGCAGAGAGTTATGTAGAAGGTGATAGAAGAAATAGAGATTATGACGAATATGACTTAGATGTATCTGATTTATCCTATAATCAAATCTTTGGAGAAAGAAATTAACGGAGGTAAAAGAAAATGACTAGAGAAGAACTTATTATTATTTTAGGTATTAATATTGCTTTTTTTGTGGGGTATTGGATTGGTAGAAAGCAGGAGAAAGAAAAAAGGGAGATAAAAGAAAAATGACAATACAAGAATTATCAGACGAAATGCGAAAGCAGAAAGCAAGATGTGACCGATACTGTGGGACTTGGAATAGTGAAGATAGGGATTGTGAAATATACGGAGAAGACCACCCCAGCCATGCAAAATGTCGGTATTTCTTAGAGTGTGAATTAGAAAGACGAAATAAGGAGATAAAAGAAAATGACTAAAGACGAAATGAAAAACAGAATAAGCCTTGCACTTAAAGACCCGATACTACAACAGGGATTTGAGATTATCTGTAAGGAAAATGCAGAACTGAGAGAAAAAATCAGTATTCTACTTTCCTGCAAGAATTGCCCCGAAAACAAAGGTGGTTATATCTGTCAGAAAGAGTATGAAGATAAATGCCTTGCACAAAAGATAGAGTACATTAAGGAACTACAACAGGAAAATGCAGAACTGCAAAAGCGTAATGGCGAGTTAGCAGGGCAAAAAGCAAGCCTTGAACGTTGGTTTGGAGAAGCAAAAGAACTTATTAAAAGTTTTCTTAATGCAGATAGTGAACTTGATATGATAAATGCACAGAGAAAGGCAGAGCGATTTATAAAAGAGGTGGAGAAATGAAAGAAAAGAAAAAGTATAAATGCTCTTATGATGGAAATATTTACAAAAATATTTGGGTAAACAACGGTTATGATGAATGTATGTTTGAAATAACTCCTATTTTTAGAAGATTAAAACTTGTACATACTACTGCACATAAAGACGAGTTGCCAATTTTGAAAACTAAAGCAAAAGAATATCTGAAAGAGTTGATTAAAAATCACTTGTTATAGGCATATTATTTTTAAGATAGCGAAGGAGTAAAACTATGACAGTAATAAATGATGTAAACTCTACTTGTGCTGAATGTGGAGTTGAGTTTAAGAAAGGATACGGAATTACAACAGGTTTTTCACAGGCAAGGTGGAAATTTCTTTGTAAGGACTGTTATTCAAAAATTACAACTGATGTTGTGGAAGAAGCAACAAAGAAACTGCAAGCAGAAAACAAAATACTTGAAAAACATATCCTTGAATTACAGGCTGACAAAGGCAGACTGACAGATGAAGTAAGAGAGTATGAAAGTGAAGCGAGAGAAGTAAATATTAGATTTGATAATGCAATTAAACGACTAGCCAAAGCAAAAGCACTTCTTAAAGAAACTCTTTGTTATCTTGATTTAACTGACTGTGTAAATGACGACCCACGTCTAATTTTGTATAACGATATAGAACAATTTATAAAAGAGGTAGTAGAGAAATGAAAGGCATAATACGATGTGAATGTACAAGATGTGTGTATTCAGATAGCCCTTGTATACGTTCTGATTATGGAGTTGAAAATGATAAAGATGTTTGTCCAAATTATGAGAATGTGTTCGATGCTTATACTCAACTCAAAGACGAAAATGCAGAACTAAAAGAAAAATTAGAGATAGAACAAAATGCTAGAGGTGATTGGTTTGGAAAAGCAGTTACTAAAGATAGACGACTTACCGAAGCAAAAGAACTTCTTACAAGATTTGTAATGGCTAGTGTTTACTTCAATGGAAAAGAAGTAGACCTTGTAGAACAAGCAGAGCAATTCTTAAGGGAATGCAAATGAACAGAAGAAAGCATCACAAAATACAAACACGATTTGAAAAGAAAATGAAACTGAAAGAGCGTTTAATTGATATGACTTCAAGTGTAAATCATATTTCAAGAAGAGACGCTAAAGATTTTATCGAGTGGAGTCTGCATCTTAAAGGTGTTTCATTTATAAGTTATTGTACTTATAAGAAAAAATATCCTAATAATTTGGTTAAAGCATTGAGAACAGTAGTAGAAAAGTTAAGTGAGGAGGAAAAATGAAACCAATAAAATGTTGTGCAACTTGTATTCATTATTGGAACTGTAAATATAAAAATTGCAGAAGTAATAATTGGGAACATTGGGAAAGCGAGGAGTAAACTATGTTTTTTAACGTTTTTATTCAGATAGACAATAAAGAGCAATTAACAACAGATTGCTTTTATTATAATGCAGAAAATCATTACTTGAACTACCATTCACCATATCAAGACAAAGATGGTTGGTGTTCTGTTTCAAATGTTGAATGTGAAGTCAAAGTTGATAGACCAATGATTTATATTTATGCAAAAACAATCAAGGAGTAACTATGTTTGAGAAAGAAGCAGAAGAATACATAAGAAGCAAATTTTGTACTGATTGTGTTAAAGTTTGTTCAAATGGAGAATATTGTTGTGAAGCAGAAGAAGTGAAAAAGTTATTATCAGTTTGTATTGAGTTTGGCTATAAAAAAGGGCAGTCAGACCAATTAGTATACAAGCAGTATCAACTCAATCAATTTCGCAAGGCTAATGAATGGCACGAAATTGAAAGCAAGGTTACACCTAAGAGAGAAATCTCAAAACAATATATGCCAAAGAATAAAGAAAAAGTTTTATTAAAGTACCATTTTAGTGGTGATGATGAAGTACATATTTCTGACGGATATTATGACGCTTATGATTTTGAATTTCATATTGCTAACAATCCAAAATTCAGAATTGTTTGTGTTATCGCTTGGAAAGAACTTCCAAATGAGGTTGAATGAAAATTATACATAAAATTTTATGGTATTTTTCACCTTGCAGAAAATGTAAGAAGAAAGATTTAGAAGGACTTGTTGCTTGTTCTTGCAAGAAAGGATTGTTTGAAAAGAAGTGGAAAAGGAGAGTGAATAAATGACAGATGAAGAAGAAAAACTAGTTGACTCTTATCACAAACAGCAGAGAAGGAAATACATTAGAATGTCTATAATGGGATTTGTTGTTGGAATCTTAATAGGAAATCTACTAGGGATATTTTTACTTTGGTCAATGATGTAAAAAGAACAACATAAATTTTATAATTAAATTTTTATGTTATTTGTGTATTTTTTATACTATTTAATTTTAATTAAATTTAAATAATATATAATAACTTTTTCATTAAATAAATTATAATAATAAAATTTATAATATATTTTATTTAATTCGTTTTGTATTTCATATTTATATTTTTTAAAATCTATCATTAAATTACATAGTTCTGCATAATCTATCCTTTGATTTTTTGAGTAACGTGGTTTAATTCCTTGTTCGCATTTTTCTTCAACAACTTTATAAAACATTATATATATTCTCCTTTACAAAATAGTTGCATAATGTTACTATTATTTAAAGTGAGGATTTTTTTTATAAATGGCAAAATATAATTCAAAAAGCGTATATGGGACTTTATTCACAATGCTCGATAATTTTTCAAAAGAGAATAAAGAATATCTTATGAATAATGTATTTGACGGTAATTTTCTTGAAGATATAAAGAGTAATCCTAAAAACGCTTATGATGTTTTAAATAAAGTTGTAATCAATATTGAGGATGGTAAGAAAGATAAGATATCTGAATTACTATCTGAATATAAAGATAAAATATACATGATGAAAAACATGTTAAAAGACTATGGTAATTTTAAGGAGAAAAAATGTATGGCAAAATACGATTGGAAAGTTGAACCGAGAGATGAAGATTGGTCTGATGATACTTATGCTTATTTCTTGATTCATATTAATCTCAAGAGAATGGTTGAATATCTTACAAAAGAGTTCAAGAAAGATTGGTGGTTTAAGGCTGATTATGGTCAAGATAATTGTTATATTGTAGCAGAGAATCATAATTTTCCTGTAAGGTTGTTCTTTACATTCGATGAGGGTGGATGGGCAGACATTACAAGACATTATATTGACGGTGCTACACTTAAAGACGACCATCTTGGAAGTTGGCACTTTGGAAAATATGATGTTGATTATTCGTATGCAGTAATCAGAGATAACATTGAAAATTATTTTTACAAGTTTGAGGAATCTATGAAAGAAGAAAAGAAATCAATTAAGGAATCATTTGAATATGAAGGTGGAATTCCACTTGATGAACTTATGAATATTCTTACAGAAGAATGGCAAGAAAATAACACAAATAATCTTTTGTTTAGAGAATCTAGTCATTGGGATGATAGTGCAAGAGATGAAAATAGATATATTGAAATTTCTGCTATAATCGGTTTTACAGTTCCTTGGGCAAGCGGATTTGAATTTAGTAATAAAAAAGTTCAAAAAGATTATGATAAGGAAATTGAATCTGTAGAAAAGCATTATACTTTTGAAGATAATGATGATTATAATAAAATGACAGATGAACTTAATGAATATCAACCTATTCTGTTTATTATTGCTATCGACCTTAAAGATGAGATTATTTATGCTGATGTTGATTTAGGTGACGGACTTGGTTCGACAGAAGTTGCTCGTGAAAAATTGGCAGAAAATGAAGAAGATTTCAGAAAGCAGATTCAGAGAATGATTGACGCTTTTTAATAAATAAAAGGAAATAGAGGAGAATAAAAAAATGAAGATTTTTATAGAAGACCCTAGTGAATACGACCTTAAAGGAATGTTATGGAGTGGTGCTGAAAAAGCATTGGAAGAAATCGTTGACGCTGATATGTATGATAATTTTGTATCTTACATTGAAGACATCTATGATGATGGAATTGACCTTACACAGTTAAATGACATTCTTCGCTTTGATTTTGACCAACTCAAGAAAGATATCGGAATGTTTGATTTGGAAGATGAAGTAGACGTGAAGAAAATCGAAGATTTTAAGAAAACTATCGAAACATACAAGAAACCTAGAATGATTACTAATTCTGACTTGGCACAATATGAAGGTCTTGAAGATGGTAGTGTATCAGAAAGTGATTTGTCAGAACAGATAGACGAAATTACTGATAAACTTACAGAAGTTGCAGACGCTATTGACTCAGTACTTGATTCTGAAGATATGGATGAACTTGAAGAAGCAAAAGATGATTTGGAATCTGCATACAGTGATTTGGTTGATGTTGTAGGCGAATACGTTGAAACTGATAATAAAGTTTACAATACTCTCATGGATTTTGATGTTTCTGAATTCTTTTACAATATTTAATTTGTAACTTACCTAAAAAGTTAATCAAGTTACATAACCTACTTTCTTGATGAGAGTAGGTTATTTTTTTTATTTTAGTATTGAATTCTATTTTCATATATATTATATTTGATTTATCAACTTTAAAGGATACATATTTTATGGCTAAAAAGAAAAAAGAAAACAGAAACCAACGAAGAGATTAAAGAAACTTCAAAACCTACTACTACCAAAGAAAGAGTAAAGATTGAGGAATAAAAATGGTAAGTCTTAGATATTTGAAATCTTATTGTTCGGATTATACTCAAATTGAAAATTATGATGAAGCGATATTAGATGAAGATAATATTTGGCAATGTCATCATAAATTAGAAGCGTGGTTTACTAAACAAGAACTTATAGACATGAATCGTTACTATAATGTTCCGCCTAGAGAATTAGTTTTGTGTAAAAATCAAAAAGAGCATAAATCTTATCCTCACAAAGGAACTACGATAATGGGATTAAAACATCGTGGATTGAAATTTTCCGAAGAAGCATTGCAAAAAATGTCACCTAAAGGTAGAAAATTATCTGAAGAAACGAAAAGAAAAATGAGTGAGTCGCATAAAGGTAAGAAAATGCCGAATCGAAAACGTAAAAAAGGATATCATTTTTCTGAAGAAGCGAAAAGAAAATTGTCTTTAATTAGAAAAGGTAAAAAAAACGAAAGCCTTGTTCTGAAGAAACTAAAAAGAAAATATCCGAAAGTAATAAAGGTAAAATTCCTTGGAATAAAGGATTGAAACTTAAAAATAAGGATAAGTAGAAACTGTTGAATTATATAAATGCTATTTCCCTATAATTGGTGCATGGAGTGTATAACAAATGATACTTAAAATATATACAAGGATTAAAAATAAATGGTGTTTATCTCGAATTGTATATTCTGATACTTTTATGGTTCGTAAAAATTTCACATATAAAAATTCTGAAACTGTTCATTATAGCGGAGGATTTATTGATGTTGAAAAGATAAAGATTTACCCTTTATTTCACGTTGCAAAGATTTGGGAAAAGCCTAGAGTATATAATAAGGAGATTTAATGAAAACCGTAACAGATAAATATCTTGAAATGAATCACAATTTTATTGAATTACGTGATTCCATTATGCAAAAGATTAAAGATGAAAAACCTATGGAAAATGGTCTGTTGAATGATGTATTCATCGCTATGGGTATACTTAATCATTTTCTTGATGTGTATAAGGAAATGAATGAAGTAAAGACTAGAGTGAAAGAAGATGATGAATTTGTGGAAGGTGATATTTATTATCCCAACGCTTTGAATAATAAAAATGAAAAATGTGATGATGGTGTAATTTTATCTAATCCGAACGCTTGGAAATTAGTAAAGGAGTAAAATATGGATAAAATTCAAACAATGAAATTTTCAGAAGTTCCTCTGTTGTGTGAATTCAAATTTATCAAACCATCATGTTATGAAAAAGATGAATATATTATGACTCACAGATATAAAAAATCTGATGATTTAGTATCATTAATTAATGTTGATAACCCTAAGATTCGTATGATTCCACGAGAAGAATGTGAAAATGATTTGTGTGAAGTTTATGTTTTCGACAGTATATTAAAAGAATATAAGACATATGAAAAAGAAATTAATCATTTAGAATCTGAATTAAAAACTTTTATTACTGCTAGAGATGGATTGAAAAAACAATTAAAAGAAGATTTTAATTATGAGGTGAGTTGAAATGACTGAATATAACAATCTTATGGAACTTGTACTAGATGTTGGAAATCATATATACGAAACTCACAAGAGAGAAACATTTTCGTTTACTCAACAACTTTATGAAGAACAAAAGTTGAGAAATGAAATATTAAAAGAACGTAATAAAGAATGGGATGCATTATTAAAGGAATGTGAAAAATGAAAACTTATAAATGGCAGAAAGAGTTTATAAACGGAAAATGGTACACAGTCTGTACTTCTCATAAACATGTTCCTTTAATAAGGTGGAACTCTGACGGGACTTACTCTGTAAAAGGTTCTGATGGAAAAACAAGGATTGAAAAAGAATTCAAGGATGCAGTAAAGTTTGCCATAGAAACTTATAGAAAGATGAGCAAGTTTAATAAGGAATGGGAAAAGGAGTAAAGAATTATGAAAAAATTTATTTCAGTTATTACATTGTTGTTTATGCTTATTGCACCTACATTTGCAAAACAATTTTCTATAGTATATGATACTACTATGATGGATTCTGAAACAATTTCGGCAAAAATCAACAATTATCTAAATCATGGTTATAAACTTGTTTCTATGGTGGCAATATCTAATAAAAGGGATAAAGTGATTGCTGAAGGATTCACAACTTCCATCATTGTAGTGTTTGATGATTGCATGGAATAAAAGAAATAGATTTTGGAGATATGAAAATATGAGGATATTGAAATCTGAATCTTTTGATTATAATGATGATAAAGGACTTGTTGATTTTGTGAATAAAAACTCAATTGTTAAAAATGATATTCAGCAGATTGTGGCTAATAATTATCATATTACATTGTTTTATTGGGAAAGAGAGAAAGAAACTGTAGATGTATCTTACTCAAGACCTAAATATTTATATATGTCTGAAAGTAATGAATGGGATTGTAATTATAAATAAGGAGATAAATATAATGAAAAAGTATGACCTTGAAATGCAGAAAGAAAATATCAGTAAAGGATACACTAGAGCCGAAGTGTTGGAAATGCTGATGGATTTATTCGATACAATTTTTTATTCTGATGGTGATATTTATTATATGGAAGAATGCATTGAAGAAAAAGGACATGCTAGGGATTGGGTTCAGAATAAAGCGGTCAGACAATTTTATGAAGAATTAAAAGACAAGTTGGATAATGAGGAACGTATAGGACTAGAAGAAAAGGAATAATTTTATATAAAACTATTTTCTTGTCATAACTATTAATTTTATGGAGAAAATATATATAACATGAGCGTAACTGAAAAATTATTTTATGAAAAAGCAAAATATAAAGGAATTAGTCTTTTGGAAATTGATAAGAACAAAATAACTTTTGCCTTGAATAATGAATATGTTAAAATTACATATTCTCATCTATCTAAAGAATTCATTAATCTTATGACTGAATTATACGAAGGATAAAATAAAAAAATATCTACAAAATATATCATAGAATTTCGGACTACGTTGGTATATCGTTATATGTAATCTACAATATTTTAATTCATAATTGGGTAAATATCTTTTTGAATATTGCATTGATTTTAATTCAGATTTATCGTTTAATTGAATTAAAGAGGAATAAGAGAATATGAAAGAATCATTACACAAATCAATTGCTGAAATAATGACATTTTTTGATTTTGAAAAAGTTGCAGAAATTGAAAAAACCTTCTTTAATGAATTCTGTGATAATGAAGATGATGAATTGGTTGATGTTATAAAAGAATTCACCTTGGAAAATTTGTATGAATCTGCAGAAGAATTTTCTGATAAAGAATATAACTGTTGGCGACAATCAAAATATCATCTTCGTTTTGAATATGTTTATGATGAAAATGAACCTTATATGGAATTAGAATATATTCCTATTAGATGGGAGAAATAATACATATTACTTTAAATATCAAGTAAAATGTAAATAAAATAAAATGAATATGAGCGGAAACCGATATAGTGCAATAGGTAATGAAATATGGGCAAGTTTCATAGATTATGTAGCAACAATAAAACCCCATTTCTGTAAAAATGGTGTGATGATATGGTGTGTTATATTTTCTAAAGGTAGCGGGTATAACCAAGAATCAAAACCGATTTATTGTACTACATTAGAAGATGCCTTTAATCTAGTTGAACATTATTCTGAACATATAAAATTTGATGATTTGATGAATAAATTAAACAAAGATTATAGATAAAGTATAACTATCTCTCTTATGATAAGTATAAGAGAAATTTCAGACGACAATTCAAGTATTTCTTCAACAAGATGGGCATTTGCCACAGTTATAATATTTGATATAATTATGATTGTTGCATCTGTAATTGTATTTTGTTTATTCCACTTTTTAAAAAGACCGTTGGATAATTCATTTTTTTATGCAGTATCAACTTTACTCGGTGTTTTAACCACACTAGTTGTTACTCCAAAGGCTCTTCAAGGTTTTGAACCTAAAAAAGATGGAATGAATCAAAATCAAATTTTAGAAAATATAAAAGATAATTTGGAAAAATCAAATTACGATGATGGTAAATAATTTATTCTTCTTCTTTATCATTAGTTGTATCAAAATCAGAGTATCTTAATTCAGATAATCCTAAAAGTAATTCAGTTAAATGATGTTCTGCCCAAGAATTAGGGTCTTCAATTCCAATCTCTTTCCAATATTTTACAGAATCGGTACATATATTACCACTTAATTTACAAAAAATATCACAAGAATGTTTTTTTGCAATAGCCACGACTTGACAAACGTGTGATTTTGCATATCTCTTTATTTTATCTTTGTTACTTCCTATATGATTTATTACTAATAATCCATTGAGATAATTTTTTAATAATTGTATTAATTCATTAGTATTTGAATTGATTAAACAAGTTTGCATATGAGTTTTAGGTATACTTTCATTTTTAAATAAAATTTTCATCGCATCATCAACTATACATTTTTCTAATGCTAAAAATGTGTTGGATATACCATTTATATAATTATCCACATATTCAAATTGTCTTTTTAAAAGAAGTCTAGTTTTACCCATATCTTCTGTTTCAGGTGCATTTACTGAATCTGGAGCAATTTCAAACCACGGTGTCTTTACTTTCTTGTTAGATTTACGGAAGAAGTAAATAATTAATGATGTAACAATCCCTACCGACATAACGATAATGAATGTCAAACTGATGTAATGTTGATTGTAAAAGTCTAGGAAATTCATTTGATTTTAACCTCTCTTTATAACTAATGATGTTGCAAATATTATGCTTAAAAAATAGTTAATAAAAAAGAGAACGTCCACGGAGTAAAGATGAACGTTCTCAAAGGGAGGTTAGAAACGGATTACTTTTTTAAATATTTTTATTTTTTCAAGGAGATTAAATAATCGTAATAATCTTTTATTGTTTTAATTTTCCATTTTTTACCATTATCTTCTATTTCAGTTCCACCATGTTTAATCTGTGCAAGACCATCATAAATAAACCATTCAGCACCTTCTTTACTTTCGTTAAATTCATTTTGCAGAATTTCAATTATATAATTTTCAACAATATATGAAGGTTTATAATACATGCAACAAGTATCAGAACCGAGTAAATTTCGCAAACCATAGTTGAATTTATCTAATTCTATATCCAATTCATTTATGAGATTTATTAATTTTTCAAAACTTTCATAAGTTATATAATTATTCGTCTTTTTCATCTTCATCCTTCATATAATTTTCTTTTTGATTGTAAGAATGCTTGTTTAAAATGTCAATACCATCTGCCACATCATAAGTGAATTTAAATCCTATAATTCCTACGGCAATTACTTCAAGAACCACCAATATAATTGTTAATACAAAATCCATATAAATCACCTTCTTAAAAAGAATAAATTTTATCAAACCAATCTTCTGTTAATCGGAAAGTTTTAGTTCTACTGTTTATTGCAATTCCAATCTGATGTTCAAGTTCTTCTTTATCCTTTTCCTCAAAATCAGAAATTGTAATAATTCCCTTATCTACAAGTTTTTTAATCTGTCTTGTATTAGTAGTTTGATTATTTACATTAATTCCGCAGAACTTCACAATGTCAGAGAAATTTCCTACCCTAGGTGATTCTTCCAATAGAGTAATCAGTCTTTTTTGAACTTTAGTAAGCAAATTCCATTTGTTAGACCATTCTATAATTGAATGCTCATCCATATTATGATACATTTTATTTTTACTCCTTGAATGTATAATAAGTTATCATAAACTAGTTGTGAACTACACATCACTCTAAAGAGTGATGGTTTTTATCTTCGCTTCAATTCATCACTTGCTAAATCAATCGACTAACAATCAATTCAGTAGAGGTAGATGCACCTGCGGAGGGTTGTTCCAACCACTCGGCTCTTTTAGTCGAGCCAAACATTAAAATATTTCTTGAAGCATGAACATCTCTATCCATCGTATAACCGCATTCACAAACATAAGTTTCAGAATCACCAATGTCATTCAGACATCCACAATTCGGACAAAACTTTGTGGTCGCTTTCCACTTGGATATTTTGAAAGATTTTCCTTCTTTCTCTAAAGAAACAAGTTTAGACTTTACCCTTCCCAAATAAGAATGTTGAATCTGTTTACCAAAAGAAAGACGATGGTTCACTTTTCCATTTTTCTTGTTTCGTTTCTTTTTCTTCCAATTGGCAATCTGTTCATCTTGAAAATAAATAACATCGTTGTTTGTTTTCAGGTAATGAACAAGTTTGTTTGCTTCATCAGTTTTCTTATTTGAAAGATGTTCATATTCTCTTCTGATTTGAATAAGAAGTCTGTAATATCGCTTTGAACCTTCTTGTTTCCTGTGCAATTGCTTTTGCAGAAATTTAAGTTGTTCACTTTCTAGCACATTACAGTTAAACTTCTCACCATCAGAAGTTGTAATATTCTTTCTTATTCCGAAATCCAATCCGACTGATTTGCCGATTTTCTCGGATTTGAATTCGTTTTTATTCACGCAAACTGAAATTTTGACATAAAAACCGCTCGCTTTTCTAATCAATCTTCCGTCTGCTATCTCATAATCCTTGTATTTATCAAGTTGTTCCAATCCATAAACACAAAGATTCTTAAAACTAGGAATTGTTATATGTTTCTTGTCTTTAATTTTGATAAATCCTGTAATGATAGGAATGGAATTTATTTCAGAAACATATTTCAACGCTCCAACTTTTAATCCTTTTTTCTTTGCTTTTGATAAATTAGAAATATTTGTCTTTACTTGCTTAACAATTGCTCTATGAAAAACAACCGCTAAATCAACTTTTTCATTTATTTTATTTCCATCCTTATCTAATCTTATAACAGTCTTATGGTCTAAATATTCATATTTGAAAATATCATTACCTTCAACATTTTCATAATTGAGCATATCATTATAAACCCACTTTGCTTGTTTGAAACAATTGTTTAATTTCTTGAATGTTTCTTTAGATGTATGATGACAATTAACCTTCAACTCAAAAACTTTCAATACTTGGGTTTTTCGTCTTTCTTTAGTTGCTTTAAGAGAATCTTTAATTTTCTGTCGTTCTTCCAATGAAATACTTGTCTTACTCATACTCTATAAATAGTTACTTTTATTTGACCTAAATTCAAATTATTTTGATATTAATCAAATTATAAAATATAATTTTGAATGTGTCAATTCCATTTCATTCTCCTTATTTCAACACTTCATCCTTATCATATTTGAATGTGATACCGATTGCACTTTCGTCAATGTAATAAGCATGAACTTCATAAAACATATCATTTATTTTACTGTTATATTCTTTTTCAACAGAAAGAAATTCGTGCAGTTTATGAACGTTTGAACTTTTATGAGTGTAATACTTCATCAAAATTTTTACATCTACTACATTGTTATCATAATCGATTCCTAAAGATGCTTTGATTCGATTACCACTACGATACCAAGGGTTTGTTTTTGCAGTATAATATTCGGCACAATCTGATAAAATAATTTTGTTCAACAATTCATCTATAGTTTTATTCAAATGTCCACTATGACCTTTTCGTACAATACCATAATGTTCTTGTAAGGCACTCTTTAACCACATATTTTATTCTCCCTTTTAAGAATTAATTATTTCAATGCTTTCAATATCTGCATATTCGAAATACTCGATACTATCTTCTGTTTTCACACGAATTGTAGAACCCACCATAGTGAAATGCTTTATTTCATGACTTTCAGCACTTCCATCTTTATATTTGATAAATATAAGTGTCATATATTACTCCTATTTATTATACCACAAAACACCAATTAACTGTTTTTTATCATCGCTAAAGTGATTGATGATTCTTGCAATAGTGTCATCAGCCAAGCCACCGATAAGATTTTCACCTTTTGTAGATTTCCAAATTTCAAGACCATCCTTAAAACAACTTTCCCCTTCTCCAAGTTGAAGTGTTTCTTTATCAATAAAAAGAAGATTACCACAACCGTCAGATTCGATTATTCCACCATCTTGAACATTAGACTGAAACTCTGCAACAGAATTAAAAACCCAAGGATTTGTCAAACATTCCAAAAAATATTCTTTATCATAACTCATTTTAATTACTCCTCACGTCCAATACATTCTTCAATATAATCTACCGTTGATTTTACCGAATCATAAATCTTTTCAAGTTCTTCTTCAGTATAATAATTCAAGTTTAGATTAGACAAATATTTTTCAAGTTTTTCTTTAGTCATATTTATCTCCTTTTATTTAGTTCTTTTAATAATTCTGTCACCAAACTAATCAAATCATTTCTAGTGAAATTGGAACATTTAGTAGGAATTGCTTTATCCACAATTTCAGTTGCTTTATCATGAATAATCTCTTCATCAATTTCCGAAAAATCTACATCTTTCATCATAATATTATTCTCCCTTTTAACTTCAAAGTTATTTACTTCAAAGTAAATTGAAGTAAGTTTTTTTTATTTTATGCACTCTGTTCTACAGAATCCATTGCTTCCATAAGTGTGTCAAATGGGTCGTCATATTCAACTACACGAGCAACAGTATCACCTTTAAGGTTTTCCTTTACTTCAACCTTGCGATTGATAAAATCATCCAAAACCTTACAACGAGTAATAACTGTCTGTTTTACATTTTTATACTCATTGTGTGCCTTCACTGTACCCTTCATAAGATATTTATGACCAACTTCATATTCGCAGTATTCACATCCACCAAAATCAGCAGTCTTATCATAAACAATCTTGTAATTGCCGTTTGCACTCGACCACTTGAAAACATGGTTTTCATCATCGTGGAAAAGGTGAATATAAGTAAAACCATAAGCACCTTCAAAACCGAATGATTTATCAAAAGTAAGAGTAAGTTCAAACTTGTCACCAACTGCCCCGTAATATTCAACCTTTGCATTTTCAATGGCACGCTTTTCTTCTGCAATCTTTTTAGCAACCATCTTGTCGTGATTCTGTTTTGCACTAAAGAAAGCATATACGGCAATTCCCATATACTTTTCATGGATTTCATGTCGCATTTCACGAGTACCATCATCAAGTGTCTTGAAGAATACTGAACGAGCATTGATTTCAAAATCACTTCTCAATTCTTCTGTAGACTTGTCAAGCATATCCTTTACCCAAGAAATTACATCTTCAAAAGGAATAGGATTTGAAGGCATAAGATAAACATCACGATAGTATTCGTATTTATTCATCTTGAGATTCTGAGCCAACCAAGAACATTACCCTTTGTTTCACCTTCCTTGGCATATGCCTTTAAATTATCTGTACAAGCAAGTGTAGCAGTATAGATTGCTGAAAGTGTGTGATAATGAGAAGAGCAACCACCGAATGAACCGCTGAACTCATCATAAGAACCGAGTTCTTCGAAAGCAGATTCCAAGAAACCAAAGTATGATTCTACGCTAAATGGGAAATAATCTTTTGCACAAGAAGTTCCAAGTACAACAAGGTCATCACGAGTTTCTACTTCCTTTCCAACCTTGCTGAATACGAGATACTTGTTACGACCGATTTTCTTGTGGCATTTATCGCAAGAACAGTTTGCAAGGAGAGAAGAGTAGTTGATGTTCTTGAAAGTGAAAACCTTAGAACTTTCTTCTTTTTCAATTAGAGAAACAACACCTTCGAATTCAACATCAACACCGCTAAGGTTTGTATTATTAAAGTCTGATGAAAGGGTAGCAACATAAAGAGTATAAGGTGTCTTTTCTTTAGTCCATTCATCAACATGATACATTTCTTTCTGTTCCATAGAACAGTTGATGAGTGGAAGATTCTTCTTGCTGAACTTTGCGTTAAGGTCAGCCAATTTTTCATTGAAAATTGAAAGGTTGTCTTCATGAATGTTGATTATGATGTTTTCCATAAGTCTTAATCTCCTTACATAATAAATATATCATATAAGGAGATATTTGTCAAGGAAAATTATTATTTAATTATACAATTTGCTATAATAACATCTTTATATTCTTCTTTATGTCTATATTTTCGTTGCCCTAATGTTTTTACTGTACAAAAATTATCTTTTTTAGGGTCGTAACACATTTGAGATTCATATTTTCTATCTCGTTTTTTCTTTTGCTCTTTATGAGTATAATAATATTCACTCTTTTTCTTAGAAAGTTCTTCTTTGTGAGAATAATAATAATTTCTTCTATTTTCTGATATTTTCTCTTTGTTCAATTCAACATATTCTTTTTGTTGTTTTAATATTTTTTCTTTATTTTTATTATAATATTCATTTCGTTTTATTGATAATTGCTCTTTATTATTTTCATACCATTCATGTTTGTATTCTTTTATCTGTTCTTTATTCTTTTGATAATGACTTTTATTGTATTCTTTTAATTTTTGTTCATTTCTTTTTCTCCATTCATTTTGTTCTTTTTTATGAAAACAATTATATTCTTTATTTTTTAATTTTCTTTCTTCTTCCGTTTGATTTTTCTTAGTGCATTCCTCTTTTAATCTAGCGATTTCTTTTAATTCGTTTTCTGTAAGATTATCTATATATTTCTTTTGACCACACATTCTTTGAAATGCTACTTTTGAGTCTCTAGTATTAAATATCTTCCATAAATAAAAATGAGCAAAGAAATGATTATAAATTGATAATTTAATTAAATTACCATTAAATTTATCCGCTGATTTTTCGGAATCTTTTCTTAAAGTATAAGAATTAATTTTAAAAGTAAAACAAGGTCTTATATGATGAATATTAAATTTGTCAGAATTAATATTAAATATATCCGACAACACTTCAAAATATTTATCAATCCAAATAGAATTTTCTTCTGTTCTAATACTATTAAAATAATCTAAAACTTCTCTCGAAAATATAATTTTATCATTTTCGATTTTAACATTACTCTTTTTCATAATTTCAATCTCCGTAAATTAATTTTTTTTAGTTTTTAAGTCATCGCAACTGACTTGATGATATAAATAGTTAAAAAAAATAAAGAGATGTGAACTAAATGAGATTGAAAATTCAGTTCAACATGTAGGGTTGCGACCTACATTCACCTCTTATAAAAAAAGATAGTTAAGAAAAATGACAATTGATTAAAATAACTATTTTTAATAAACATATATTACCCCCCATTGGGTTCAATAATAAGTGGTGTGAAGATTATTATGAGGGTAATATAAAATGAAAGATGTTTTTTCTAAAAAAGAATTAGTTGATTTAGAATATTTCATACAAGAGATGGATATTAAAACTGCTGGTCAATCTGGTGATTTCGCAACTACTAACGGATGTGCAACTTATTATTTATATTTAGACGGATTTGAACAAAGAACTTGTCTGTTCAAACCTTCTTATTTTGGTAGAAATCCTAAAGGTAATTGGATAGCAGTTGATTTTGTTATTGGTAAAAATGGTTATTGTGTTTTAGGTGGTGTAAGAAATATAGACCCTTCTGTTGCAAAAAATTCAAGTAATTATACTGATTTTTATAAAGGATATGTTGGAAAATATTGGAGATTTGATGTTCCTCATGATTTCTTTGATTATATGAATGAATCTAAAAAATCAGCAAGAAAATCAATCAAGGAATCATTAAACTTCAAAAAAGATTATGCCGTAGAAGTAATGGGAACGGATTGGCTTAAACCTTTTTATTGGGATTTTGATGAATTTAAAGATGACCTTTTGATTGCAAGTGAAGAACAAGAATTTACATATTATATAACTGAAGCAACAACAACTGATTATCGTATCAATATTGAATTCAATGATGGTTTTGATATGAGATATGATATTAAATTTAGAATTATTCCTAAATCAGATAAAGCAACGGCAAAAGAATTAAATGATTATTTAAATTAATTTGTTAATTCACAAGACCTAGAGTAAAATCTAGGTCTTTTCTTTTTTAATTTCCCAATATTCTATCTTTCCATAGCCACGAAAACTTGTTTGAAATCTGCATGACCACCACATCTTGAAATAACTCTTTTAATTGCAATATCCAACAAATAATCATTATTTTCAAATTTCTTCGACATAAAAATTCCGATAGGATTTTGCCCCAAAAGTTCACACTGATGGATAACATAAACAAACTGATTATTTCCTTCATCGTTGTATAACTCACACATTCTGTTTACATCTTCTTCATCTTTACATAAAACCGCAATACAAGGATTTGATTTTGGACTCCATTTCATTTCTTCTGCAGTAGGTTTTGGAAGATTGAATAAATCTTTCATAGAAATTTCAGTCATGTTTACTGTTTTTTTCATCTTTGCTAGGAATATGAAATAATCCACTTTCTTCGCCACTCAAACCAAGCATATTTTCCTCCATTTGTTTTTTATAATATAATAAGACTTAGTATTTAATCTAGGTCTTTTCAATTTAATCCTTTACTTCATTAAGCATTTCATAAATTTTTGAAATAACCTCATCTTCATTAATCTGTTCATATTGCAATAGTTTTGGTTTTGCCCAATCGAGATATTTTTTTGAAAATTCTTCAGCACCATTCATATCTTTATCTAAAATTGGTAAAGGATAATTATGTTTCACTATATCTTTTTTTGCAATTTCAAATAAAGAACTAAATTTATTCATATAATCATTCACAACATTATCAAATGATTTTCCAAGCAAATGAGATTTTTCATTTTCTTCATTTCCAACCGCTACATTTCTATAAACAGTTGCTATCCATTTATCTGCCCAATGATAATCATAAATTTGCTCCCAATTACGATAACAATACAATTTGATAAGATGGACGATTCCTTGTTTAAGAAGAGCCTTAAATGTATTTTCTGCTTTTCCTTGATTAGAACCCATTTCAACTAATTTTGTAGTTTCTCTTGATACAGATTTATGTCCGATTTTTTCAATAATATCACATTCATCACAAGGACAGATTATTTCATCAGACCAACTTCCATAAAGAAAATCATTATCTATATATTGAATTACACCTTCTAATCCATTATTTTTCCTAGCATCGGGACAATCGATAATTCTGATAATATCACCTATTTCGTATTTCATGTCTAATTTCCTCCAATAAACAATATATCAAATTTGTTAAAAGAAGTCAAGGAAAGTTATCAAATAATAAAGACCTAGATTTTTAAGTCTAGGTCTTGCAACATTGTTTTTTTTATATTTAGTTTATTCTGCTATCATCATTCATTTCTTCTAACGCTTTTTTAACATTCATGATTAAAGTTTTAATAATACTTTCATTTTCTTTATATCCTAACGCTTTTCTTATATTCTTTCTCTGTGAAAATATAAAAATTAAACCAAGTACATCAAGAAATAGATTGGTAAATTGGTCAACGTCTAACGATTCTTCGATTGATTTTCTTGCAGACTTCTTCGATTCTACAAGACCTTTTGCTTTTGCTCTATAATAAAAATCAGTTATCGCTTGGATAGTTTCTCTATCACTATAAACTGAAACTTCATTATACCATACTGCAGTTTTATCTTCGTTTGTATAAATTATATCTGTACTTTTATAACCTTTGAAAAATTCTTTAGCAAACTTGAAAACTGATTTATTATAATCTTGAATCTCAATGATAATACAATCTTCTTTATCTGAATATGTCAAAATTGAAGAAGGAATTCCCTGTACATCAACTAGATTATCATAAATTGATTTAGCATTCATAATTTTATTTTCCTCCATTAAAAAATAATTATCGTCTACAACCAACTGTTGAGTGCATTTTTAATTTCTTTAATGTCGATATTACCAATCACATTCAAGTCAGATTGTGTGATTTTGTCACCAAGATATTCAATATAACTTTTTATAAAATCTGCAATCCAACCTTCTGCTGATTGATTTTTATTATAATTACCATAAAAAGGTGTCCAAGAATATTTACTACCTTCATGCGAAATAGCCACACTATTATAATTTATAAAATATTCCAATTTTAATTCAACACCATTAAAATTGTATTTTACAGTAATCCAACCTTCTTCTCCTTCTATTTCTTTAAAGTTTCTTCCACCGAAACAAGTTCCGATATCTTCAAGCATTGTTATAATTTCATCATGTTCCATAATAATTTCTCCATTAAAAAAAATAGTTACTTTTCCATAACTAGCAAGAACTTGCACATTAACCAATAAAAACAAGGTTAATATGCAAGTTCTTACACATTAAGATTCTTCTGCAATCTCATTACACTTATCAATCATTTCAACTGATACTGTCAAAAGATTGTTGTAATCACCACTCATGGCTTTTGTCTGATAATCTGACTGTTCTTCCTTGGACATTTTACATTCTCTCATTGCTTTAAGAACGTAACCCATTACTGCAAAAGCATTTCCGTCAACACCAACCAAATCGTATTTCATTGCTTTAATACTCCTTGATGTATAATATAACGGATAACGGTTATATTGTCAAGGAAAATTATTATGACATTTAATCTACTTTTTAATTTTTATCACATTCGTAAAATTTCATTTCTAAAATATCTTTTCCAAAATAATTCATCATAACTTCTTTTAATTCTTCTTTAGAATCTACTGTTAAATTCCAACTGTCAGAACCATCCCACATTTCCATAAAACATTCAATACTGTTATCACAACATCTACTAAGTTCAAAATACCATAAATTATTTTCATAATGAGAATAATTATTACATTCATCAATAATCTCATTCAATGTTTTTATAATTCCATTTGTTTTATTATGATAATTTTTCATGAATTACTCCTTTTTATATTTATAATTCGCATTACCCAAAAGTTTACCATAATTTATATCTATAGGTTTCGGTATAGTCCATATATCTGCAAGTTTATTAAAATATTCAACATCTTCTAGAACTTTGTTTATATTTATAGAAATAGGTTTGTCTGTCGTTTCATGATATTGAATTTTGTTTTCTTGTGTTACTGACATATTTGTTACTCCTTAATCAAATTGCTATACATAGACTACGTTCCAAATTATATAAAAAATCTTTACACTTAACTTATCATAAAAGAAATTTGTTTGTCAAGGAAAATCATTATAAATCAAAAATACTTTCCTTGGCTTTATTTATCCTATCTTCTGCAATCTTGAAATAATTATCATCAAGTTCTATACCGATGAAATTACGATTGGTATTGATACAAGCGACACCCGTTGAACCACTTCCCATGCAATTGTCCAAAACAGTTTCATTTTCAAGGGTATAAGTTTTTATCAAATATTCAAGTATAGGAACAGGTTTCTGTGTCGGATGCAGAACATTATGAGAATTTAATTCTCCGCTCAATTTATTGAAAACTAATTTATTGATAGGATATTTTTTTCTTCCGACTGTTGAATTTTCTATTTTCTGTAAATTGAAGACTTTATTTCGAGTATTTATTGAACTATTACTTCTTTCGTTTGCTATTTTTCTATTTTCCATTATCGGATAATAATTTAATTTATTTTTTCCAAAAACAATAATATCTTCATAACAATTCAAGGGTTTTATTTTTGCATTTACAAATCCACTACCTTCAACTTTATCCCATTTCCAATCATATTTATACATTTTTATGTTGCTCATTCTCAACATGCTTGAAAAAGGCTCACTACCAAAAAGTACAATTGCACCATTATCTTTAATTATTCTGTTATAGTGTTCCCATAATTTGTCAAACGGAATTATAGAATCCCATTTACATTGTGTAGTTCCATACGGAGGGTCTGTTAAAATTAAATCAACCGATTTATCAGCAATTTTATTCATTTCAATTAAACAATCACCATGATACAATTTTACTTCACTCATATTATTCACCTTATTTAATTTTACCATTCATATATTCATCATAAATATGAATAAATTGTAAATCTCGTTCTGTAAATTCACCATCCGTACTCAAATAATCAGGAGTATGTAAAGATTTTACGATATAAAATTCTCCACTAATAGGCTCAAGTTTAATATACAAATCACCAATGTTTACATCGTTCGCATGACAATCATATGTTTCAAAATCTTCAAGATGAAATACCCAATAAAGATGTTTGTCTTTAATTGCACGAATACAATCTTCTTTTGTTTCACACCATTGTGGATAAATCACATCGATAAAATTATTAAATCTTATTTCAGAAATAATATTATGTTTGATTACCTTTTCGGTAAGTTCACGACCTGTTTTATTGAAAAATTCATTCTTGAAAGTATAATTCTTTCCACCTTCTTCCCATTCACATTCTTGCAATTTAGGGTTTCCACTTCTAAAATCATCAATCATTTTAAGGACTTCATTCTTTGCCACATTTCTTGCAACTTTGTGTTCATTTAATTCCATATTAAAATCTCCTTTTAAATATACTATCTGTAGTTTTATGATAAACATCATAATATTCTACAATATCATTATATTCAATTTTCGCAAAACAATATCTCATATCTGCACAAGGTTCATGCTTTAACCAATAATCAGTTTCGTTTTTCTTTGCATAACATTTATCATGTTCAACCATGTATTTTGCGATTTCATAATCATCAACTTCACCAATGAATTTCCATTTGATTTCTTTGGACAAATCATTCTTCACACCTTCAACTTCATAAGGCAATTGAGATTCTTTACTTGATAAAACATAAATCTTATACATGATTATTTCCTCACTATAAAATAGTTTAACAAAATTTATGAATATTGTCAAGGAAAATTATAATTCCTTAAATCCTCTCAACTTTATAAAATTTCTTAATGAAAAAGATGTAAATTCCAAATTACAGTTACTACAAAATAAATCTACACCTTCTTCGTTTTCATTGATGTTTTCCATTAAAGCCAATTTATGACATAAAGGACATTCATTTAATTTTTTAGCACAAATTGAAAGTTCTTTACCATTAGGTGAATATACTTTTATTTTCATTTATTTACCCTTTTATTGATTTCCACATTCCTAGCAAAATTCCCAAAAATAAAGATACACCACAAATTATTAAAACACCTAACCAATGATTATTAAAAAATTCCTGTCTTAAAGAAAATTCGTCTATCATTAATTTACACAAATCTTGAATAAATAATTTCATTTCTATTCATTCTCCTTTCTAGGTGGTAATGGTACTTCTACTGCACAATTCATCCAAGCATAAATCGGATAATTTTTATTTTCTCCGTTCCACACACCGTCACCTAAATACATAAACTCATCACATTCATAATCACCATCGCCACAATCGTAAGCACATATGTAATTCAAAGGAAAACAAGATTTGCCGTCTTCACTTTCTTTTGGATTTGGTGGTAATTTATCCGTTACATAATACCAAGTTTTTGCATTTATATATCCGTCTAATTTACCATTTTCATAAGCATTTACTATATCTCTATTTGCTGACTTTACGCAATTTTCCAAATGTTTTATTTCGGTGACAGATAATTCTTGATTCATATCACATCTCCTTTTTAATGCAAGAAAATAAATAAAGGAATACCTACGACAATAATTGCAAACACCAATATTGCCGATAAACATATTATAGTATCTCTTTTGCTCGTATCTTCTATTTTATATCCTTTTCGTTTTAATTCGTAAACATCTATAACTTTTCTCAAGTTTACTACCTCATCATAATCAACGCTTTTATAAAATGTATAAATCCAAATCCACCACGCTTTTTATAAAAACTTGTGATAACCAATCGTTTCTGCAAATCTTTATAAAACTCTACATCTTGATAATCATCTTCCAAGATAACATATTTTCCCTTGAAGTCATTTCTTTCAATCCATTCCATTATTTGAGTTCCACGAGCATACTGCAGAATAAAATCTCGGTTCTTTATATTTTCAAATCCTTGGAATGTTGGTCTATTACACCATTCAGTTATTTTATCTTCGTTCATTTCATAATCATTTTCAAGACTTAATTTTCCTTTTCTTGTAATTGAAATAATATTTATTCCATTCTTACGGAATAAAGAATCGGTTTTTACCATATCATGACCTTTAATATCTTTTCTTACAGAGCCATCTTCATTCCATCCATATTTCCAAGTAGAAGATAAAACGACTTTAGATTTTGTCAGTCTGCATAATAAACTTAACCAAAACAAGTTTCTTTTGCAAATCTGATTTACCATATCATAACCATTTTTCTTCACATTTCTTTGGTGAGATTTTGATTGATAAAAATAATGATAATTGAGAACTCCGTCAATGTCTAAGAAAATTATTTTATCTGTCATTCTATAATTCCAAAAATTCTTTAGCCTTATCATAAACAGATTTAGTACAAGCAGGATAAAATGTCATAACATCTTTTGCTAAATCTCTAGCCTTAAATACCAAATCACCGAGAAAAGTAATTCTTTCTTTAAGTTCAATATTTTCTTTCTTCAAATCTTCAATATACCATTCATATTCTGTAAAAGGACTTTCCATGTTTAACTCCGCATTCAAAATGATATTTTCGGCATTTTTTTAAATAACTGCCAATAATTTCATTATTCGATATCTTCCTCAATATATTTAAAATTATCGTTATCAAATTTAACTTCCACATTCATTTCGGATGTATCAATTTTACAACAAGAACAAACCCTTTTAGAATCACCTAAATAACGATTCAAAGTTCCACATTTAGGACACCACCATTTATAAGTTCCCATTATTCATCCTCTCTATCTGAAAACTGCAATTCAATATCACCGCTCTGATAATACACCCAATCCAAATATCCAAGCCAAAAATCGCCAACTTCTTCACCTTTTTTCAAATCCCACGGTGATTTAAAATTAATGTTTGCAGTTACCCTTGTATCAGCATGTCCTTGTTCAATAAGCAAAGACAACTCTTTATGAAGTTCTGCTACTGTCATCTATTCAATCTCCTTCCAACATTCTACTTCTGCTTCTGTATTGCTTCCAACGTATATAAAAATACCTTGAAGACTGTCATAGAATACTTTATAGCCATTCTGCTCATAAACAATTTTTCTGTCTAGTGGAAAATCACCGTCTTTTACATAATGCAACATTTTATTTATTCCCCTTATTATAAATCTTTCCTTCTCTTAAAGCAGTCACGTATTCATGTCTGTTTTTAAATCCATATTTTACAATATCAATTGCCATCATTTCAGCAACAATCCATGAAGAAATCATATCATAACCACTCATTACAACATTTGAAACAATTTCATGAATTTTATTTATATCTCTATGAGATTGTTCTAGTAACCATTTAACTTTATTATTCTGTCCACTTGGATTTCTATGATGTTCAATTATATTAGTTCCTCTTATACCTTTATGTTCTTTAATGATATTTACTGCCATTATTTATTCTCCTTATTTATTCCTAAACATTCAATATCTCCGTTTCTTTTATCTCCTTAAAAGGTTCAATGTAGCACCAATACTCAATTTCGTTATCGTCTACCCAATCACCGTTTAATTCTTCAAACTGTATAATCGCAGAACCATATCCAATTTCATCTTCTGTAGGATAATATAAATAAGTTTGACAAATATATTCTTCACCACTTTTAGTTCTTACTCTTACAAGTTTATCCACATCGGGATTTTCTTCCATTTTATCCCAATCTAGTTTATGCCACTTCATTTTCTCAATCTGTGCTTCAAGTTCTTTAATTTTAGATTCATAATGTTCGCATTTTATTTCATATGCTCTTTTCATGTTTAGTACATTTTCATCACTAAAATGACGTTCTTGAGATTTTCGTTCTACTCTATATCTAGCACGAGCAATCAATTCTTCTTTAGTCATTCCTATTATTCCATCCCTCCATACTATGCATAATCAAAATATCCTTTTGGCATATCCATAGAATGATACATTTTTTCTGCTAGTGAATTATCAATTTCTACTTCTACGGATTTTTTATTTAATGATTCAATGTACTCCTTGTAGGTGAGAACTTTTTTATCTATATTAAAAATTTTCAATAATTCCAAATAAGCCTTTTTTAGATTTAGGTAACAACTGATAGAACGGTTTTTTTAAAAAATTTAAATAATTCATATCTTAAACTCCCATTTCAAGAAAAGTATCAATCTCATCTTTCAAACAATATCCATCACAATCTGCTTCATCATAAAATACAGTTGTTTCAAGGAGATTGAGTACATAATGACTCTCATTCTGTTTCTGTAACAAATCAGACGTAGCCTTTAGATAAACTTTTGCTCTTTCAAGTTGAGCCTTCAATTTATCGTTTTCAATCTTTACATTCACGATTTCTCCTTGCAAAGAATGATTAACCATTTCTTGATGCAGACTATAACAATCTACTGATGGATTATAGACTATGTTTTCCATAATTTAACCTCCTATCATTTTATCTGCTTAATTTATCAACAAGTTTAACTTGATTTTCAACTTCTTCATCACTAGCAAAATTTCCACCTTTAATTACAATATTATTGAAATCTTTTCTACGAAGTTTTTGGTCACACATAAAATCAAGAGCGTATGCGTTGTTAATAACAAAATTTCTCACTCGTTCCAAATCTCTAGTAGAAATTTCCCAATCTTTTTTATTTGCAAGTTTCTTATAAACTTTTGGTGGAATTTCACCATTCAACATCATAGGACACATATATTCTTCACGAATTTTATCCATATAATTAATCTGAAATTTGATTCTTTTTCCGTGTTTACCAAGTTTATATGTTTCATTTTCATCCAACCATACATTCACAGGAAGTTCTAAATCTTCCTTATAATAATTAGCCATTTCAAAAAGTCTTTCCATAATTTCCTCCAAGTTTCTACATTATTATACACATTCTCATATAATTTGTCAATGAAAATTATTAAAATTATAATGTTCATATTCTTAAACAAAATCATTCAAAATGTCTAGGAATATGAACATTATATATATAAACAAAGAGCGGAAGTAATATTTCAACTTTCCGCTCTTAGAAACTGTTCTTACTCTTGCAAGTCAGATAATTTTTATGCTCTATCAAATCCTAATTCTTTAGCATCATCATAAGATAAATCACTTGTACCTATTTTATAAATATGTGCAGATAAACGAGCAACATACAAAGTAATTTCTCCATTTTTCCATTGTTCGATTTCCGATTTACTAGGTTCTTCACCATCATCGTTTTGCATACAATCGCTCATTATTTCCAAACATACAAATTCTTCTTATATCATAACCGCTATCAAAGTTATCTTTGTCATTAATTAAATTGGAAATTCTCTGCATTATATCTTTTGCTTTTCCATTAGCAATTACACAACAAAGATTGTCATAATTAAGAGTATGCATATATGATTTGATAGCACATTCAGCATATTCTTCAATCGTTGAAGCCTTTACAACTTTTGAAGCAAAAGGTTTACCTATTTTCCAAACATCCGACCATAATTCTTTTTCAGCGTATTTTTTAATATCCTCATAAACTTCATAAGCAGGCATTCCCACATAAAAACTCATATCTTGGTCTTTCAATTTACTATTCCACAAACAACAACCAAGTACAGTATTCCAATCTACAACTTTAAGTTGGTCTATTTCATAACGATATGTATTTTTATTCTGTGAAGTATTGAAGATTACTGCTATTTTTGCCATAACAATTTAACCTCACAAATTACAGTCCAAGATTGATTACAACGTAACCACCGAATAAAAGATAGCCGTTGTCTTGTACCCATTCATCAACATCACCATCATATTTTTTGTTGATTTCATCGTAATTATCGGCACAATCTTCTACTGCACAAATTTCACCGTTTATCAGAATATTATCAACGATATATTTAGGGTCATTGTTATTAGGTTTTAACCAACCGATTTCAGAAAGATAATCTATACACTCTGTCCAAAATTCTTCACCATAATCACCCCCAATTATGTTTTACTTCATCAATTCTTTCATAAATTAAATCTATGAAAAGGTCTTCATCAATTTCAACCGTATTTCTTGCCATATTATTTTCTCCTATTTGATTAAAGTTTTATAAAAAATAGTTAATTATTTTTATATCATTTTTTTTAATATTATATGAAAGATGAATATTTGTCAAGAAAATTATCATACATTTTGGCAATTTTTTAATATTTTGCCAAAATGTAGAAAAATAATAAAAGGGAAGTATTAATCTTCCCTTTTATTATAATCATTTGATGAAATCGTTTTATTCAGATTTTTCAATCAAGTTTCTTCGTTCAGCCAACTTTATCAATTTTTCTTCTGTAGGATATTTTTCCAAATAATATACAATTTCTTCATCAGTCATTGTGTTATCCCACGCATTGAGAAACAAGTTTGTGAATAAAAGTGTTACAAGTGTTGCACCAATAACCAAAAGAGTAGATTTAATAAATTTTTTCATAATTTTCCTCCCAAGAAAATTTTGTCCCCAAAAGTGTATGGTTTTGGTGACATTTTATGTAAGTTACATATATTATCGGAAAAGTAGATGAATTTCTTTACTAATTTTTCTTGGTCATTAGTTCAATCATTTCATTAATAAATTTATCATCAATTACGGATTGATTATTGATTACGTTGTTGTCAATTACATCTTTCATATATCTCATCATCTCAAAAGGTGTTATTTCCATGTCAAATGAAAATTGGGAAGATTTAACAAAAGGACTAAATACACGAATCATGAATTTTAATAGAAAATCTCGTTTTTCTAATTCATCTTTTAAATTCTTGATTTTTTCTGCAGAATCTTTTCCTTCATTCAAAGCGTCATAAATAATTTTAATTGTTTCTGTAAGTTCTTTCTTGTTCATAATTTATTCTCCTTTATTTATATTACCGTAATCTTTTCCAAGATAATATCCGTGATTTTCTCCCATTTCCCATGAATATTCAGCAATTGAATAATAAGGTTCTAATGGTCGTTTGTGTTCTTCATCGTATCCATAATCTGCACCAAAATTATCATTCCAAAAATGTGTAAACGTTTCATATTTTACATTTTCTTTGTATTCATCACTCATTTTATTTTCCTCTGAAACTTGACTTTGTATCAAATCCGTGTGACACAATCTTTTCTTTATCTGTCATAGAATCATGTACAATATCATCTTTCTTATGTGACAACCATTCTTCAATTGCAAGATAAACATCTCGTGCATTCAATATAGACGGAAGTTTAGTTTTATTTAATATTATTGGTGATTTTTCTGTAAAATTATTTTTATATTCAAAATTTCCTAGTTTTATATCATCAATTAAAGCCGTTTTATGATTAAACTTTTTAGATGTAAGATATTCTAGTGAGTAATGAGTTTTAATTTCTCCAAATTTAAAATCAACAGATTTATTGTAATCTTTATACATATCAATCAATTCAAGAGAAAAATCTTCAACAGTATAACCGCCATAACCATCTTGATTGATTTTTGTTGGCTTTGCGAGAATTAACCAATTTGTATATCCTATCTGCAAAAGAAAATATTTATCATCTGCTTTATGTCTACTCCACAACACCCACACATTCAATTCTTCATTCGTAAGAATATGTGAATCTCTTCTATCAAAAACTATATCAGAATCATAATCTTGAAAATAATCGTAGAAATCTTTGTTCTTGTCTATAATTCGCATATCATTCTCCTTTCATACTACTATTTATTTTATGCACGTAGTTGAAATTTGTACCATAATCGGTACAGTCATATCATTAGCAGTCATTCTCTATAAAATCGGTCGTATTACATCTAAGGTGGATTCGAATACTCATCGCTTGGATAAACACGACTCCGACATAAAAGACTTAAACGATAAATTATTTACTCTTAATCACAAGAAAAAATAATTTATTCTATAGGAAATTCATCATCTTCAATTGAAACTGTAAACTCCTTTTCTTCAATTTTTCCATTATCATAAAATTGTGTTGCAACAATAAAGTTTTTTTCATGATTATTCTTATATGTGTTTATTGAAATAAAAGAATCATCGTTTACATTTTCTAGCCATTTCTTTAATTCTTTTGCAGTAGTTCTCATACAAATCACCTCTTATTTTATATAGTCAATAATGTTAAATATAGGAATAACATTACAATCATTAGATAAATCTATTCCATTAGATATGTACATTCCAATGGCAATAAAAGTGTTATATTTTTCATTCACCCAATTCTGCAGATAATTCCACAAATTATTATCTTTTATAAAAATTGTAGGATTTTCAGCAAACAAGAATATGCGGTTATTTGAATTAATTTCAATGTATGAAAACTTTGTATCTTTAAATAACATCTTTACTTTATTAATGACAGATTGTTTATCTACAAATCCTTCATAAAATTCTATAACTTTATTACAGAAACTAGAAATAAATTCTGTAGGATTTATTGAGGTTTTTACATCGTAATTATCAAAATATTCATCATCTTCATAAGAATTAAAAGGACAATCATCGCAATTACAGTTTCCATCATAGTCATAATCATCGCCATATCCTTCACATTCATAACAACGTTCAGCACGTTCCCTTTCTAGTCTATAATGTTCATACTCGGATTCTGTAATTTTATGAATATTATTGCTAGAATCTACATAGGTGATGTTTTTCAGTTCATCATTATGCACCCAACAATGATTGTCTTCGGTAGGAGTATCTGTCATTTCACAAAAATTGATAATAATATCTTCATCAATATTTCCACTTTCATTTTTGAATTGCTCATCATCAACTTCTGCATGAAATATGATTGTTTTTTCAAAATCTATAATCATTAATCTTCCTCATCATGAAATCTATCGTTCAAATATTTGTTAGCATTTTTAATTGCTTTCCAAATTTCGCTCAAATCTTCATCATCAACATAATCGAACATTCTTGAACCAACCGAACGGAATTCATAACCCTCTTTATCTCTTTCCCAAGTTCCGATTACAAAACAAGTTCCTTCAAAATTATCATCAAATAAGTTTAGTGATAAAGGAACATTCTTTGGTTTTTCACCAAGATAAGATGATTCTGTGATTGAATAACATTTCTTTGTATTATGCGATTGCCATTCCCAAAAGAAAGTAGGTTTAACATAGATTACTTCTTCACCTTCGCAAGGATGTTTTCTGTAATATTCTTCTGTGAAACCATAGCAAATCGTTCCCTCATTTTTTAATTCTTTGCTAATGCAAGAAATTAATTCTTCTTCATTATGAATGGGATATTGGTTTCCATGAAAAATACCATCTTTTCTCCAATCCCAATTAATAGGTTCTTTTGTATTTTCTTCATAACATACAATAAAATCTTTGGAATTAATCATTCTTTTCAGTTTATTCAATTCAACAGAACCATTTGGATAAATTGAAATCATACATTACCTCCATATTTTTCTTTCATCTTATAATATTCATAAACACAAGTACACATCTTCCAAATAATAGGATGATAAATTCCATCCTTATTAAAATTTTCATATCCGTTTTCTTGAGCAAACTTTATAAACTCTTCTCTGTATCGATTGTGCATAGAATCGTGAATATCATAAAAATAATTGGGGATTAACCATTCAATGATAAAATAAGAACATTCTCTATAATCTTTAGGAAGATGAACTTTAATCAAATCCATGTTGTTTTTTATTTTATCAATCAACGCAGACCAAATGAAATCTTCTTCATTATCCCAATAATACTTTTTCGATTTAAGATAATCTAATGTAACTTCAACTTTCTCTTTCTTGGCTTTTCTGAATGTATAAATCAAATCTCGTATTTTCCACGAGAGATGTTCTTTTTCTTCAAAGTTTATAAAAGAATCTCTCGAAAGATGGATTACATTTCCCTTTTCTGTATTGTAAGAAGCAGATGCTACGATATGAGTATAATAAGGAATTAAATCTTTTTCTTCCTTTATCATTACTCTTGCGTCACCCAAATAAATTTTTGATTTTTCAATGATTTCTTGCGGATTGTGTATCATTTCACAATCATCACAAAAATCACATTTACCGCTCCATTTTGAAATAATATACCTCCTTTGCAATTACAAGATTGCAGTAATGGAATTATTTTATTATTTATTCCAATTAAATATAAACCAAATCAACAAAATAATCAATGCTATCGGTAAACCAATCCACAATGGCAAAAACACCATAAACCAACCGTCCCACCATGCTTCTGTACTTTTTAAAAAGCGTGGAAAATTATTGCCCCAAAAAGCACACTTTTCAGTAAGTTTCATTACGAGAAAAACCACGAAAATCAAACTTCCCAAACAACTTCCACCACTACTACTTTTACTTTTACTCATATTTTTCCTCTATAATTTTAAACCATTCATCAGCCATTTTAAGACAAGTTGAAAATCTATCACATCTTATTGGTGAAAAATTATTTCCGTTTTTTACAAATTCAAAACTCATAGTTTTTACATCCAACATGATTTCAGCACAATTATCACCTAATTGTTTGACTGCTATAGTTTTCTTATCTTCAGTATCATTAGGAATACCTTCATAACTAAATAAATTCCAACCATCAATTATTAAATTCATAAATTAATCCTTTTCATTTTCAATTAGAAAATTTTCCAAATCAGAATTATCATATCCATAATCCGTTGCACCTTCTGTACAAAGATATTCCCATTCTTCATAATTAGGTTCTTTGCCATTGATAAAACATACCATCTCATATTCTGACCAATCCATAGCAAAAACTGAAATAGTAGAAATAAATAAACCCAAGATTACAAATAATTTTTTCATATCATACCTCTTGATAAAATTGTCTATAAATTTATTATCGACAGTCTTATCAAGTTTCAACACAATTATTTTCATTCTGTTATCAAAAGACTTTCAACATGCTTCTTTTCTTTTTTCAACATAGAAAGCATAGCATCACAATTATTGATTGTATTTTTAGCATTAGAAATAATCTCACCAAAGTGACTTTTCAATGAATCAAACTGTTCTTTCTTAATAGATTTTTCTTTATAATAAGAATCGTACAACTTTGTCATATAAGGAGTTATATCATTACGAATTTTTTCAGCACATTTTTTTCTCATTGCAAACTCTTCGGCATATTCATTCAAACTTTCAAGATGACAAATTATATGCTCATACATAGGCGAAAGTCTATCGCACA